>Ga0308165_1001471_pt1 | contig 32721 bp, 31 predicted proteins | sample PhyWR2_FD_201032 | JGI IMG/M metagenome (GOLD analysis project Ga0308165, IMG submission 201032) | Phyllosphere microbial communities from UC Gill Tract Community Farm, Albany, California, United States - DLSLW.R2 | ecosystem: Host-associated > Plants > Phyllosphere > Unclassified | place: USA... | reverse complement strand
GCTTCCTCCAAACGTCAGCGCTCACCTCGTTTTGTCTGGTGGGTTGACGCCTGCAAACGTGACCGATGGCATCTTGCAAGTCAGGCCGCGCTGCACCACGCTGGCCGTTGACGTGAGTTCAGGCGTTGAGCTGTCCAAAGGCATCAAGAGCGCCGAAAAGATCAAACAGTTCGTTGCCGCCGTCCGGGCGGCCGATGAGCAATTCAAAAACCTAGCGGGATAGAGCAGTTTGCATGCGCGCAGCGAATGCGCCGCTCTGTTCGCAACCGATCAAGAACATGTACGACTACCACCAACCTGACCTGTCAGGCCATTTCGGCATTTATGGCGGCAGTTTTATCTCTGAAACCTTGACCCATGCGGTCAATGAACTCAAAGATGCCTACGCCAAATACCAGCACGACCCGGAATTCCTGGCCGAATTCAACTACGAGCTGAAACATTTCGTCGGCCGCCCCTCGCCCATTTACCACGCCGCGCGCATGAGCCGCGAACAGGGCGGCGCACAGATCTACCTCAAGCGCGAAGACCTCAACCACACCGGCGCGCACAAGATCAACAACACCATCGGCCAGGCCATGCTCGCGCGCCGCATGGGCAAGCAGCGCATCATTGCCGAGACCGGCGCTGGCCAGCATGGCGTGGCCACAGCGACCATTTGCGCCCGCTACGGCCTGGAATGCGTGGTGTACATGGGCAGCGAAGATGTCAAGCGCCAGAGCCCGAACGTGTACCGCATGAACCTGCTCGGCGCGACCGTCGTGCCCGTCGAGAGCGGCAGCAAGACGCTGAAGGACGCGCTGAACGAAGCCATGCGCGACTGGGTGGCCAATGTGGACAACACCTTCTACATCATCGGCACCGTCGCCGGCCCGCATCCCTACCCCATGATGGTGCGCGATTTCCAGAGCGTCATCGGCACCGAATGCCTGGTGCAGATGCCCGAGATGAACGCGGGCAAGCAGCCCGACGCGGTGATTGCCTGCGTGGGCGGCGGCAGCAACGCCATGGGCATCTTCCATCCGTATATTTCGCACGAAGCCACCCGCCTGATCGGCGTGGAAGCCGCTGGCGAGGGCATGGACAGCGGCAAGCACTCGGCCTCGCTGCAGCGCGGCCTGCCCGGCGTGCTGCACGGCAACCGCACCTACGTGCTGCAAAACGACGACGGCCAGGTGACCGAGACACACAGTATCAGCGCCGGCCTCGATTACCCCGGCGTCGGCCCGGAGCATGCCTACCTGAAAGACATCGGCCGCGCCGAATACGTCGGCATCACCGACAAGGAAGCCTTGGCGGCGTTCCATTACCTGTGCCGCACCGAGGGCATCATTCCCGCACTCGAATCGAGCCATGCCATCGCCTATGCGATGAAGCTGGCCAAGACCATGCGCCCAGAGCAGAGCATCTTGGTCAACCTCTCGGGCCGGGGCGACAAGGACATCGGCACCGTCGCCGACCTCTCGGGCGCCGACTTCTATGACCGCCCTTCGATGCGGGGCCTGTCCGTCAAGGGTGGTGTCGCCACGTCCCCCGAATCATTCGATGCCAGCGGTGCCAAAGGCGCCGGGAGCCAGTCATGAGCCGTATCGCCGCTACTTTCGCCACCCTGAAAAGCCAGGGCCGCAAGGCCTTGATTCCCTACGTCACGGCCGGCTTTCCGTTTGCCGACGTCACGCCCGAGCTGATGCACGCCATGGTTGCCGGCGGCGCCGACGTGATCGAGCTGGGCGTGCCGTTCTCGGACCCCAGCGCCGACGGCCCGGTGATCCAGAAGGCCGGCGAAAAGGCGCTGGCGCTGGGCATTGGCCTGCTCCAGGTGCTGGAGATGGTCCGCACTTTCCGCGAAAAAGACCAGTCCACGCCGGTGGTGCTGATGGGTTACGCCAACCCGGTCGAGCGCTACGACATCCGCCACGGCGCCGGCCAAGGCGAAAGCGCCTTCATACGCGATGCCGCTGCTGCCGGTGTCGATGGCATGCTGATCGTCGATTACCCGCCCGAGGAATGCGCCGGATTTGCCGCCCGCCTGCGCGATCACGGCATGGACCTGATTTTCCTGCTCGCCCCCACCAGTACCGATGCGCGCATGGCACAGGTGGCCGAAGTTGCCAGCGGCTATGTGTACTACGTCTCGCTCAAGGGCGTGACCGGCGCAGGCACGCTCGATGTGGCGGCCGTCGAGGCCATGCTGCCGCGCATCCGCCGGCATGTGCATGTTCCCGTGGGCGTGGGGTTCGGCATTCGCGACGCGGCAACCGCTCAGGCCATCGGCAAGGTGGCCGACGCCGTGGTCATTGGCAGCAAGATCATCCAGTTGATCGAAAACGAGCCGCGCGAGCAGGTGGCGGGGGTGGCGCAGGCATTCCTGAAGGAAATCCGCACGGCGCTGGACTGAACCGCACCAGGGTTTCCGACCCATAATGACAGGCGCCGCCCGGCCCAGGGCATTTTTCACCCGCCCCCTTTGACTGTTTGACAATGCATGGACTGCCGTTGCCGACGAAGGCAACGCCAGCCGCCAATCTCATAAGGACCGACCCCATGTCTTGGCTAGAAAAGCTCCTCCCTCCCAAAATCACCCCCACCAATCCGACCGAGCGCCGCCAGGTGCCCGAAGGCTTGTGGATCAAATGCCCGAGCTGCGAAGCGGTGCTCTACAAGAGCGACCTGGAAAAAAACCAGAACGTCTGCCCGCAGTGCAGCCACCATCACCGCATTGGCGCACGCGAACGGCTCAATGCCTTTCTGGACGCCGAAGGCCGCTACGAAATCGGCCAGGAAGTGCTGCCGGTCGATGCGCTCAAGTTCAAGGACAGCCGCAAATATCCTGAACGCCTGAAGGAAGCGCTGGAAAACACCGGCGAGACCGATGCGCTGGTGGTGATAGGCGGGGCGGTGCACAGCATCGGCGTCGTGGTCGCCTGTTTCGAGTTTGACTTCATGGGCGGCAGCATGGGCAGCGTGGTCGGCGAGCGCTTCGTGCGCGGCGTCGAAACCGCCATCGAGCAAAAAGTGCCGTTCATCTGCTTTACCGCCACCGGCGGCGCGCGCATGCAGGAAGGCCTGCTCAGTTTGATGCAAATGGCCAAGACCAACGCCGCCCTGACGCGCCTGGCCAAAAAAGGCCTGCCTTATGTCAGCGTGCTGACCGACCCGACCATGGGTGGCGTGAGCGCGGGCTTTGCCTTTCTGGGCGACATGGTGATTGCCGAACCTAAGGCATTGATCGGTTTTGCCGGCCCCCGCGTGATCGAATCGACCGTGCGCGTGACCCTCCCCCCAGGATTTCAGCGCGCCGAGTTCCTGCAGACCAAGGGCGCCATCGACTTCATCTGCGACCGCCGCGAGCTGCGCAAGACCATCGCCAGTTCGCTGGCCATGTTGCTGAGGCAGCCGGCCGATGCGGTAAGTTGAGGCTATCTTTCGCTTTTGCCAAAGCACCCTGCCCCCACCATGTACATTCCCGCCCATTTCGCCGAGCCAAGGGTTGAGGTCATGCACGATCTGATGCGTGCGCATCCGCTGTCTACCCTGGTCACGCTTTCCTCTGGCGGTCTTGACGCCAATCACGTGCCGCTTCACCTGTCGGATGAACCTGCGCCGCTTGGAACGCTGCGCGGCCATGTGGCGCGCGCCAATCCCCTCTGGCGTGACTTTGTTCAAGATGTCGAAGTGCTGGCAATTTTTCAGGGGCCTGATTCCTACATCACGCCTTCCTGGTACCCAACCAAGGCCGAAACGGGAAAGGTCGTCCCGACGTGGAACTATGCCGTCGTTCATGCGCATGGAAAGCTTCGGATCCTTGACGATGCCGCGTGGCTGCGCACCCACCTTGCGGCTTTGACGGCCCACAACGAAATGCCGTTTCCCCAGCCGTGGCAACCCTCGGACGCACCTTCGGACTACATCGACAAGCTCATGGGCGCCGTGGTGGGAATCGAAATCGCCATCACACGCCTTCGCGGAAAGTGGAAGACGAGCCAGAATCAACCAGCGCAAAATCAGGCAGGCGTTGTGCGCGGGCTGAAGGCCAGTGCCGATGTCTCGGCAGGGTCCATGGCCGCTTTGGTGGCAAAGCACAGCGCACCCTAGCCGGTTCGACCCGGCAGCACCCTTGCCCGCAGAATGCGCTCGCGGGTTTCCTTCGCTTACAGCGCCCTCCAACGTTCACTCACTTTTAAACAGGGACAGAATGCCAACCCAAGCAGAGATTGCTCAATTCCTGGTCGCCGAGTTTCCGCAGACCAAGTGCTCCGTGGAAGCGGTGGGCAACAAGGCCGCCACCATCCGGCATGAGATTGGCGCGCAGGAACTGCGCCCCGGCGGCACGGTGGCCGGGCCGGTGCTCATGACGGTGGCCGATGTGGCGCTGTATGTGGCGCTGCTGGGCGAGATTGGCATCGTTCCCCTGGCTGTCACCAGCAGCCTGACCATCAACTTTCTGCGAAAACCTGCGGCGGACAAGGCCATCATCGGCCGCTGCAAGCTCATCAAGGTCGGCCGGTCGCTGGCGGTCGGGGAAGTGAGCCTCTACTCCGAAGGCAGCGACGAGCCGGTGGCCCATGTGGTCGGCACCTACGCCATTCCCCATTGAATGTGGCGCGGGCGGCGGCCCTGGGCAACCTGCCCGGCTGCCGGGCTGCTTTTCCTGCGCCGCAAAACAGATCATGGGATGATGGGGGCCAACCTCATTTGAACCTTTTCATCATGTCTGACATCCTGACATTGAACTCCCTGCCGCTCTTTCCCCTGGGCACCGTGCTTTACCCTGACGGCTTGCTGCCGCTGCAGATTTTCGAGGTGCGCTACCTGGACATGATTGGCAAATGCCACAAAACCGGCGCGCCGTTCGGCATCGTCAGCCTGACCGAAGGCTCCGAAGTCCGAAAGCCCGAAAGCGCGGCCAACAGCGCGGGACAGCCCGGCGGCTTTGCGCAGGAAGCCTTTCATGAAATCGGCACGCTCGCCTCGATCATCGAGTTTTCAGTACCGCAGGCCGGCCTGATGGTGATCCAGTGCCGTGGCCTGCAGCGCTTCAGGATCACGCGGCGCGAAAAGCTCAGGCATGGTTTGTGGATTGCCGACGTGATCGAGCAGGGCCAAGACCTTCACGTGGCGATTCCGCCGGACCTGCAGAAAACGGCCCAGGCGCTGGGCAAGCTGATTGCCCGGCTGCGGCAGGACAGCACGCCGCCGGAGAAAATGCCCATGCTGGCGCCCTACCGCCTCGACGATTGCGGCTGGGTGGCCAACCGCTGGTGCGAGCTGCTGCCCATGCCGGTGGCGCTCAAGCAGCAGCTGATGGCGCTTGACAATCCCTTGCTCAGGCTGGAGCTGGTCTGCGACATCCTGGAGCGCACCGGCATTTCCATCTGAATCCTGGTTAGGTCCGGTACAGGGCGGCCACGAACGCATGCCGGGACACCATTGGCATGGGCCCGCCAAAAAACCGTGCCTTAAAAAACTAAAATCACCAATTCCGCGCTTTTTTGCCCCTGGGCAGCAAAAGCGCCTGTCCTTTCAGCCCTTTTTTCTTTTCCTCGGAACACCGACCCATGTCCAGCCAATCAACAACGACAGCGCATGCCGCAGGCCACCCGGCCCCCGCCCACCACCACGAGGACAACCAGTTGATGGTCGAGCGCCGCGAAAAGCTTCAGGCGCTGCGCCAGCAGCAGGCCCAAGGCAAGGGCGTGGCGTTTCCCAACGACGTGCAGCCCACCCACCGGGCCGAGGCGCTGTTCGCCCAGTACGGCCAGCTGAGCAACGAGGAACTGGAGCCGCTGGCCATTCAGGTCCATGTGGCCGGGCGCATGATGCTCAAGCGCGTGATGGGCAAGGCCAGCTTTGCCACGCTGCAGGATTCGTCCTTCGGGCCATCGGGCGGGCGCATTCAGCTCTACATCAACAACGCCGGCGTGGGTGAGGAAGTGCATGCGGCCTTCAAGCACTGGGACCTGGGCGACATCGTATCGGCCACCGGCACGCTGTTCCGCACCAAGAGCGGCGAGCTGTCGATCCATGCCGGCAGCATCCGGCTGGTGACCAAGAGCCTGCGCCCGCTGCCCGACAAGTTCCACGGCATGAGCGACCAGGAGATCAAGTACCGCCAGCGCTATGTGGACCTGATCACCGACGAGTCGGCGCGCAAGCGCTTCATGGCGCGCAGCCGGGCCGTGAGCAGCATCCGCGACTTCATGGTGTCGCACAACTTCCTGGAGGTCGAGACGCCCATGCTGCACCCGATTCCGGGCGGCGCCAACGCCAAGCCCTTCAAGACGCACCACAACGCGCTGGATCAGGAGATGTTCCTGCGCATCGCGCCCGAGCTGTACCTGAAACGCCTGATCGTCGGCGGCTTCGAGCGCGTGTTCGAGATCAACCGCAGCTACCGCAACGAGGGCATCAGCGTGCGCCACAACCCCGAGTTCACCATGATGGAGTTCTACGCGGCCTGGTGGAACTACCGCGACCTGATGACCTTCACCGAAGAGCTGATCCGCGACGTGGCCCGCAAGGTCTGCGGCTCGCTGGAGCTCAATTACGCCGACAAGCCGGTTGACCTGAGCCAGCCCTTCGAGCGCCTGACCATCCGCGAAGCCATCCTCAAGCACACCGAGGCCGGCGCGCAGGTGGACGATGCCGCCTGGCTGATCGAGGCGCTGAAGAAGCTCGGGCTGAGCGAGGCCAAAGACCGCCTTTCCACGCGCTCGCTGGCCAGCCTGCAGGTGCTGTATTTCGAGGAAACCGTCGAGGAAAAGCTCTGGCAGCCAACCTTCATCATGGAGCACCCGACCGAAATCTCGCCGCTGGCCCGGGCCAACGACGAGCGCCCGGAAGTCACCGAACGCTTTGAGCTCTACATCACCGGGCGCGAGTTCGGCAACGGTTTCAGCGAACTCAACGACGCCGAGGAACAGGCCGCGCGCTTCAACGCGCAGGTCGAGGCCAAGGACAGCGGCGACGACGAGGCCATGTTCTACGACCACGACTTCATCCGCGCCCTGGAATACGGCATGCCCCCGACCGGCGGCTGCGGCGTGGGCATCGACCGGCTGATGATGCTGCTGACCGACAGTCCGAGCATCCGCGACGTGATTCTGTTCCCGGCGCTGCGCCGCGAAGCCTGAGCCCCTGGCGCCCGGGGCCTGGCCCAGGCCGGATCAGATTGGCAGGCCATGCGCCCGCTTGGGCGCGCTGGTGGACCTTTCCACCGGCAGCCGCAGGTCGTCCAGGTAGTCGCGGGCGATGTTGACGCTGCATTCCTTGCCCAGCAGCTTGTAATGCGCCTGCAGCCATTGCTGGGCGCACTGCCGGCCCAGATCGCGCAGCGCATGGATCAGCCCGGCATCGGTCGAGCTCTTGGTCGAGGCGCTGTAGCCGTCCAGCGTCTGGCCGCCGTCGATGCGGTGCATCAGCACATCCTTGTATTGCGCAGGGTCGAGCTTGCCCTCGGCCAGCAGCCTTTTCACGAAATCGATGGCGCGCATCTCGGCGATCAGGCCGGCGTTGAAGGTGATCTCGTTGACCCGGTCGGCAATCTCGCCAGGCTGGTTGGGCAGCTTGTCCCGCCGGATGGGGTTGATCTGCACCAGCACGATGTCGCGGCTCTGGCAGTCGTAGATCAGCGGGTGCAGCGCCGGGTTGCCGGTGTAGCCGCCATCCCAGAAATGGTCGTCCTCGATCTGGACCGCCTGGAACACCATCGGCAGGCAGGCCGACGCCATCACGGCGCTGGCCGTCAGGCGCCGGCCCGAGAACACCTCGGCCTTGCCGGTGCTCACCCGCGTGGCGACCACAAAGACCTTGGGCGAAGCCGGATAGGGATGCGCGGCCAGCCGCTCGAAATCGACCTGCGACGCCAGGAAATCCTTGAGCGGGTTGATGTCGAACGGATTGCTCTGGTAGGGCGAGAGGCTGCCCGACCAGTAGCGGGTCAGCTCGTCGGTCCAGCGGGCGCCCGGCCAGATGCCGCCGCCCAGTTGCCCCAGCAGGATGTTGAACGGCGCCCTTTCCCACAGCGAGATCGACTGCGACACCGACGAGGAAAACGCGCCCAGCCGGACGATGCCGTTCCAGAAGGTCGCGAGCGCCTGCCGGGCGGCTTCATAACGGATGGGCCGGGACTTGCCCTGCGCCAGCGCCAGACCATGGGCCAGCACGACGGCATTCATGGCGCCGGCACTGGTGCCGCTGATGCCTTCGATGTCCAGGCGCCCGTCTTCGAGCAGCGCGTCCAGCACGCCCCAGGTGAAGGCGCCGTGCGAGCCGCCGCCCTGCAGCGCCAGGTTGACCGTTCGGCTGGCCTGGAACGCGGGAGCGGCAGGAATGGGAAGTACAGCAGTCATGGGCGTATGGATGTTTGAAAGGCTTGACATTACCCGAATCCTGCCCGGATGCCCGTGGCGTGCGGCAAGGCAGACTAAAATCCATGGCGACCTTGCCGCCAGGGCAAGGCAGCAACGCGGCATTCCAGACCACGGCCCACGCCGTCGGTTTGATGACCTTTCAGGCCTCTAGCGCAGGCGCTGCCTGCACAGGCAGCTATCAAAAAAGTAGCAAAAATTCATGAAATACCTCGCCGGCTATCCCGACAGCCTTCAGGCCCAGGTGCGGCAGTTGCAGACCGAAGGCCGGCTCGGCCAGACGCTGCTGTCTAAATACCGCCACGCCCATTCGGTGCGCACCGACAAGGCCTTGTACGACTATGTGATGGCGCTGAAAAACGATTTCCTGCGCAATTCCGAGCCGCTGTCCAAGGTGGCGTTCGACAGCAAGCTGCAGATCATCAGCCACGCGCTGGGCACGCACACGACGGTCTCGCGCGTGCAGGGCAATAAGCTCAAGTCCAAGCGCGAAATCCGCGTGGCGTCGCTCTTCAAGGAAGTACCGGAGGAGTTTTTGCGCATGATTGCCGTGCATGAGCTGGCGCATATCAAGGAAAAAGCGCACGACAAGGCGTTCTACCAGCTGTGCACCCACATGGAGCCGCATTACCACCAGTACGAGTTCGATTTGCGCGTGTACCTCACGCACATCGACGCGGCGGGCAAGCTGGACTGGCCGAGTGCGCAGCAAGCTCTTGCAGACAGCGCAAAAGATGCCCCAGTATCCTGAAAGCCATTTTCAGGCATGAAACCAGCCTTATGCCCAATGCCCACGGGCACAAGCAGCTATTTAATGAATAGCAATTTTTTGCATGTCCTGAATCTGCTGCACACTTTGGGCGTAGCGCGGCTCATGCGGCATGGCCAGCGCAAGCCGCTGGTAAAGTTCAAGCGCCTTTTGCAAATGCGGCTGCGCCGCCACATCTGCGCCGCCTTGCTGCAGAACTTCCCCCAGCCTCCCTTCGCCATGGGCCAGAGATTCCAGCCCTGCCACACTGTCGCCATACGTGTCGAGCAACGAGTGTGCGATTGAAATTTGTTCGGTGTAAGCGGCCTTGGCGTTTTCCATTCGTTCCAATGCCTGCGCAACACTGCCCAGCTTGCCCACCGACAGCGACAGGTCGCGTAGGCGCTCGGGCGTGGTGCCAAACTCCCCGATTAACGTGCGGCGCAGGCGCTCGGCCTCGGCGTAGGCGGCCTGCGCCTCGTCCAGCCGGCCCAGCGCCTGGGCAACATTACCCAGCTTCTCCAACGACACCGACAGGTCGCGCAGCCGCTCGGGCGTGGTGCCAAACTCCCCGATCAATGCACGATGCAGGTGCTCTCCCTCGGCGTAAGAGGCCCGCGCCTCGTCCATCCGGCCCAGCACTTGGGCAACATTACCCAGTTTCTCCAGCGACACCGATAGGTCGCGCAGGCGCTCGGGCGTGGCGCCAAATTCTGCAATCAATTGGTGGCTCAGGCGCTCGGCCTCGGCGTAGGCGGCCTGCGCCTCGTCCAGCCGGCCCAGCGCCTGGGCAACATTACCAAGCTTCTCCAACGACACCGATAGGTCGCGCAACCGCTCGGGCGTGATGCCAAATTCTGCAATCAATTCGCGGCTCAGGTGCTCGGCCTCGGCGTAGGCGGTCTGCGCCTCGTCCAGCCGGCCCAGCGCCTGGGCAACACTACCCAGCTTGTTCATCGACATCGACAGGTCACGCAGCCGCTCGGGCGTGCGGCCAAATTTTGCGACCAGCTCGCGACGCAGGCGCTCGGCCTCGGCATAGGCGGCTTGCGCCTCGTCCAGCCGGCCCAGCGCCTGGGCAACCTCGCCCAGCTTGCCCACCGAAACCGACAGGTCGCGCAGCCGCTCAGGCGTGGCGCCAAATTCTGCAATCAATTCGCGGCTCAGGCGCTCGGCCTCGGCGTAAGTGGCTTGCGCCTCGTCAAGCCGGCCTAGCGCAAAGGAAACCCCGCCCAGCTTGCCCAGCGACACCGACAGGTCGCGCAGCCGCTCGGGCGTGCGGCCAAATTTTGCGACCAGTTCGCGGCGCAGGCGCTCGGCCTCGGCGTAGGCGGCCTGCGCCTCGTCCAGCCGGCCCAGCGCCTGGGCAACCTCGCCCACCTTGTTCATCGACACCGACAGGTCGCGCAGCCGCTCGGACGTGCGGCCAAATTCTGTGATCAATTCACGGCTCAGGCGCTCGGCCTCTGCGTAGGCAGCCTGCGCCTCGTTCAGCCGGCCCAGCGCAAAGGCAACATTTCCCAGCTTCTCCAACGACACCGACAGGTCGCGCAGCCGCTCGGGCATTGGGCCAAATTTCACGATCCACTCGCGGTTCAAATGCTCACCCTCGACGTAAGCGGCTTGCGCCTCCTCCAGCCGGCCCAGCGCAAAGGCCACATCGCCCAGGTTGTCCAATGACACCAATAGGTCGTTCAACCGCTCTGTAGAGTTCCCCTTGTTGGCAACAACGCTGCGTACCAGCGCCACCGCTTGCTGGGCAATGTCCAGCGCCAGCGCCGAATGCCCTGCCTGCAATGCAGCCGTGCTTGCCTCGCCAGCATCCCATATTGTCAGCGCGGCTCCTTGCGCCGTGCCGTCCTGCCAATGCCGGACTGCGCGTGGCAGCGCATTCGCCGACGTATTGAGGGGCAGCGCCGGCTGCGCGTTTTGAGCCGTGCGGCCATCAGCCACGAGGTCGCCAGTGTCCAGGTAAACCGTTGGCTGGCGAATTGTCCAGAGGTCGGGTGCGGCCTCTGCCGCGCGCTTGGTCCAGTCAAGCGGCAGCGCCAGCACCACGGCGCGGGTGTGCTCACGCATCAGGCTGGCGCGCCGCTCGTTCAGGCGGTAAAAAAACTCGGTGCGGGCGCTGTTCCAAGCCGAGTCTGCGGGATGCGCGTCAAGGTCGAGCCACAGCGGCGTGCCCGTCTTGACCAGGGTTGCCGGCGGGTTGACCGCAGCGGGCAGCAATTGCGTTTTCAAGTCCGTGATCTGCCGGGCTGGCAAACGCTGGAAAGGGCGTACCTGGGTGCGCATCAGGTCGTCAGCGCGGCGGAACAACACCTCTTTGGCGCGCGCATCGCTGCAAAAAATGAAAATCAGGCGAAATTCATGCACCCACTCCAGATTGGCGCGAAGGGTCTGCCAGGCGGATTCAAGGGCTGACGGGTTTTGCGGGTTCATCTTGCGCATCAATCAGGCGCCACAGCAGCGGATGGATGTCGAACCATTCCTCGCCGTTGCGGTAATTCAATACCACCCGCGTATCAAACAAATGGGCCAGCGTGCGCAGGGATTTGTCCCGGTCGGTCGCAATAGCCTTATGGCACTTGGCGATATAGGCCAGCAGCGGCCATTCGCTTTGCACCGTGAGCCTCTCGGTTTCCCCACGGTTTTCATCGAGGACGCGTTTGATGATGGGATCGTCTTTTTGAAGCGGCAGGCGGTCCAGGGCAAACTGCGCCTGTCCGACCACACCGGACACCAGTCTCTGCATGAAATGCCGCAAGTCGCCGCCGGAAGCCAACGTCAGCTGGTCCAGCGCGCCGACTTCCATCACCTGCGCCCACTCGGCAAAGCGCCGCTCGATCAGGCGGCGCATTTTTGCCAGTCCTTCAGGCCGGGGCTGGCGGCGCTGCACGGTATGCGCATCATCGGAGATGGGCTTGCCATAGACCCGGACTGACGCCAGAGAGTAATAGGTCACGAAATTGCGGATATCGGACAGCAGCGCCAGATACGGCGGCGCGGCATACACCACGCTGGCACCGGGTACGCGCAGCCGGTCAAAGTCTCCTGCGAAGGTAGTCACCACATGGTTGAACATCTTGTCCTGGTCCTCACCTGAAACGCCGCGCAGTCGCTCCAGCGAATCGACAATGACGACGACGCGTTCGCGCCGGCTGCGCTGGCGCACAAACTCCACGATCTCACCCGCCAAGCCTTGGATTTGCCGAGTCCACTCGCGGGGAGAGGAAAGCTGGCGGATTTTCTCGACCACGCTCGCTTGCTGCTCCTTGAGCTTGGCACTCAAGCCGGCGGCGCTCACGCCGGTAATCTCCACCTCGGTCTGCAGCCAGTCGGTAAAGCGTGTCCAGGCAGCGGCCTTGACAAAGTCTTGTTGGTAGTGCTGCGCTGCCCATGCAGCCAACCCCGCCGCCACCAGTAAGAGCAGGCTTTCCACGGTGATTTTTTCAGTTTCCGTGATGTAGTCCAGGCTGTCAAAAAGAATGACCTGGGTATTTTCGGCTTGCAGCGACTGCTCCAGCCTGCGCAGTTCAGTGCTTTTGCCAGTGCCGCGCTGCCCAGTGAAATAAAACAAATGGCTGCCCAGAGGTGCACGGGCCAGTATGTCCTCCATCAAGGCATTGATGACATCTTCCTCATCGCTGCCATGCAGGCCTGGAACATAGAACGGATCGTCCGGTTTCAAGGCATGTTCTGTTTCTACCAAGGCAACCCGAAATGCTCGAAGGTTTTGTTTGTCCATGCTCATGATTATTTCGCAGGTGCGTTCAAAGACAACCAGAAAAAATTCCTTGCTACTATTTTTATAGCGTCACTTGCGTATAAGCCAAGCGCTGGCGCTATAAATCATCCAGCAATCAGGGAATCAGCCCCAGCGCGTGCATGTAGGCCGGATGCACCATCAGCTCGTCCCATTCATGGGCGGGCGTGGTTGGCAGCAGGGCCAGGCGGCGCAGTTCGCTGGCTTCCTGCGCCTCCCACTGGCCCTTGAGCAACGCCTCGGCCATGCCGTCGAGCAGCTCATCGACCGGCTTGCCGGCGCCCACCGACTGGTTGCACAGCAGCACCATGTCGCAGCCGGCGTTCAGCGCGGCCATCGCCGCCTCGGTGTAGCTGACCTTGACGCCGTCGAGCAGCCGGGCGCCGGCCATGCTCAGGTCGTCGCTGAAGATCGCCCCGCCAAAGCCGAGCTGGCTGCGCAAAATGAAATTGAGCCATTGGCTGGAAAAGCCGGCCGGCCGCGCATCGACCTTGGGGTAGATCACATGCGCCGGCATCACGCTCGACAGCGTGGTGTTGAGCCATTCGTAGGGCGCGGCGTCATCCTTCAGGATGGCTTTCAAGGTGCGCGTGTCCACCGGAATCTCGGTGTGCGAGTCGGCCTTGACGAAGCCATGGCCGGGAAAATGCTTGCCGCAGTTGGCCATGCCGCTTTGCAGCAGGCCGTGCATCAGGCTTTTGGCCAGCAGGCTGACGACGCGCGGGTCGCGGCCGAAGGCGCGGTCGCCGATGACGCCGCTCTCGCCCCAGTCCAGGTCGAGCACCGGCGTGAAGCTGAAATCGACGCCGCAGGCGCGCAGCTCGGCGCCCAGCACGTAGCCGCAGGCGGTCGCGGCGTTGGTGGCGGCGAGCTGGTCGCGCATCCACTGCTCGCCCAGCGCGCGCATGGGCGGCAGGTGCGTCAGGCCGTCGGTGCGAAAGCGCTGCACCCGCCCGCCTTCATGGTCCACGCAGATCAGCAGGTCATCGCGCACGTCCTTGATCTCGGCGCACAGCTTTTCGAGCTGGCGGCGGTCCTTCCAGTTGCGGGCGAACAGGATGACGCCGCCGGTCAGCGGGTGCTTGAGGCGGCGGCGGTCGTCCTTGCTGAGTTTGAGGCCGGCGATGTCGAGGATGAGCGGGGCGTGCTGGGTCATGGAATGTTTTCTTGTTTACTATTGAATTGATAGCTGCCTGCGCAGGCGCTGCTTGCGCTAGGCGGCTTTTTGCTCCACCACGCAAAAGCTGGCGGCGTAATCGGTCTCATCGGTGACGCTGACATGCGCGCTGAGCCCGCGTGCCTCGAACCAGTCCTTGAGCGCGCCGTGCAGCACGATCTCGGGCTTGCCGCTCTTGGCCTTGGCGATCTCGCAGTGGCGCCACGTCATGGGCATAGTCATGCCCAGGCCGATGGCTTTGCTGAACGCTTCCTTGGCGGAAAAGCGGGTGGCCAGGTAGCTCACGCCCCGGTCCGGCCAGCGCGCGCTGCGCTCGGTCCAGGTCGCCAGTTCGGCGTCGCTCAGAATTCTTTGGGCAAAGCGCTCGCCGTGGCGCGCCAGGCTGGCGCGGATGCGGCGGATGTCGCAGATGTCGGTCCCGATGCCGTAGATCATCCGGCCTTCGATCACTCAGTCGCAGCCGGCGCAAACGCCTCGTCGATGCAGTGCAGGTAGGACTTCACGGCGCCGGCATAGCCGGTCTCCAGCGCGTCGGCAATGAGCGCGTGGCCGATGGAGACTTCGAGCACGCCGGGCACGGCGCGCAGGAATTCGCTCAAGTTGTCGCGGTTCAGGTCGTGGCCGGCATTCACTCCTAAATTGATAGCTGCCGCCGCACGCGCAGTCTGCGCAAACTGGCTTAAAACCTTGTTTTTTTCAGGCCCCGACCACGCCTTGGCATAGCTTTCGGTGTAAAGCTCGACCCGGTCGGCGCCCACGCCCTTGGCGGCGGCCATGGCCTCGGGATGCGGGTCCATGAACAGGCTCACGCGCACGCCGCGCGCATGCGCGTACTCGATGTGCGGCCGCAGGCGCTCGGCATCCTGCGGAAACGTCCAGCCATGGTCGCTGGTGAACTGGTCTTCGCTGTCGGGCACGAAGGTGCACTGGTGCAGCGGCAGCCCGCGCGCGGACAGGTCGCGCACGAAATGCATCAGGTTCTGCAGCGGATTGCCCTCGATGTTGAATTCGCAGTGCGGCCAGTCCTTCATCAGCGCGGCGATTTCATACACGTCGTCGGCGCGGATGTGGCGCTCGTCGGGCCTTGGATGGACCGTGATGCCCTGCGCGCCCGCCTGCAGGCAAAGCTCGGCGGCGCGCAGCAGGTTCGGAATGTCCAGGTACCGGCTGTTGCGCAGCAGCGCCACCTTGTTGACATTGACCGAAAGCGCCGTCTTGCGGGTGCCGGGCGGATGCGGTGGGTGGGCGCGGTGGTCGGTATGGTGGAATAAGGCGATCATGGCGGGGTCGATCAGTTAAAAAGCTTGCAAGTCCATCATCATTTGCCGGGTTTTCAAAACCCTGACGCCGCAATGGTAGTGCAGCAAGGCGCGCAGCTGGTATTTGAGTTCATTGGCCGCGGGCAGGCAGGCCTGCAGCGTGTCCGCAAACGTGGACCGGTCGCCCAGCGCCTGCTGCAGCGCCTGCCACTGCGCGCCCGGGATGCCAAACCGGTCGTCATCATGCGCCAGCCGCAGGCCCGCCTCGGCCACCAGCACATAGGGCTGGTCTGGATCGAGAGGCGCCAGCGTGGCGGTTTCCGTGTCCAGCCGCGGCAGCAGGCCGATACCCTGCAGCAGGCGCAGCTCGAAGGCGCGCAGCGCCAGCTGCAGCGTGTCGGCGTTCTGGCTGGCCAGCAGCTGGACCGTGGCGGCGTAGGCATCGAACAGCAGCGGATGCGCGTCGTCCCGGGCCAGCAGGCGCATCAGCAGTTCGTTGAGGTAGTAGCCCGACAGCAGCGCATCGCCCGTGGGCATGACATGGCCGCCCTGCCATTCGGCGCTTTTCAAGTTGCGGATTTCGGCGTCGCCGCCAAAGGCCACGTGCAGCGGCTGCAGCGGCAGCAGGATGGGCCGAAAGCTGGAGCTGGGTTTCTTGGCGCCGCGCGCCACCAGCGCCACCCGCCCATGGTGGCGCGTGAACACGTCCAGAATCAGGCTGGACTCGCTCCAGTCGTAGCGGTGCAGCACATAGGCAGGCTCGTTGCTGATGCGTTGGATGGCCACCGTGGTGCTGTCAGGCTGCGCGTCGTCGGCAATGCTTGAGGATGACTGGCTTATTCGTAGCCGAAGGTCTTGACGCGCGCCTCGTCGTCGGCCCAGCCCGAGCGCACCTTGACCCAGATTTCCAGGAACACCTTGGCGCCGGTCAGGGTTTCGAGTTCATGCCGCGCCTCGGTGCCGATGCGCTTTAACTTTTCACCCTTCTCGCCAATGATCATGCCCTTGTGGCCGTCGCGCTCGACGACGATGGTGGCGGCAATCTTGCGCAAATTACCCTCTTCCTCGTACTGGTCGATGATGACGGTCGAGGTGTAGGGCAGCTCGTCGCCCGTCAGGCGAAAGAGTTTTTCGCGAATGATCTCGGCGGCCATGAAGCGGTCGCTGCGGTCGGTCAGCGCATCGGCCTCGTACATCCAGGGCTGCACCGGCAGGTATTTCTCGCAGATGCCGAACAGGCGCTCGATGTCCCGGGCATTGTTGGCCGACATGGGCACGAACTCGGCAAAGTTGTGCCGCTCCTGCATGTCGCGCAGCCAGGGCGCGATTTCGGCGCGCCGGTGGATCAGGTCGAACTTGTTGGCCAGCAGGATGGCGGGGGTCTTTTCGGGCAGCAGCGCCAGCACTTTCGCATCGGCCAGGTTGAACTGGCCGGCCTCGACGACGAAGACGATCAGATCGACATCGTTGACGGCGCCCACCACGGTGCGGTTGAGCGAGCGGTTCAGCGCGTTGCCGTGCCGGGTCTGAAAGCCGGGCGTATCGACAAAGACAAACTGCGTCGCCGCGCGGGTGCGCATGCCGGTGATGCGGTGGCGCGTGGTCTGCGCCTTGCGTGAGGTGATGCTGACCTTCTGGCCGACCAGCGCGTTGAGCAGCGTGGACTTGCCGACGTTGGGCTTGCCGACGATGGCGATCAAACCGCAGCGCTGCTCGCCAGCCGGTGCCATGCTGGCAGCGGAGGCTTCGGCTGGCACGGCAGCCCCGCGCGAGGCAATGGCCCGAGCCAGCATGGCATCGAGCGCATCCTGGCTTTGCAGCGGCTCGGCGTCAGAAGCCGATGGGCCTTGCGCCTGAGGCAGGGTGTTGGTGGAGGGGCTGGGTTGTTTTTTACCGGTACTCATAATCAATTCAATCGTGTTGGGCTGGGCTCTGCGCATTGGCGCCGTTCCTGCCTCAGGAAGCCAGTGTTTTGACAAACTGCAGCATGGCCGTGGCGGCGGCCTGCTCGCCAGCGCGGCGCGAATTGCCGCTGCCGCGCTCGACGCGGCCCAGCGAAGCGATTTCGCATTCAACTTCAAAGGTCTGCATGTGCGCGGCGCCCATGGTGCCAACGATCCGGTAAATCGGAAGGCGCATTTTGCGCCCTTGCAGCCACTCCTGCAATTCGGTTTTCGGATCCTTGCCGATTGCCTTCATGGTCGGATTGACCTGCACATCCTTGAACAGGCGTCGCACCAGCTGGTCGGCCTTGTCAAAGCCGGCGTCCAGGTACACCGCGCCAATCACCGCTTCAAGCGCATCGGCCAGCATCGAAGGCCGGTTCCGGCCGCCGGAGCGAACCTCGCCCTCGCCCAGCCGCAGCAACTCGGGCAGCCCCAGGGCCACGGCCAGATGGTGCAGCGTGTCCTGTTTGACCAAGTTGGCGCGGATGCGCGAGAGGTCGCCTTCGGGCAACTGGCTGAGCTGCTCGTAAAGCAGCCCGGCCACGGCCAGGTTCAGAACGGAGTCGCCCAGAAACTCGACACGCTCGTTGTGGTCGGCTGAAAAGCTGCGGTGGGTAAGCGCCTGGATCAGGAGGCCAGGATTAGCGAACCCGTGCTGCAGGCGCTGCTGCAGGGCCTGCAGCGCAGGAGAAAGGGGAGCGGAAGACAAGGAAGGCTTGCCCACTTTACTTGGACCGGCCGTTGTACTTGAGCAGCAGAAACGCCGGACCGGCCATGTGGATTTCCTTGGTGTAAGAAAAAGCCACCACCGTCTTGTCGCCTTCCTTCGTCACATCCAGGTCTTTTCCGGAAATGGAATGGATGTCATCGACCTGACCGGCTTTGTCGAAAATCGACCGGACCTCGGGCACCGTGCTGCCGGCTGCGGCCTTGGTGGCCGCCTTGGTGATGGCTTGGTATTCAATCAAGGTGGGCAGCACCTGCGCGCCAAGCACGAACGTGCAGGCCAGCACGCCGCCGACAAACAAAAGGCCAATGAAGGAAATACCGCGCTGGTGATGTTTCATGACGGGTTGCTATGGCTGAAAAGGACAGAAAAGACTTGAAGGAGGCTAGGTTGACGCACCCTGGAAAAACTCACTGAAAGGAGCCGATGCGCTTGAGGTTGCCGAAGTTCATCCAGACAAAAAATGCCTTGCCGACGATATTTTTCTCTGGAACGAAGCCCCAATAGCGAGAATCGAGCGAATTGTCCCGGTTGTCGCCCATCATGAAGTAGTGCCCTTCGGGCACCTTGCAGACCACGCCTTCGGTGCTGTAGCGGCAGTTCTCCCGGAACTCGAAGTTGTCGGCGCCGGCGATGAAGGCCGGACGCTCATCGTCGTTGAGCAGGCGGTAGGTCTTGTCGCCGTTGGTTTCCTGGAACTGCTTGGCGTAGCGCATGGCGTCGGCATCGAAGAAGTCGGGCAGCGGCGTCTTGGGCAGCGGCTTGCCATTGATGGTGAGCTTCTTGTTCAGGTAGGCCACCTCGTCGCCCGGAATGCCGACCACGCGCTTGATGTAGTCCAGGCTGGGCTTGGGCGGGTAGCGAAAAACCATGACATCGCCGCGCTCGGGGCTGTGGTTGTCGATCACCTTGAGGTTGATGACTGGCAGGCGCACGCCATAGTGAAACTTGTTCACCAGGATCAGGTCGTTGACCAGCAGCGTCGGAATCATCGAGCCCGACGGAATCTTGAAGGGCTCGAACAGGAACGAGCGCAGCAGGAAAACGATGATGATCACCGGGAACAGACCGGCGGTCCAGTCCAGCCACCAGGGCTGCATGATCAGACGGCTTTTGGCTTCGGAGGTGTTGTCATCGACCTGGCTGATGCCCATCTTGGCCAGTTCAGCCTTGCGCTGGACCATGTTTGCATCCAGGGCGGCCACCGCCTTGCGCCGCTGCGGCAGAAAATAAAGCCGCTCGGCCAGCCAGTAAATGCCCGTCACCACGGCGGCCAGGAACAGCAGCAGGGAAAAGTTGCCCTCGACCATGCCGAAATACCAGGCGGCCCCGTAGCCGACAAAGCCAGCCAGCAGCACGGCCGTGATGGAGCTCATGACGCCGCGCATCAGTCTTCCACCTGCAAAATCGCCAGAAAAGCTTCCTGGGGCACTTCCACCGAACCGATCTGTTTCATGCGTTTCTTGCCTGCCTTCTGCTTTTCAAGCAACTTCTTCTTGCGCGAAATGTCGCCGCCATAGCATTTGGCGATCACGTTCTTGCGCAGCGCCTTGATGGTCTCGCGGGCAATGATGTTGGCGCCGATGGCCGCCTGGATCGCCACGTCGAACTGCTGGCGCGAGATGATCTCGCGCATCTTGGCCACTACCGCCCGGCCCCGGAAGGCCGACTGGCTGCGGTGGACGATGATCGACAGCGCATCGACCTTCTCGCCGTTCAGGAGAATATCGACCTTCACCACGTCGGAGGCCCGGAATTCCTTGAACTCGTAGTCCATCGAGGCATAGCCGCGCGAGACCGACTTGAGCTTGTCGAAGAAGTCCAGGACGATCTCGCCCAGCGGCATCTCGTAGGTCAGCATCACCTGCTTGCCGTGGTAGGCCATGTTCATCTGCACGCCGCGCTTCTGGTTGGCCAGCGTCATGACGGCGCCCACGTAGTCCTGCGGCATGTACAGGTGCACCGTGACGATGGGCTCGCGGATCTCGTTGATGCGGCCGGCGTCGGGAATTTTCGAAGGGTTCTCGACCTTGATGATGTCGCCGCTGGAATTGAGCACCTCATAAACAACACTGGGTGCGGTCGTGATCAGGTCCTGGTCGAACTCGCGCTCCAGCCGTTCCTGCACGATCTCCATGTGCAGCAGGCCCAGGAAGCCGCAGCGAAAGCCAAAGCCCAGCGCCTCGCTGACCTCGGGCTCGTAATGCAGCGATGCGTCGTTGAGTTTGAGTTTTTCCAGCGCGTCGCGCAGGGATTCGTATTCGCTGGCTTCAGACGGATACAGCCCGGCAAACACCTGCGGCTGGATTTCCTTGAAGCCCGGCAGCGCTTCGGTCGCGGTGAACGCCGCACCACCGGTGCCGCCCTTGATCAGGGTGATGGTGTCGCCCACGCGGGCGGCCTGCAGCTCCTTGATGCCGGCAATCACAAAGCCGACTTCTCCGGCTTCGAGCGAAGGTCGCGGCTCGGTGTGCGGCGTGAAGACGCCCAGCTGCTCGGCGTTGTAGGTCGCTTCGCTGGCCATGAGCTTGATGCGGTCGCCCTTGGCCAGCCGGCCATCAACCACGCGCACCAGCATGACCACACCCACATAGGCGTCGTACCAGCTGTCGATGATCATGGCGCGCAGCGCGGCGGCCGGGTTGCCTTTGGGCGCCGGCACCAGTGCCACGACCGCTTCAAGAATCTCGTCGATGCCCATGCCGGTCTTGGCGCTGCAGGGAATGGCGTCGGTCGCGTCGATGCCGATGACTTCCTCGATTTCCTGCTTGGCGTTCTCTGGGTCGGCCTGCGGCAGGTCCATCTTGTTGAGCACTGGCACCACCGTCACGCCCAGGTCGAGCGCGGTGTAGCAGTTGGCCACTGTCTGCGCCTCGACGCCCTGGCTGGCATCGACCACCAGCAGCGCGCCCTCGCAGGCCGACAGCGAGCGGCTCACTTCATACGAGAAGTCCACATGGCCGGGGGTGTCGATCAGGTTGAGGTTGTAGATCTGGCCGTCCTGGGCCTTGTACTTGAGCGCGGCGGTCTGCGCCTTGATGGTGATGCCGCGCTCTTTCTCGATGTCCATCGAATCGAGCACCTGCGCGCTCATCTCGCGGTCCTGCAGACCGCCGCAGCGCTGGATCAGCCGGTCCGCCAGCGTGGACTTGCCATGATCAATGTGCGCAATGATCGAAAAATTTCGGATGTGATTCATCAACAAAAACGCCTGGTACTTTGAATAAAGTGCGAAAAAAGACAGCTCATCGCAGGAAAGCATAAAAAAAGGCGCGTCTTGCATTGACGCGCCCTGAACCAACAATCTATGGCAACTGCGAAAGTTGGAACCTCATTGTAGGCAAAAAGCCGGCCTTGAAAACCCTTGGAATCCGTCAATTGCTGCGCCCGGAGATGGCAACCCAGCGTTTTGGGCACCCTTTTGGCAGCAATTTTACAGGTGTCGCAAGGTGTCGGACATGAGGCGACGCCCAACGTCCGGATACAACTTCGATCAACCATGCCGGCGTCAGCTCCCTGCTCAAATGCTGCCGCATTCTAACCAAGCCCTGTTGGACGACCGATTTTCCTGGGCTCAAGCACCGCCTCAGCGCGCCGGCTTGATGATCACGAACTGCGCCAGCTCACCCCGTCGCACCAGCACGGTCATGCTCTTGGACTTGTCGATTTTCGCCAGCGCCGCTTCGAAACTGGCCACATTTGTCACCTCCGTGTTGGCGATCGAGACAATGACATCGCCTTCACGCAGTCCAGCGCGGGCGGCGGCGCCCTCTGCCGCATCGACTTTGACGCCGCCCTTGATGTTGAGCTCCTTCTTTTGCGCATCGGTGATGCTGCTGACCGACAGGCCCAGCGCCTGGGCGGGACCGGCCGCTGGCGCCTTGGAAGGCGCGGCAGACGCGGGACGTGCAGGCTTGTCAGCCTCGACCTCGGCAATCGTCACGACCAGATCTTTGGTGGCGCCGCGCCGGAACACGGTCACGGTAGCCTTGGTGCCGGGCTTGATGTTGCCGACCAGGCGCGGCAGGTCGCTGGCTTTGTCGATGGTCTTGCCCTCGAACTTGACGATGATGTCGCCCGCCTCGATGCCCGCTTTTTCGGCCGGGGCGCCGCTCTCCACGCCCCGCACAAGCGCGCCTTGCGCCTTGCCCAGGCCGATGGATTCGGCCACGTCCTTGGTCACTTGGTCGATCTGCACGCCGATGCGCCCGCGCGTGACCTTGCCGCTCACGCGCAGCTGCTCGGCCACACGCGTTGCTTCGTCGATCGGAATGGCAAAGGAAATGCCCTGAAAGCCGCCCGAGCGCGAATAGATCTGGCTGTTGATGCCCACGACTTCGCCGCGCATGTTGATGAGCGGACCGCCCGAGTTGCCGGGATTGATGGCCACATCGGTCTGGATGAACGGCAGGTAGTCGCCCGTGTCGCGCTGCTTGGCGCTGACGATGCCGGCGGTCACCGTATTTTCAAGCCCGAAGGGCGAGCCAATGGCCATGACCCATTCGCCCACCCGCAGTCGGCTGATGTCGGCGATCTTCACGGCCGGCAGCCCGGTCGCCTCGATCTTGACCACCGCCACATCGCTGCGCTTGTCGGCGCCGATGATCTTGGCCTTGAATTCGCGCTTGTCCGTCAGGGTGACAATGACTTCATCGGCGCCTTCGACCACGTGGGCGTTGGTCATGACAAAGCCGTCCGCCGTCAGGATAAAGCCCGAGCCGACGCCGCGCGGCTGCTCCTCGTCGGGCTGGCTTGGGTCGGCGCGCGGCGCACGCGGCATGTTAGGCGGAACAGGAATGCCGAAGCGCTTGAAAAACTCCAGCATCTGCTCATCGACATTGCCTGCGCCCGACGCCTTGACTTTCTCCAGGGTGCGGATATTGACCACCGAAGGCCCCACCTGGTCCACGAGGTCGGTGAAATCGGGCAACGTGCGGCTTTGCGCCCACACGGGCGCGGCCGGCAGCACGCTGGCGGTGGCGGCAATGGCCATGAGGCTGGCCGCCATGTAGGGGCGCAGGGTTTTGAGGTTCAATTCAAGCATCTTCAGCCTTGTCATCAAAAGTTTGAAATCGGGTAAAAAGCAAATTGTTCAGCTGCTGATCCGGATTCTGCAAGCCCATGCTGCCGCGCTGGGCAGCGCTGCAGACGCCAAGCGGCAGCGCGAATTTTATTTTTTGCGCTCCAGCCCATGGGCAAAGAGCTGCAAGGTGGCAGTGGGAACCTCGCCCACCAGCGTCACCCAGTAGGCATCGAGCTGGCGGGTTAGGGTGTGCGTGGCGCCCATGGCAAGGCTGGCTTCCCGGATGTGGCGCTGGCGGTCGTAGGGCTCAATGAAAATCGAGACCGACGCCAGGCCATCGGAAAAAATCCACTGCAGCGGCCCTTCGGCCATTTCCGCAGGCCCGGTGCCGACGGATGCGGCGGCAAGCCGGCGGTAGCAGCTCATGGGATTGAAGCCGGCCACGGGCGCTTTCAGTGCCCAGCCTTCGGCGCTGGCCGTGGTTTTGAGCAGCAGCGGCTTTTCAAGCCGGTAGCCCTGCACCTTGCCCATCATCTGGATGAGCTTTTCCATCTTGACCGGCGCATCCAGCTCCAACTCTGAAAATGCGGCCTGCTCGACGACCTTGCCTTGTGCATCGAGCGTCTGCAGCTTGACGACCAGGCCGTTGCCGCGCTCGGTCCAGACACGGTAGCCAAAGCGCAGGTTGTCCTTGGGCGCCAGCACCACGATGTCGGCATCGACACCGGCGACCCGGCCCACGCCCTCCTGCCGGAAATGGTAGAAGTCGCCAATCCGGCTGTCGGCCGACTGGAACAGCGCCGGAAACAGCCCCAGGGATTCGCGTTTTTCACTGCGTGCCAGCTTGTGCTCCGGCATGAAGGTCAGCACCTCGTCGTTGTGCCGAAAGACCGAGCGCGGCGCACCCGTCAAGGTCTCGACGCGCTCGACCTGCTGATTTCCTTCGCAGACATGCCAGATCTTGGCGCTGGACATGTTGCCGCCGGCGGACACCACGAACGTGCCCACGTAAGAGCGGTTTGACGCGGCCTGGTTCATGCGCATCAGCCAGTCATTCAGGCTGCGTCCCTCTGACGCCGGCGCACCCGCAACCGGCGGCGGAACCGCCGAGGTCTGCGCTGCTACATAATTCATAGCAGACAGTGCATATGCAGCAAGGGCAATAGGCCTTAAATGCTTGAAAACCATGACTTGAGCAAAATTTCCCGGCGCCTCAGCGCCCACCGGCAGCCTGCATGTCCTGCGGCATCTCGAAGGTGGCATTTCTTAGGAATCCGGAAGACTCCTGCAAGGCCGAGGCCGCGCCAAACTGGCGGTGCGCAGCCAGCAGCTCCTCCAGCCTGGCGTCGCGCACCACGAGGCCCTGCGCGGAAGTAACGACGATCTGCGGCGCAGCGACCTGGGCCAGTTGCGGCGCCGGCGCTGTCGTCAGCAGGCCCGAGGCATTCCAGGCAATGGCGGAAACCGCCGCCAGGGACGCCACGCCCGCTGCGAGCTTCCAGCGAAAATTGCCGTCATTCGATGCCGGACCCCGGTGATGCACAACGTGCGCGGGCCGCAGCGCCGACGCCGGCGCGGATGCGCTGGCCGCCAGCGGTGTTGCGGCCGGCGTTTCCTGCGCCAGCCGCGCGCTCAGGCGGCCGACAAACGCCAGGTCCGCGCCCGCCGCGACAGACACAGCCGAAAGGGCCGGCGCGCGCAGCACATCGCCAATCAGGTGGTAAGTGTTCCAGCAGTCCAGCGAGGATGCGTCATCGGCGCAGGCATCGAGTGCGGCGGCCAATTCCTCGTCGCTCAACTGGCCGTCTGCCAGGGCTGACAGGAGTTCGCGGGGGATCACGGAGGATTTCATGCGGTATGGGGCAGCGGATCTGCCGGTTTTTAGTTGACTGACTGCTTGTGTTGGTTGATAGGCGGGGATGAATGCAGAAAAAGAATTACCAGCGCTTGCCCGTCTGGTTCTCCAGCAAAGGCTTGACCTTGGCCGAAATCGCTTCACGTGCCCTGAAGATACGCGATCTCACCGTGCCAATTGGGCAATTCATGGCTTCGGATATTTCCTCATAACTCAAACCTTCTATCTCGCGCAAAGTGATCGCTTCACGCAGCTCTTCAGGCAGCTCCTGCATGGCGGTGTTGATGATGTGGGCGATTTCCTTGCTGGCCAGCACTGCTTCGGGCGTTTCTGAACTGGTTAGTTCGTTCTCGACGCGGGAAGTTTCATCATCGTCATCGGATTTATAGGCATTTTCCGAAACCGTCGGATTTCGCTTCAGATCCATCAAGGCCTTCTTGGCGGTGTTGATCGCAATCCGGTACAGCCAGGTGTAGAACTGGGCCTCGCCCCTGAACTGGGCCAGGGCGCGGTAGGCACGGATGAAGGTTTCCTGGGCGATGTCCTCGACCAGGTCCACGTCGCGCACCATGCGGCCGATCAGGCGCTGGATGCGGCGCTGGTACTTGATCACCAACAGCTCAAAAGCCCGCTGATCGCCTTTCAATGTGCGCTCCACCAGCAAGGCATCGCTGTCAGCGGGGGTCGGTGGCAGCTCGGTGCTCATGGCGCGGGTGGGCAAACAGGTCGGGCGGGCATGGTGGCCGATACTGCCACAGCCACAGGCGGCAAGGGAAAAGACTCCGAAGCGAGAAAATCATGCTGCGTCAGGGAAGCCGGCTGCCTGTGCGGCGAATACACGGCGCGGCGCAGATCCAGCCAGCGGGCAGGAACAATTTTTTTCTCCAGCCATAGCCATGCCTGCATGCCAGCCTGGTTTTCAAGCTGAAGCAGCAAGCCGTGCTGAATATCCACGATCACCGAGAGCGCACACTCGGCAAGTCCGCCCTGGTCGTTCGTGCCTTGCCAATGCCAGAACTGTCCGTCCCAGGCAAGCTGCCCGGTCGGCATCCGTTGCCAGGCAGCTCTGGCTGCGGCGCCGGCTGCCAGAACCGAAAAACCCGATAGCGCCATCCGCCAGCCTGAAGGCTGCGACCCAATGCACCAGAGCAGTGCAGAAACAATCCCGGCGAACCACAGGCCCAGCAGCAAGCAACCCAGGGACCGGGAACGCCCGAACGGATAAACGACCGGAGGGGCGTTGTGGCGGTTCAAGATGCTGGGCGGCTTGACGGATTCGGTTGAAGATCAGGTTATGTCAAACGCGCTTGAACACCAGCGTACCGTTGGTGCCGCCAAAGCCAAAGTTGTTTTTGACGGCAATGTCGATGCGGGCGTCACGCGCGGTATTGGCGCAGTAATCCAGGTCGCATTCGGGATCCTGGTTGAAGATGTTGATGGTCGGCGGAATCTTCTGGTGATGCAACGCAAGCACGGTGAACACCGATTCGATGCCGCCAGCGCCGCCCAGCAGATGGCCGGTCATGGATTTGGTCGAACTGACGACCAGCTTGTCCTTGGCATGCGCGCCAAAGGCCGCCTTGATGGCATTGGTTTCGTTCAAGTCGCCCAGCGGCGTGGACGTGCCATGCGCATTGAGGTAGTCAACCTGGTCGGCATTGACACCGGCATTTTTCAACGCCATGGCCATGGAGCGGCGCGGCCCGTCGATGTCGGGCGCGGTCATGTGATAGGCATCGGCGCTCATGCCGAAACCCAGGACTTCGGCGTAAATCTTGGCACCGCGCGCCTTGGCATGCTCGTACTCCTCAAGCACCACGACGCCGCCGCCCTCGCCCAGCACAAAACCGTCACGGTCCTTGTCCCAGGGGCGCGAAGCGGTTTTCGGGTCTTCATTGCGCGTGGACAGCGCGCGGGCTGCAGCAAAGCCACCGACCCCCAGCGCCGACACGGTAGCTTCGGCGCCGCCTGCAACCATGACGTCGCAGTCGCCGTATTCGATCATGCGCGCCGACAGGCCGATGGCATGCAGGCCCGTGGTACAGGCCGTGACGACTGCGATGTTCGGCCCCTTGAAGCCGAACTTGATCGACACATGGCCAGAGATCATGTTGATAATAGTGGCCGGCACGAAAAACGGCGAGATGCGGCGCGGGCCGCGTTCGACCAGCTCGCCATGCATGTGCTCGATCAGCGGCAGGCCGCCAATGCCCGAGCCGATGTTGCAGCCGATGCGGGTGGCCATCTCGGGATCCAGCGCGTCGCCAGTCGGCAAGCCGCTGTCCGCCACTGCCTGGCAGGCAGCCGCCAAGCCCAGGTGAATGAAGCGGTCCATGTGCCGGGCTTCTTTTTCGGGAATGTAATCCGCGATATTGAATCCCTTGACCTCGCCTGCGAACTTGCAAGCCAGGTTGCTCGCATCAAAATGGGTGATCTGGTCAATGCCAGGTGTTCCGGCAAGCACATTGGCCCATGAATCAGCTACGGTATTTCCTACCGGGCTGACACAACCCAGACCTGTGACGACGACACGACGACGGCTCATTCAGTAATCCTGGAAAAGAAACCTGAAAAGACCACACTTGGCCTTTCAGGTTGATGACGGCAAAGGCGAGAGCGCCTTAAGCCTTGTGATGGGTGTTGGCGTAGTCGATGGCGTTCTGGACAGTGGTGATCTTCTCGGCGTCTTCGTCGGGAATTTCAATGCCAAACTCGTCTTCCAGTGCCATGACCAGTTCTACGGTGTCAAGAGAATCAGCGCCCAGATCGGCCACGAAGGATTTTTCACTGGTGACCTGACCCTCTTCCACGCCGAGTTGTTCGGCAATGATTTTCTTAACACGTGCTTCGATATCGCTCATAAATCCCTCTGAGGGTTGTAAATTAATCCGTAATTTTACCGCGTTAGGACTGTCTTCCTAGGCACCGGGCCGGACGGATAAAAACCGGCTTCGATTTTCTGTGTTTTTAACATTGTCAGACTGCGGCTGGCATCGGGCTTTTCAAGGCCCGCCACCCGGCAGCGGTTACATGTACATGCCGCCATTCACATGGATTTCCTGCCCCGTGATGTAGGCCGCCTGCGGACTGGCCAGAAACGCCACCGCATGGGCAATGTCCTGGGGCTTGCCCAGATGGCCGAGCGGAATCTGCGAAAGGAGAGATTTTTGCTGCTCCTCGGGCAGGCGGGAAGTCATGTCAGTTTCGATGAAGCCGGGCGCCACGCAATTGACGGTGATGCTGCGCGAGCCGAGTTCGCGCGCCAGCGCGCGCGTCATCCCGGCCACGCCCGCCTTGGCGGCGGCGTAATTGGCCTGGCCGGCATTGCCCGAGGCGCCGACCACCGAAGTGATGCTGATGATGCGGCCATAGCGCTGCTTCATCATGCAGCGCATCACGGCCCGGCTCATGCGGAACACCGCCTTGAGGTTGGTGTCGAGCACCGCGTCCCAGTCGTCGTCCTTCAGGCGCATGGCCAGCATGTCCCGGGTGATGCCGGCATTGTTGACCAGCACCTGCAGGCTGCCATACTCGGTGACGATGCGGTTGACCAGGGCTTCGGCCGCAACGCCGTCGTTCACGTCGAGCGTCTGCCCCGAGCAGCCAGGGTAGGCGGCCAGGGTGCGGCTGATCTTGGCAGCGCCTTCGTCGCTGGTCGCGGTGCCAATGACCCGCAAGCCATTTTTGGCCAGTTCCAGCGCAATGGCCGCGCCTATGCCGCGCGAGGCGCCGGTGACCAGCGCCGTCTGTCCCTCAAACTTGATCTCGCTCATGCCAGCGCCTCCTTGACGGCAGCCAGAGACGCCAAATCCAGCAAAGGCAACCCGTTCAGCGCCGGATCAATACGTTTCGCCAAACCAGCCAGCACCTTGCCAGGTCCGCACTCGACCAGCGTCGTCACGCCCAGCAGACCGATGGCCTGCACGCATTCCACCCAGCGCACCGGCCCAAAGGCCTGCCGGTAAAGCGCATCGCGAATGCCTTCGGCGCTGTTTTCGATGCTGACATCGATGTTGTTGATCACCGGAATCCGGGGGGCAGCCAGCGGGATACTGGACAGCTGTTCCTTGAGCCTCTCGGCGGCCGGCTTCATCAGGCTGGAGTGAAAAGGCGCCGACACCGGCAAAGGCAGGGTTCGCTTAGCACCGTGAGCCTTGAGAATTTCGCAGGCCTTGTCCACGGCGGCCTTGCTGCCTGCAATCACCGTCTGCATCGGATCGTTGAAATTGACGGCTTCCACGATCTCACGGGTATCCGGACCAAAGCTGCGCACGGCTTCGGCGCAACCATCCACCACCTTGGCGGCGTCCATGCCCAGAATCGCGGCCATTGCGCCCTGTCCCACGGGCACGGCCTCCTGCATGGCCTGCGCCCGAAAACGCACCAGCGGCGCGGCTTGCGACAGGCTGAGCACGCCCGAGGCAACCAGCGCCGAGTACTCCCCCAACGAATGCCCTGCCATCACATCCGGGGCCATGCCGGTTTCCGCCATCCACACCCGGTAGGCAGCCACGCCGGCCACCAGCATGACCGGCTGGGTATTGGTGGTCAGCGCCAGCGCTTCCTTGGGGCCGTCCTTGATGAGCTGCCCGATATCCTGGGCCAGCGCATCGGATGCTTCTGCCAAGGTCTGATTGACAACAGGGTGGTCGCCCCACGCATCGAGCATGCCCACGGACTGCGAGCCCTGGCCAGGAAAAACAAAAGCAAACGATTTCAAATCATGACTCCGGTTATCAATCGCAGAAAAACAATTGCGCTCATTGTAGAAAGGTGGCGGACAGCCAGGCAGCGAAATGCCTGATCCTGATCAAGGCGGCGTTTGCCCCATCGCCCGGCAAGGCCCAGGCATTGCCAAGTGCGAATTTTTCTGGCGTGCAGCCTTACTGCATTACGCAATGCAGCGCTTGCACACACCAGGCAGAGCCTTCAGTACTGAAGCAGCACCGCGCCCCAGGTAAAGCCGCCGCCCACACCTTCGAGCATCAAAATATCGCCCTTCTTGACCTTGCCGCTGCGCACCGCGTCATCAAGCGCCAGCGGAATGGAGGCCGCAGAGGTGTTGCCGTGCCGGTCCACCGTGACAATCAGCTTTTCCAGGGGCAGTTTCAGTTTTTTGGCCGTGCCGTGCATGATGCGCAGATTGGCCTGGTGCGGAATCAGCCAGTCGATGTCGCTTTCCAGCAGATTGGCCTTGGCCAGCGTGGCGCGAGCAGCACTTTCCAGGACGCCCACGGCCAGCTTGAACACCGCCTTGCCGTCCATGGTCAGCAGCGGGCTGCCGATCACCTGGCCACCCGAAACCTGACCGGGAACGCACAGGATACCGACATGCTTGCCATCGGCATGCAGGTCGCTGGCCAGAATGCCCGGCGTCTCGGAAGCCTCAAGCACAACGGCACCCGCGCCGTCGCCAAACAGCACGCAGGTGGTGCGGTCGGAAAAATCAAGAATCCGGGAAAACACCTCGGCGCCAACGACGAGCGCCTTGCTTGCGGCGCCGCTCTTGATCATGGCATCGGCCACCGTCAAGGCATAGACAAAACCGCTGCACACCGCCTGCAGGTCAAAAGCCGCACAGCCCGCAATGCCGAGCTTGTGCTGCAGGATGCAGGCGGTCGATGGAAACACCATGTCGGGCGTGGAGGTGGCCACGATGATGAGGTCGATGTCAGCGGCCTGCAAGCCGGCCGCTTCGATGGCACGCGTGGCAGCCTCAAGACCGAGATCACTGCTGGTCACATCGGGCGCGGCAAAGTGGCGCGCCTTGATGCCGGTGCGCTCCACGATCCATTCGTCAGACGTCTCGACGTCCTTTTCTGCCAGCTGGACGGCGAGCTGGGCGTTGGTCAGTCGGTTGGGCGGCAGATAGCTGCCGGTGCCGGTGATGCGTGAATAACGGGTCATGGATTAGTGTGCCGGTGTTGAAACATGTGAATCGACGGGCGTGCAGGACGCTGGCACGGCCTCCTGAACCGGCAGTGCGGCACGAGCCGCCACCAGCAAGGGCGACGCATGGGCAATGCGTTCTCGCACTCTGTCCAGCAGGTTATTGCGGGCCGCGTCATAAGCCTTGCCCAGTGCCTGCTCGAAAGCGAACACATCGGCCGAGCCATGACTTTTGAAGACCAGGCCGCGCAGGCCCAGGAGCGCCGCTCCGTTGTAGCGCCGGTGGTCAAAGCGCTTCTTGAATGCGGAAAGCACGGGATAGGCCACGAGGGCGGCCATTTTGGTGAGCGCGTTGCGCGAAAACGCAGACTTGATGTAGTCGCCGATCATGTGGGCCAGGCCTTCGCTGCTCTTCAAGGCGACGTTGCCGACAAAGCCGTCGCACACCACCAGATCGGTCGTGCCCTTGAAAATATCGTTGCCCTCGACATTTCCGTAAAAATTGATGTCGCCCGCGTCGGAAGCCGCTCGCAGCAGCTTGCCCGCTTTCTTGATCATCTCGCTGCCCTTGATCGCTTCCTCGCCGATGTTGAGCAGGCCGACGGTGGGCGAGGGAATGTCGGCAATGGCAGCGACCAGCGCGGAGCCCATCACCGCGAATTGCAGCAGATGCTCCTCGGTGCAGTCCACATTGGCGCCCAAGTCCAGCATGGTGGTGGCCTTGCCCTGTGCGTTGGGCAGCTGCGAGGCAATGGCGGGCCGGTCGATGCCTTCAAGTGTCTTGAGCACATAACGCGCAATGGCCATGAGCGCGCCGGTGTTGCCGCCGGACACCGCCACCTGCGCCCGCCCCTCCTTGACCTGGTTGATCGCCACGCGCATGGACGAGTCCTTCTTGCGGCGCAGCGCGACCTCAATCGGGTCGTCCATCGCCACCACTTCGCTGGCAGCGACGATTTCGCACCGGGCATGCGCCGCCACTTGGGCATGCAGCGGGTGTGCTGCCAGCGCATCGGGTTGGCCCACCAGCATCACGATGGCTTCGGGATGCGCCTGGAGAAAGGCCAGACTGGCCGCCAGGGTGACATCAGGACCGATATCGCCCCCCATGGCGTCAACAGCAATCCTGATCATGCTCGGACCGGTTCAGTCAAAAATGAAAATTTAGGCAAAAGAAAGGCCCGCAGGATCAGTGCGGGCCCGTGCTTGAGTCGTGGAATTACGCTTCAGCTTTTGTTTTGAGCACTTTGCGGCCACGGTAGAAACCGGTGGGGCTGATGTGGTGGCGCAGATGGGTTTCGCCGGTGGTGGACTCCACGGCAATGCCCGGCACGGTCAGCGCATTGTGCGAGCGGTGCATACCGCGCTTGGAAGGGGATTTTTTGTTTTGCTGGACAGCCATGATTCGCTCCTGACAGGGATTGAGTAGTGTTGGTAAATTCGCACCAAATTTTGAAGTCTGGTGAACTGCATTTCTCCAGTAAAAACCTTGGAGGGCAGCATCACTACCTTGGTACGCGAAGCCCTGGATTATAGCCCGATACCAAAGTGTTTCCTATTTCACGCTGTTTTGGCCATCCGAGCTGCAGCAGCGCCTGCGTCTGGCGCGACCGTCCCCGAACGGTGGATCTCAGCCGTTTTTCTTCTTCAGCTGGGCCAGCATGGCGAAAGGATTGGGCTTGTCGCCGTCCGCAGGCGCGTCGCCCGCCAGCGCATCGTCGCCCGAGCGCATCACCGGCGCCACGGGGCATTCGTCGTGCATGGGCACCAGCGGCAAGGCCATCAGCAACTCATCCTCCAGAACGGACAACAGGTCGAACTGCGGCGCCATGACTAGCAGGTCTTCCTCGGAGTCGTCATCCTCGGCCATGGCGATGTCTTCGGTGGCCACGAACCGGTACCACTGGTCCACCTGCAGCGGCATGTCCAGCGCGCCCATGCAGCGCTGGCAGACCAGCGGCA
>Ga0308165_1001470_pt1 | contig 32761 bp, 40 predicted proteins | sample PhyWR2_FD_201032 | JGI IMG/M metagenome (GOLD analysis project Ga0308165, IMG submission 201032) | Phyllosphere microbial communities from UC Gill Tract Community Farm, Albany, California, United States - DLSLW.R2 | ecosystem: Host-associated > Plants > Phyllosphere > Unclassified | place: USA... | reverse complement strand
CTCATAGTTTATCTATTTATAAACGCCATCACGCAGCAATTGCCTTATACTTCTGTGCTTGAACGTAATCTCCCCACCACTGCATCAGCTCTGCTCTTTCAGCAAGATACTCAGCACGATTGTAAGCGGCTATGATTTCGTTATTCTTAGTATGAGCTAAGGCTGATTCAAGCACCTCTGTTCTAAATTTACCACTTTCTTCAGCAGCCGTTCTTGCTATAGAGCGCATTCCGTGAGCAACCAGTTCACCACCGAATCCCATACGGATGATTGCAGCATTGGCTGTTTGTTCATGCATGTGGTTAAGGGGGGCCTTAATACTTGGGAAAACCCACTCTCTATGACCACTGATTGGCCTGATTAACTCAAGTATACGCAGAGCCTCTTTACTCAGCGGAATCTTGTGAGGGCGCTTCATCTTCATAAACTCACCGGGGATGTTCCAGAATCGATTATCTTCGTCTATATCACTCCACCGAGCACGAACAGCTTCTCCCGGACGAACCCACGTAAGGAGTTGCCATTCAATTAGAAGACGTGTTTCGAGCCGTATAGAAGCGTTAGATAAAGCAATTAAGAATCGGGGTAAATCATCTGGTGGTAAAGCTGGCATATTTTGCTTCTTGGGTTTGCTAAATCTCTGGCCGAGATTGTCAGCAGGATTAAACTCAATAAGTTCTTCTGTTGCAGCCCAACGGAAAATTTCATTCAGACGTGAAATGATACGGCGTAGGGTTTCCAATACGCCTCGTTGTTCTATAGGGTCAAGGTGTTGTTTTAAGAGCTTGGGACGGATCTCTTTGATAGGAACGTTGCCTAAACTGGGGAAAATATTTCGTTCAAGGCTCCGCCAGATGTCTTCTGCGTGGTCTGGAGAGATACCAGAGGTCTTAACCTTTTCATCTAACCATTTCCTAGCAACCACTTGTAGCGTGTGCTCAGTGGCATCCTTAAGGGCATTGGCTTTATCGTTGTTGTGAATCTGCGGATCGATACCATTTGCAAGCAACGACAAGTATTCATCACGTAAAGCCCGAGCCTTGGCAAGTGTGAGATGAGGATAGGTTCCTAAGCTCATCTTTGTTCGCTTCTTACTTACTGGCACTGCATACCTGAAATACCAATTTTTCTTACCGCCCTTTGATAGGGGAGCGATTCGTAGCATCAGGCCATCACCGTCAAAAAGGTTGATTTCCTTTTCTGCTGGCTTGGTATTTTTGATTTCAGTGTCAGTGAGTTTCTTAGCGATCTTTGCCATTTTTAGGACCCTCGATTTTGGGACCCTTTGCGTTGGGTCCCAAAAAGGGTGCCATAAGGAGTAGCTTCTAGCAAATTTCAGTAGACTTCTGTAGACGTAAAAAAGCCCGCAAGGCTGGTTCCATGCGGGCTTAGTAGACTTCAGTATACTTCAAACAACTAAAAAGTGGTGGAGCTGGGGGGATTTGAACCCCCGTCCGAAATTACTACACTGTAACCAGTACCATTCAAAAACAATAATTTATCTTTAATATCAATATGATGATTGTCATTGGTAGACGGCTGTTTACATTGGTTATTAGTCTGGGTGGACACTATATGGATCTTCATTTGCCTTTAGCAATGTGAGAGGGTTCTTGGTTATGGCATCTTCTAAATGGCTTGGTGCAAAGTGTGCATAGACCATTGTTTGCTTTATATCTGCGTGCCCTAAAATATCTCTCAGTACAATAATACTGCCACCGCTCATCATAAACTGGCTTGCAAATGTATGTCGTAGAACGTGGGAGCATTGCCCTTCTGGTAGTTCAATGCCAGCACGCCCTAATGCTCTTTCAAACGATTTTCTACACTGGTTGAAAATAGCCCCACGTTTTTTAGGAATTTCGTTATAAAGTTCTTGGGTTATCGGAATGGTTCTGTTCTTTTTACCTTTAGTTTTTATAAAAGTAATTCGATAAGGGGTAACTTGGCTGCCAGTTAAGGATTCAGCTTCACCCCATCTAGCACCTGTCGATAAACAAATTTTTGTTATTATTTCTAAGTAAGGGTTCCGCGATTGTGAGCACACATCTAAAAGGCGCTTAATTTCATTTGGGTATAAAAATGTTAATTCGGATTCATCAATTTTAAATCGACGAATACCAGTAAGCGGGTGGGGGTGTTCCCAGTGGCCTAGTTCTTTTAAAGTCCCGAAAACAGCTGAAAGATTGCTTTGTTCTAGATTAACAGTCCTAGGCTTTACAGCCATTTTTCTACCGTGAATATCAGCTAGCTCCCCCGCTAACCGAGCTTCACGATATTTACTAAAATCCGCAGCTGTTATTTTAGTAGCAATAGGATCACCCATACCATCACAGATGGCTTTTAGTTTAGCTAGTAGTCTTGTTGCTGAAGATAAAGTTCGACCGTATAGGCTATACCAGAGGTCAATTAATTCAGACAGTCTACGATTATCTTCTTTTTCTCCTAGCCAAGGTTTATCAGCCATCTCGCCTATGAGGTGCTTCTCATAGGCGAGAGCTTCACCTTTAGTGACGAATTTTTTACGAATGCGTTTACCGTTTACTCCGTTAGGGCGCATATCACACATCCATTCGCCACTATCCAGCTTTCTTACAGTCATTACTCATTTACCAAATATGTTGCGACAATTTTGCCAATAATTCTCACATCATTAATGTCACTATCAATTGGATACTTTCCTGCATCAATCCGCAGTTTGTTACCCGGTAGAAGTATCAAATCTTTTACGCTGTGATTTCCTGTGAATTCAATCAGCCATTTTCCATCTTTTAACTCGTGATCTTTTAAATCGACGAAATATGTTACTGAGCCATCTCGAATCACGTTTAGTGTTCCTGAGTGTTCCGGAAGCATAACTTTGTCAAAAATAATAGATGAAGATTTGAGCAGTTTCCCGTTATCAAGCTTCTGTGCTGGGATGCGTATCGTGTCGCTCTCAGCATGATTGAAAGGGCTTCCTTCACCAAAAGATAGCCATTGTATAGATGCGCCAGTTTCAAGCGCACATCGTAAAACTATATCTGCTGGGAAATTATCTCTAATTATTCTATTTCCTAGAGATCCATTGCTAATCCCTAAGTGATTGGCAAGTTGTAGCCTTGAAGAAAAACCATAGGCCTCACAAATCCTCTCAATCGCTGGGCGTGCCCCTGTTTCTAAATTCATATCAAATTCACCTTTGTAGAACGCAAACCATTGACAATCTACAAACGAGAACATACCATCAAATACGTTCTCCTTTGGTTAATCACTGGAAACCACTAAAAGACAATAGTTAACAATAGTGCTCAAACACTACCGCAATAGAGGATTTTGCCCTATGCCGCAGGCCAATACAAACGCAACTGAAGCTCGTTGGCTTCCATTGAAAACGTTTTGTGAACGAGCTGGTATTACAGAACGTCGAGCTCGTTATTATGTAAGTACAGGTAAAGTAAGAATTAAACCAAAAGATAAACCAAAGGAGCGCGTATATATCGACTGGTTGGCTTGGAATCATGGTTAGCAACGAAAACTAATCGTGAACAATGAACACATTTTGTGTGGGCGGGGTGAAAACAACAATGTTTGATTATCAGACCTCCAAACATGCGCACTTTGATGCGGCATGCCGAGCATTTTCACAGGGGCATAATTTGGAACGGCTAGCCGAGGAAATCGGCCTACGTGGTCAAACGCTGCGTAACAAGCTGAATCCAGAGCAACCCCATCATTTGACCGTGCCGGAAATTATTGCGCTGACTGATTTCACCGAGGACGCCCGCTTGCTGGATGGGCTTCTGGCACAAATCAATTGCCTGCCATCTGTGCCACGCAACGAGGCCAAACCGGCAAACCTGCCGCTTTGCACTCTGAGTGCCACGGCGTCAGTGGGGGAAATTGCTGCGCAAGCCGTATCACAAGAACCAATGACCGCAGCCCGCCGTAACGCGATTTTAGATAAAGCCAACAGCGCAATCCGCAATCTTTCGCTGATCGTCTTGTCGGTTGAAGCGCGTATCCAATCCACGCCGATGATGGCCGCCGCAGTTGATGCAGTGAATGCCGTCATACCTAACGTGATGTAGGGAGCATATAAAATGCAGGTATTTATCAAACTCCTTAAAAAACAATCGCCAGCGCCGCAATTGGCCGCAGATGCGCATGGCTGGCTTGAGCTGCCGGATGGTCGCCGTTGGTCGCCATGTGTCAGTGAATTCCGTTTTAATAAACCACAGCAAGCAAAGCGCCGCCCTTGGTGGTTCCGCGTGATGGGATTAAGGGGGTAATCATGGCAGACCATAAATTTTGGCTTAGCCAAATACGCCGCCAACTTGATCCGCGTTTCAACCGCGCAAAGCGTGTATGGCAAAGCCTTTCAGCCGAACAGCGCGGTGTTTTGCTTCATGCCGCTGGCTTGCCGCCTGTTTTATGTCGGTATAGCTGGGAAGCTATTGACGCTAAAGACTTGGTAAAACTGCGCCGTGGTATTCAGCGCATTAAGGCGTTAATTGGTCGCTTTGACGACTTGGCCAAAGAAGATTTTTGCTCGACGGGTGCCGCTGAAAATATCAGCCCGGCACCTGTGGGCGGGGTGGAAATGGTCATTGCGCCACGTCTGCTATGGCAGGCGGAGCAGGTCATTGCAGCCAAAGAAACACAGCAGCATTAAGGAGGCTTTATGCGCATTGTCACCGTTGAATTAGAAGGTTTATATCAGGATTTAGATAGTTGGCGTGTACCGCATAACTACGTACGTCTCTTTATTTCAAAATGCCAGATCGTAAAAGGCCGGGTCTCATTGGGCAGCTTCATATTTAACGACACTGAACACATGACGAACCCGCGCCAGTGGCTTGCGGCAAATGCGGCATTTTGGTGCCGGGCTTATCGCGAATCACAGCAGTGCGCAGATCAGGCGCAGGCACTTGGTGCGATTCAATCAGTCAATGCTATGGCGGGTATGTTAGGCCATGGTGAAGTTGTTACGCTGATTCACTCCTGGTGGGGTAATACGTTTGAGCTTCACCAATTGCCGCAGCTAAACAGCAAATTCAGCCAGTGCCCAGATAAAACAACCATTCATTAAGTAATCATTAAATACCGAATACCTGTGGTTATCCCGTATAGCTGCGGGTTTCTCTTTGCCTAAATTTGGAGAAGTACCTATGCCCGAACATATGAAACGCCAAGATTTAAACCGCAACAACGACACAGCGCAGTTAACGGCCATGCTGAATTCTGCCCGTTTAGAAGGTGAGAAACACGCCGCTGATAAGTGTTCTATGCGCTTGGATAAGTTGGCCGCTGAGGCTGCAAACAATGGTCTTTCAGCAGCGGAAATCATAGCGCTGATCCGCGAAGAGTCAGCGAGTTTAGATAGCAAGGGCGGTGCTGCATGGAACTGAAACATCCACACCAAGTTCATGAGTTAAAGATTTTGCCTGAATATTTTCAAGCGGTAGCTGATGGCAAAAAGAAAGCGGAGTTCCGCGTTAATGATCGTGATTTTCATCATGGCGACCTGATCATTCTTAATGAATGGGATAGCGCCAGTAATCGTTTTACTGGAAGAAAGAAAAGCGCGGTGATTACTCATATAACTAACATTGACCACGTTGAGCCGTTCGCACGTTGTTCATGTGTTGGTTACGTAATGATGTCGTTTGAGCTAACTACGGTGAGCTACAACCATGCGTAAAATCATCAATAGCCACCTTGCCATTGCTGTGCAGGAGAAAACGAAAACCCGCCCGCGTCGTTTGATGTTGGAAATTTCCCGCACCCATGCCGGGGTAACGTCTTGGGGCGTTCTGGCCATTTATGATCGCAAGGTCATGCTTTTGCGTGATTTAGTCAGCGAGTGCGCGGGCTGGTCTATGAATGGTAATCCTCAATTTAATGAGTCTGATTATCTGCTACTTGTTGAGCAGTTAACTGGCCATTACCTTGAGGCGTTGCGCGAATTGAACTGGACTGGTGCTTAATGTTGGACGTTCTCGACGTACAACCCGAAGCCTATCACACCGTCAATCAATGGCGGTGTGAACAGTTTGCGCCGGGTGCCCCGCAAGATATTAGTATGGCCGAGCGTGATTTATGGCACTTGGACAGTGCCGATCATGAGTGGCGCCATAGTCTGCTGAAAGATATTCCCAACTATCTAGCCCGCTATTTTGTTGAGCGTTATACCAAAATCTATAACAGCAGCGAGCCACACGAAGCCCGCCGCCGTGCCAATACGTTTTTACGCACTACCGTGGGTGAAAATATATTGCCACGTCTGCGGTTAGTCGCTGACCAATACCGCCAATGTAGCCCGCAAATTGCAGAGGCTACGTTTCCTTTTTATCCCCAGCTAAAAGACCTGCCAACGTTAAACCGCGATGAGCTACGCAAGCTGTCTGCCGATGCGGCGGACTATATAGCACAGGCGTTTATGGCATTTACCGAAGAGCATTGCGCAGAGCAGGCACCTGATGCAGCTGCTATGCGTCAGCGTACACTTTCTGCTTTTCGCTATCTGGGTGAGCTAACCGAGCAGATTGGCACAGTGCCGCCCTATTGGGCTGCATTTATTAATGGCCGTCGTTCACTGCCTACGCAATCCGCCGAATCTGGCATTTTGCGCATGATGACTGCGGATTGGTGGCTAGTGCGCCTAAAGCGCCGCCGTGATTTGCATAGAGAACATCTGGCCATTGCGGTGGGGCAGGTGCAAAAGGCTGCATCTGCGTATGTATCACGCGGTGGGTTGCATGAATGGATTGAGCAGAAGAAAAGAAACCGTGAATTTTTCAAGAGCTTTGAACTGGAAGATAAGGACACTGGCCAGCGCGTTTCCATGGAGGACATGGTAAATGGCAGTAGTGCAAACCCTGCAATTAGGAGATGTGAATTAATGGTGCGAATGAGAGGTTTTGAAGATTTAGCAAAAGACATGGGGTGTGCGGGCGAGTTTTACACCATCACCGCCCCATCGGCTTATCACGCCGTCCATAGTCGCGGTGGTTTCGTTAAGCAATGGAACGGCGCAGATCCACGCACGACACAAAAGTATTTGTGCAATGTTTGGGCGCGTGCCCGCGCTGCGATTAAGCGTGAGGAAATATCTGTTTTCGGTTTTCGTGTGGCAGAGCCGCACCATGATGGTACGCCGCACTGGCATATGTTGCTTTTTATGCAGCCTTGCCACGTTGAGCGGGTACGTGAAATTTTACATAAATATGCCTATGAGGAAGATGCGCACGAACTGGATACGCCAGAGGCCAGAAAAGCCCGTTTTCATGCGGTGCCGATTGAAGAAGAAAAGGGCAGCGCTACGGGGTATATCGCGAAATACATTTCAAAGAATATCGACGGTTACGCGCTAGACGGTGAGAAAGACGATCAGACCGGTGAGAGTTTGAAAGATATGGCCAAATCTGTGTCTGCGTGGGCTAGCCGCTGGCGTATTCGTCAGTTTCAGCAGATAGGTGGTGCGCCAGTAACGGTATGGCGTGAGCTGCGTCGCCTGCCGGGTGATGAACAAATCTTACCCACAATGGATATGGATAATGTGCGATTTGCTGCGGATAACAGCAATTGGTATGCCTACACAGAATGTCAGGGCGGTGCATTTGTTAAGCGTCGGGATCTGACCGTTCGCCTAGCCTATGAAATCACCGAGCAGGGCAACCAGTACGGGGAAGATGTGCAGCGTGTTACTGGGGTTTATTCCCCTGTGGTTCTCAATTCGGAAGTGGTTACACGGTTGGTTAAGTGGGCAATAGTGCCGAAGTTGGCCACAGCGTCAGCGGAGGCCGGTGTTTCTGGCGGCAACGCCGCCCCTTGGAGTTCTGTCACTAACTGTACGCCAGATGAATGGCGGCGATTATCTAATGAGTTAAAAAGTCGGGGTTTTAGCGGTAGCGAGAACGAAATAAGCATCCTAATGCGCGGCAGCCGGTTAACAATCAGTAAAGGACGTTCACTCGCGTGGCGAAATGATCGCCTGATTGAGGTAGAAGCTAGCCAAGAGCATCAAAGATGGCCGGGTTGGAACTAATACGTTACGTAATAGTGAACCATATCAGTGGCATAAATGGGTTCACTATTTCTGGTTACTTATGTTACTGTATAAATACACAGTATGTTGTTGATGGTGGAGGCGTCAGTGGATTTACTGGACGAATCAATAGAAATAGAACGTATCGAGCTGATCGCAAAATTTGTCTGCGGTGATGAGAGTAATTCCCGTGAACGTCAGGTGGCACTGATTTGGATAGCGGAGCTGGCAGAGGATATGCGAGTTGGTATGTTAGCTAAAACGCATAACTCTCCGAGCAATGCTGGGTATATTATCAATCAATAGGGATGATTAGTGGGTTAAGTATAATGATTTTTACTTACGTAATATCTAGTGTAGTTTTAAGTGTGAAAAGTATATTATTTCAAAAGGAAACTTTTGTTGTGTGGAGATGATATGGAAGAGTGGATTAAGATTATTACAAGTGTTATTGCTTTCATTGGATTATTTATCTCTATTCGAAAATGGTTAGACTTTGAATCTGGCAGATTATTTAATCAGTGGTCTAAAGCAAGCGATTTTGCATATGAACTATTTAAGAGAACAAATGATCATGCTTTAGAAAAGACATCTTTTAATTTGGGTTACGCAGCACTAACAGGGGATATAAGGCTAACTCCTATTCAGAGAAAACGGCTTTTGACTGCAAGCGATTCAGCTAAAGACCTTAGGCAGTACAAACGTTGTAGTAAGATAATTTCTGTTACCGAACATGGGTATTCGCTATTTGAGTGGTCGCATTCGTGGTATGAAAACAAAAAATATAGGATGTTTATTAAAGTAAGTAGTTATCTGATTTATTTATTAGCCTGTGTTCCAACTGTATTGCCTATATATTATTCAAGTTTATTCTCAGATAGGATAATTGAAAAACTGGAAAGCCTTCCTCTAACAAGTACGATTATTATAATTTTATCTTACTGTATTCCATGTCTGTTCATTGCAGTTATATCCTTAGCAAAAGGTATACAGGTGAGCATATCTGAAGAGTTGATAGAGAAAAATACACTTTCCGACGTTCTAGACTAGTAGAACTTAGCTAGAACGTCGTTAGAAATATCAAGCGGCGTTGTTTCTTAATAGGTCGAGAGTCATTTGCCGTTGTTCAGGGCTGAGGCTATCAATGATTGTTTTTATCATCTGCTCGCCTTGTTTTGCACTGGGGCTAAGTGTGTGGGAAAAAGTCAGGTTCATAACAAAAGTATGCCCACACTCAACATCTGAACAGGCACAGTAAATATCTGCAATTTGGCGGTGCTTACGGTTGGTTTTGCTAATGACAGCCTTCGCACCGCAGTCAGGACAAAAGATTTTCATAACGCGCATGTTTCTGGCTCCAATAGAATTTAACTGTTGGAATTTTAGCGTTTTTCTCCTCATACCGCACCCGCCTTTGTTGTCTCAACGTCAAAAATAAGGTGTAAATGTTCTGGGATTTCCTGATCGGCGCTGATAGCGTCACGAAAACGACGTTGGACAGGGATTACCTCATCTTTTCGGTACGTATTACGTGCTTTTTCTGGATCGCCTAGACCGCCCGCGTTCTGGGGAATTTGCCCAGCTAACCCGGCAGGGAAACGGTGCGCGTTGAGAACGTCTTGGGCACTGATGTTTTTCACGTTGGCAAACTCATCATTCGCGCCAATATCTCCCATCTGAATAAATTGCACCCCTTTTTCATCGCCACCGGGAATGTTCACCAAGATGGTGCTGAAATTCCCGATCCCTTTGCTTTCGGACAGCTGGCGTTCAATCTCTTCTTCTACTTCATCGGTCATGCTGGAATCAGTGGTGTAGAGAATGCCGCCAGTATGAGCACCGTTATGGTAATAGCGGCGGCGGAATATCGTCGCCTCGCTGTTGAGTAGTGCCGCATGAATGCCGCCGATATAATCCGGCAGGCCATAAACTTGCTGCTGTGGGTCATACTGGCGGATATAAATAATATCTTCTTCTGGATAAACCAGCGGTTCACCGTCTTGCAACACCACATATTCCCCGCTTTTACGTACACGGGTATAGAGTGCCGGTAACGGCGCTAAATCAATAACGTCGCCCCAGCCGTTACGCACTTTCAAAATGGCCACATCGCCAAAAGTCAGATAATCAAAAATGGCCGCTCTGAATTCATCATGGGTCAGGCCACCCCTGAGATAGTCAGACGCGATCATGTTGTGTCGGGCATAGAGTACGCCGCCATGCTGTCCATTAAGGTTAATCAATTGCGCCAGTGCAAGGCGCTCTATCGGTAGCGTGTAATGGTCGTAATCATTGTCGTACCAAATATCACGGTAATCGGTGCCCGTCGTTAAGATGGGTTCTGGCTTGCTAAGCGTGAGCAGGCTCATTTTGCGTTTGGTATGGGCGCTTGGTTGACGCTTCATAGCGCGTTGTTTGTTCTTTTTCATGCGGCTTGTTTCAGCCTCCAACGTGATTGTGGGCGGTTTTCATAGTTAATGGGTTCGTTATGCAGAGCATGTGCAATGGCAAAGGCAGCCTCGGCGTGGCCTGTGTCTGCGCTGCGGTCAGCAACAAAGGTCATAGAGTTGCCACTGTTGGTTGTGGTGCGACGAATGGCCAAGAAACTGGCGGGGATCTCGGTGTGGTCTTTTGGCCATTCAATGCGGTTACTGCTGATAACGTCCAGCGCTTTTAAAATCAGCTCGTCTTTGGTTTTCACGCTGTAACGAATTGGTACGGCGACACGGCCAGCGAAATGCTGGATGTTTTCAAATACGGCGTTGCCGATGCCGGTAACATCAATTCCCAGATAGCGGATATTATATTTTGCGAATAGCTTTTTGATTTCGTTGGCCTGCCAGCGGAATGACATGCCGTGCCAGTTCACGATTTCCAATACCCTGAATTTTTCTACCGCTAATACCGGTGGTGCCAAAACAGCAAAGGTTGAGAGGTCGCCAGAACGCGCAGGGTCATAACCCGCCCAAACTTCGCGATCACCGAATGGGCGTTTTAGCTTGATGTCAAAATCTTGCCAGATATCACGCTCAACCCCGCAGCGCTCCAAATCCTCAAAGCTAAATACGGCGTCTTTGCTATCCACAAACACGCACATATACAGCATGGCAAAGGTGGCATCGTTGTAGCGGTTACGCAGGCGTTCAATGTCAGCCAAGTTAAAGCCGCCACGGATCGCATCTTCCATCGTGATGATGTAGCGCCATTGGCCATCTGGGCACTCGCGGCCACCGTCGCGCAGTTCGTCAAACTCGGGGAATTTAACTTTTGCGCGTTTCTTGCTGCCGCGCTTCCATTCTTCCCCTGTCCAGAATGGGTAAGCCTGATGGGTTTTAGCTGATGGCGTCGAAAAGTAGGTGGTGCGCCATTTGTCATGTGTGGCCATGGCGCTGGCCACTTCATTAAGGTGGGTGAAGTTTGGCACCCAGAAATATTCGTCACAGTACAAATGCCCGCTATAGGATTGCGCCGTGTTTTTGTTGGTAGACAAAAAGCGTAGTTCTGCGCCATTACTTAAGCGGATCGGGTTGCCGGTCAAATCAATGCCAAAATATTGCTGGGCAATATTGACGATGTACGAGCGGAAAACCTCGGCCTGTGCCTTACTGGCAGAGAGGAAAATCTGTGGATCGCCGGTTAATACTGCGTTTTCGAATGCTTCAAAGGCAAAGTACCAGGTGGCACCAATCTGGCGACTCTTAAGAATATTGCGCACCGTCTGGGCGATATTCAAACGCAGGTGCTTTTGATAGCCAAATAGATGTTCGTCAGCCCATGTATCAAAATCTTCTTGGGTCAGGCTAGAAATATCGTTTTTGCGGTACTTCTTCTTTTTCGTTGGGCGTTCGTCGTCGTCAGCGCCTGCCGTAAATTGGCTATCGCCTTTGGCCGCTGCCAGCTTTTCTTTGTGTTTATTAGATTGCGCTCGTAACTTCACGGCATGCGCGATCAGGATTTCCATTTCCCTTAGTTCAATGTCTGTCTTTTTATCTCTACCGGCCAGCAGCTGGTAGCGGCGTTCTATCGCTTCCTCGGTACTTTCATGGTTGAGTAAATCAGACCACTGACCTTTTTCAGCCCAATAGTAAATAATCCGCGTATTCGGCAGATTTAATTCGTTAGCAATTTCTTTTGGCGTCATTCTTCTTAAATAGAGAGCACGCGCCACGCCGATTAATTCAGGAGAGTATTTAGCCATAGGCTTTATTATGCAGAGATATTTATGAATAAACGCCGGGCTTAATTCGTCCTGATTCGGTAATAGGCGTATATCCGAATTTATACGAATTAAACCGAGTGCCACATGAAAAGTATTAGGCAATAATTCATTTCGTTAGAGCACAACAAGCAATCAGGAAAAATAATGTCGCAATTACGCACTGACTGGCTTTGTGTTGCTACCGAAGGGGATACTGTTGACGGTCGTTGTTTAGAGCGCCAATGGCTTATTGATGCGGGGGATTTATATGAACCGAATTTATATGCCGCATTAATTTGGCCAGAGCATGAAAAGGATTACGGGAATTTTGGCGAAGTCTTGGCATGCATGTGGCAAGAAGGTGACGATGGTTTAGTGCGGCTTTATGTCCAGCTACGCCCGAACGCTTACCTGCTTGATGCTAACCGCCGTGACCAGATGCTTTATATGTCTGTAGAGCTAACGCCCGATGGGAATTTTCGCGGTACTGGTCGAACGTATTTAGAAGGGTTGGCGGTTACAGATACCCCCGCAAGTGTGGGCACCACGCGTCTGCGTTTTAGTCATCGTAAAAATCGTTTACGCCCAGCGTCTGGGTATTACGAATTTTCGATTAACAAAGCTGGAAAAATTAAACAGGGTAATAAGATGAAAAATTGGCAGAGCTGGTTTGGTATTAAACCGAAACACTTTGAAGAGCAGTCTAATGATGATGCGCCAGAAGATGGCGATAAATTGCAGGTACTGGCTAATGCGGTGAATGATTTAGAAGCCCGTATTACGAAATTAGAAGGTAGTCAGGAACAAACCGATCAGGCCGTTGAAGAAGTACAGGCCGATGTGGAAACTGTAAAAGAAGTTGTCGATACCGAAGAGTTTGCGCTTATTCGTGATAATGCCAAATCTATTGTCAGCAATTTTAATAAGCTGGATAAAAAAATCACTAAATTGCCTAAGCGCGATATTGGCGATAAATCCCAGCGTAAAGAATTTAAGCATTTGGTCTAAATAACCTGTTCGCGAATTAAATTCACTTTAATTAAAACTATTTCGCGATAAGCGAGAGGGATATTTATGCAATTAAATAAACGCGCTGAGCAATGGATCCATGCTTTTAGTTCAGCGCTGGCAGAGTCTCACGGGGTGGGTGACGTTAGCCGTTATTTCTCACTGACTGACCCGAAAGAAACGCAGCTACGTTCTGCGCTGCTGGAGTCCGTTGAGTTTCTTTCCATGATCACCTGCGCCGATGTTGATCAGCTGTCTGGCCAAGTGGTTTCAGTCGGGAGTTCTGCGTTATACACCGGGCGTAAAGAAGGTGGGCGATTCTCGCGAACCGTGGGTGTGGACGGTAACGAATACAAGCTGGTGAAAACCGATTCATGCGCGGCCTTAACGTGGGATTTGCTTTCTATCTGGGCGAACGCCGGTGATGAAAATGAATTCTTCCAAAAGGTGCAGGCTTTCTCTGAGCAGATTTTTGCGCTCGATATGCTGCGTATTGGCTTTAACGGCAAAAGCGTGGCCAAGACAACCGATCCAGTGGAAAACCCCAACGGCGAAGATGTGAATATTGGCTGGCACGCCAAAATGATGGAATTCAACGGCGGTGCCCAGATTATCACTGATGGCGTGACATTGGGTGAAGGTGGTGATTATGCCTCACTGGACGCGATGGCGTCTGATTTGGTGAATGCCAAGCTGCCGCAGCAATTCCGTAATGATCCGCGCTTGGTGGTGCTGGTTGGGGCTGACTTGGTCGCGGCAGAGCAATACCGCTTGTACCAGAAAGCAGACCGCCCAACCGAAAAAATCGCCGCGCAGATGTTAGGCAGTACGATTGCAGGCCGTCCGGCAGTGGTGCCGCCATTTATGCCGGGTAAACGCATGGTCGTTACGCCGCTTAAAAACCTTCATATCTACACGCAGCGTAATACACGCCAGCGTAAAGCGGAGTTTGTTGAAGACCGTACCCAGTACGAAAACAAGTATCTGCGTAATGAAGGTTATGCCATCGAAGAGCCGGAGATTTATGCCGCCTTTGATGAGTCTGCCGTGACTATCGGCAAAGTGACCGAGCCGTCAGAGCCAGTCGGAGAGTAAGCCATGCTGTCACCCGCTCAACGTCATAACGCAAAAATCAAAGCCCGGCAGGCGCTGGAAAAGTGTCAGGTATTAGATGCTGAACATAGCCTGCATGTGCAGCTGGCTGCGTTGGAAAGTGACGTTAAGCGGCTGCGCAATCTCGATACGCTGCGTGATCGCACCATCATGAAACGCAATGAACTGCTGCCGCGATGGTTGCCAACCGCGCAGGCGTATTTAGACAGCGACGAGGTGTACCAAAACCCAATTCTGTCTCACTGCGTGGTGTGGCTGTTTGACGTTGAAGAGTTTGATCAGGCATTGGATTGGGCGGATGTGGCGATTGCACAGGGGCAGGAAACACCGGGCAATTTTCGCAGTAAGTTTCCGGCGTTTGTGGCTGACACCATGCTGGCATGGGCTGAAATGGCCGCCAGCTGCGGCGATGGCGTAGAGCCGTACTTTTCGCGCACGTTTACCAACGTGACGCAAAACTGGCGGTTACATGAAGAAATCACCGCCAAATGGTTCAAGTTCGCCGGGCTTCTGATGCTGCGTGACGATGAAGGCAAGCCACGCGCCAGCGCATTGGATGACGTGGAACAGCTGGAAAAAGCCGGGCTTATGCTGGCGCAGGCCGAGGGGCTGTATAAAAACGTGGGCGTGGGCACGATGCGCAAACAAATCAGCGCACGGATTCGGGCACTGCAAAAGAGTTAAAACGACTACCGCAAGCCAAGCGGGCGCGGTGGAGGCAATGCACATCTGTGCTATGTGCCATGGAAGCCGGTCAGCCCGCTTTACCGAGGTTTTTATGTTTAGTGGAACACCGATTGATTACCAAGATGCACCGCTGACAAATGACGGCTTTTGGCCTGATTTGAGCCTTAAAGAGTTTCAGCAGCAGCGCAGCATTCCGCCCGATATTGACGGCGGCACCGTGGCGCAGGCGTTGTTAACGGCTGCCGGTGAAGTGAATCGGGATCTGCGGGATGTGGCCGCCAAGCATGGCAGCGCAGGATATACGCAGGCGCAGGATGTGCCGGGCGTGGCTATTGACGGCATAAACCTGCTGTGTGGCCAATACAAAAAGGCCGTCTATGCCCGCGCCAAAGCCGATTTGATGGGCGAGTTTGCCACCATTGGCCGCCGTGAGTCTCATCCGGGGCAGGAAAGCGCGGAAACACGTAACGGACTACTGGCGGAGGCATCCATTGTGATCCGCAGTATCAAAGGGCTGAAAAGGGTCACGGTGCGCAAAGTATGAGCCAGCTGGAATCACTTACACAGTTTTTTAAAGACAACGTACCGCCCCGCGCAATGCTGGCGTTCAACAGTGAAATGGATGAGATGCAGTACATTCCCGCGCAAAAGGATTTAGGGCTGGGGCAGTACCGTTTAGCCATTCTACGCAGCACTGCGTTGTTTTCGTGGGAGCGTTTCCCGTATCGCCTGTGTGATCCACGCTTGCTGATGGCACTAATGACGGCGTGGCTAAGTGAGACTGACCGCAGTCTGTTTGCTGAGAACGGTATAGACGACAGTTCACCTGAATGGGATGTGTCAGTGGACGATAAGGAAACCGCCACGGTGGTGCTGACCGTGCCCATGGTTGAAGAGCTGTGCATTGTGCCCGATGAAAAGGGGGCTATCCCCTTTGATGGCCAGCGCTGGCGGTTGGCTGATCCGGAGATTTGGACGGCGCTCACGGCGCAGGTATTTGGGACAGATGAGCAAGGCGCACCCATTGGACAGGCGCAATGATTGCCAACGGTGAATTGAACAAAGCGCAGTTTAAAACGCTGCGCGATGAGCTGGCCAAGCTGGATTTACCGCCGAAAAAGCGCCAGCGGTTTTTATGGCGCATGGCCAAATATGGCGTGATGGCGGCGGCCAAACGCAACGTGCGTAATCAGCAGTCGTCGGATGGTCAGAAGTGGGCAGGGCGTAAGACCAAGCGCAAAGGCAAGATGCTGCGCAATATGCCGAAATTACTGCATATCCGCGAAATGCCACAGCAACAGGCGGTGCGTTTGTATCTCACCGGGGGCGGCTATCGTAATGGGGCTAAGCCAGTGCCTGCGGGCGTGATTGGGTACAGCCAGCAGAACGGCATGAGCGTGACCATTAATCGCCGTCAGGTGGCAAAAAATCAGGCGCAGGGCAACCAGCCCGCCACGGTGAAACAGGCTAAGCGCCTGCGCAAGCTGGGGTACAAAGTGCGCCACGGTAAGCGCTGGAAAAAGCTGGGTTACAAAGAAATAGCGGCATTACTCACCAAGGCGAAAGCCGGGGCGATCATCCGTTCGATGGAGGGGAAACCTGCAAAAACATCGTGGACGGTAGATGTGCCCGCCCGCCAGTTTATTGGCATGAGCGATGATGATTTTAATAAGGCGCTGGCGCGTCAGCTGCAAGCCATTGGCTTTGGCACTGATGTTAACGCGCAAAATATTAGGGGATCGGCATGAGTTGGCCACAGGTCACGGTTAACCAAGTTAACCAGCTGCAAGGCGAAACCAAAGAGATCGAACGCACTGTGCTGTATATCGGCATGGGCAAAACCAACGCAGGCAAAACGGTGGCGGTGAATACCCAATCTGATTTTGATGCGTTGCTGGGTGAAGCAGACAGCCCACTTAAAAGTAATGTTAAAGCGGCCATGCTTAACTCCGGTCAGAACTGGGCGGGATACGTGCATGTTTTGGCGCAAGACAGCGAACCCGAAGCATGGGAAGACGCGGTGCGGGCAGCGCAGGCAGTGGCATCGGTTGAAGGTGTGGTGTTGGTCGATGATGTTAGCGATAAAGCGCCAATTAATGCGGCGTCCAGCCTGCGCAGTGAGTTGATTGCCAAATATGGCCGTTGGGTTTGGTTTGCGCTGGCCGTGCAGGCACCGCAGGCCGAAGAAACATGGGCGGAATATCTTGAGCGCCTGAGTGCATTGCAGCAGGGCATTGCCGCGTCTGCGGTGCAGCTGGTTCCCCGCTTATGGGGCAATGAGCCGGGCGTTTTGGTTGGCCGCTTGTGTAACCGCGCAGTGACGATTGCCGATAGCCCGGCGCGTGTGGCCACCGGCGCACTGCTGGAATTGGGCAGTGATACGTTGCCGGTTGATGGCATAGGTGTTGCGGTGGATTTGGCCACGTTGCAGGCGCTTGAAAAGCAGCGCTACAGCGTACCGATGTGGTATCCCGACTATGACGGCATGTATTGGTCTGATGGGCGTACGTTGGATGCCGAGGGCGGTGATTATCAGGTGATCGAATACCTGCGCACCGTGGATAAGGCGGCGCGTCGTATCCGCTTGCAGGCGATTGCCAAGATTGCCGATCGTTCGCTAAACAGCACACCGAGCAGCATTGCGGCGCACCAAGCGTATTTTGCTAAAACGCTGCGGGCAATGGCCATTTCGGTACAGATTAACGGTGTGACGTTCCCCGGTGAGGTGAAAAGCCCGCAGGATGGAGATGTGACAATTGTCTGGAAATCAGCCACGGCGGTGGAAGTTTACATGGTCGTGCGTCCGTATGAGTGCCCGAAATCCATCACGTTGAGCCTGTTACTGGATACCAGCATTGAAGGAGTGAGCGCATGAGTCAGCGTCTATCAGGCCAGTCGATTGATATTCGTCTGGACGGTGAATTGATCCACGTTGAGAAAGTCAGCTTGGATATCACGGACAACAGCGCCGCCGCCAGTACGCAGGGTGTGCCGGATGGTTGGGTGGCTGGTGATGTGGCCGCTGAAGGTGAGATTGAGGTGAGCAGCAAGACCTTTCAGCAAATTACCGCTATTGCCCGCCGTGCCGGGTCGTGGCGCGGCATTGAGCCGGTGGATCTGATGTTCTATGCCAAAGCGGGCAACGAAGAGCTGAAGGTGGAGCCGTTCGGCTGCAAGCTGTCACTGAGTAACGTGCTGGACGGTGATCCGAAAGGCGGCAGCACACTGACGCACAAAATTAAGTATGCGGTGACAAGCCCGAACTTTGTGCACATCAACGGCATCCCGTATCTGGAACGCGAAGCCACGCAAAACCTGATCGGCTAAGGATGGATGATGCAGGAGCATGAAAAAACGTTGTTTGGGCTGTTAATCGCAGGCTTTTTAATTGCGATGGGGCAGTTGTTGAACGGTTCAGAACCTATCACCGCACGGTTGTTTTTAGGGCGAGTGATTCTGGGTACGGGGGTATCTGTTTCCGCAGGCGCGGTGCTGTTGTGGGTGCCCGATTTACCGCCGCTGGCCATCATTGCATTGGGTACAGCGCTAGGTATTGCCGGGCATACGTGGTTTGAAAACTGGTTACGTAAGAAAGGCGCAAGCCTGCTAAAAGGAAAGAAACCATGACGTTAAGTGAAAAACAGCAGCTTTTTGTTTCGCTGATTGCCCAGCTGATTACGTGGGCGAACGATAAGGGCTACCGCTTAACCTTTGGCGAAGCCTACCGCACACCGGAACAGGCCAAGCTCAATGCGAAAAGCGGTGCCGGTATTGCCAATAGTCTGCATACCCAGCGCCTAGCCGTGGATTTTAATCTGTTTGTGAACGGCGAGTACAAAACTAAAACCGAGGACTATTTACCGCTGGGTGAGTATTGGGAATCGCTGGGCGGTGCATGGGGCGGGCGCTTTAAATCCCGTCCTGATGGCAACCACTTTAGCCTAGAGCATAACGGGGTGCGCTGATGGCCAGAACGCTGGCGATGTTGATTGCGGCGCTGCTGGCATCATTTTTCGCCGGATGGCAGGCCAATGACTGGCGGCGCGATAGTCTGGAATTAGCCATCAACCAAGCGGCCAGCGCTGCCGGTGATGAGTCCAGAACGGCCATGCAGAAGGTGGCCAGCCAATCAGCGCGGGAGTTAGAAACAACGCTTGAGGCGTTACGCAATGCCAAGCCACCAAAAGAAATCTATAGGGAAATGGTTAAGCCGGTTTTTACTAATGTGTGCCTGTCTGCTGAGTATGTCAGCTTGTACAACGCCACCGTTGAACAAACCGAACGTGCCCTATCAAGAAAACCTGAAAATAAAATGTCAGGAAAATGATTTACCCCGATTAACGGGAACGCAGGGAACCGCAGCCGCAGAAGCCTTAAACGCATGGCCAGAAATATATGGTCAATGTGCGGCGCGTCATAATCAATTAATTGATGAAATCAATAAACGGGAAGAAATAAACAATGGCGAATAAAAAGATTGTATTAATGGTGGGCGGTACTGAATTAACGTTTGAGCCGAATACCACAGCCTATAATAAATTCATTAATGAAATGGCGATGGATAATAAAGTTTCCCCTGCGCACAATTATTTAATGCGTATCGTGGCCGCTGAAAGCAAAGAATCATTAACCACTATTTTAGAACTGCCGGGGGCTGCATTACAGCTGGCCACCAAAGTGAATGAAATCTTTGCGCCGGTATTGGAAATCAGCGTAAAAAACTAACGGCGCGGGTACGCGCTATCGAAAATAACGGCTTAGAACAATATTTGATTTTACGCCGTCATTATTTACCCCACGAAAATGATGAGCCGGATAATTTGGCGGCAGCATTATGGCTAGATAACCGTTATTGGGAATATCACCGTATAGCTGTGGCCAATGGTATTGCGCTGGCCTTTAAAGGTGATAAGTGAAACAGCTTGAATTTACATTAAGCCTTATCGACAAACTCACCCGCCCATTAAAACAGGCACAGGGGGCGGTGAAAGGGTTTGCCGAGAATTCACAGGCGCACTTTGCCAAAGTGGGGATCGGGGCAGCGGCATTGTGGGGCGTTGGCCAAACCATTCAAGGCGCTTTAAATCCGGCGATTGAAATGTACGACGCTTTGCAAGAGGCATCGGCGCGGGGCGTGGATGATACCGCGCTTAAATCGGTACGTGATTCCGCACTGACTTTCAGCATGCAGTATGGCCGCAGCGCTGTGGAGTTTGTGCAGTCTACTGCTGATATTAATGCGGCCATTATCGGGCTAACCGGCGATGAACTGCCGAAGGTGACGAAAACGGCCAACATTGTGGCCACCGCGCTGAAAACCACGGCAGGCGAAGCCGCCGAGTTTATGGGGCAAATGTTCGGCCAGTTTAACCAATACGCCCAGCAGGTGGGCAAAGTGCAGTTTGCCGAAGAGCTGGCCGGAAAAATGGCCTACATGAAGCAGACCTTTGGCACGGATATGGCCACCATCAAAGACTTGATGGAAGGGGCGCGCGGCGTGGGTTCCAACTACGGCGTGGGGATGGATGAACAGCTGGCGGTGTTGGGGCAGCTACAAAGAACGCTTGGCACGGAGGCCAGCAGTTCGTATGAGGGCTTCATGACGGGAGCCGCCGAAGGCGCTAAAAAGCTGGGACTTAGTTTTACTGACACCAACGGCAAACTGCTGGCTATGCCTGCGATGCTGGAAAAACTGCAAGGGAAGTATGGTGCCAGTATTGAGGGCAATCTTAAAGCACAGGCGGAACTGGATGCTGCCTTTGGTGACAGTTCGGCAGTGATTAAACACCTGTATGGCAATGTGGATGTGCTCCAGCGAAACATCACCGAGCTGGGCGGCAGCGATGGTCTTAAGCGGGCGCAGGAGATGGCCACCAAGATGGTGAAACCATGGGATCGGCTGATGCAGGTCTTTACGGCAATTCGTACCGTGATTGGGCTAACGCTTATCCCGGTGCTCTATCCCGTATTGAATAAGCTGGCTGAGATGGGTGCCACATTTGCCCGCTGGATGCAGCTGTTTCCCAACATTGCCCGCGTAGTGGGTTATGCCGCCATGGCGTTGCTGAGCTTTGCCGCTGTAGGGGCTATCGCCAATATTGTGATGGGTGTATCCGGTTTTATCATGATGGGGCTGAAAGGCGTTTGGACGGCATTAACCGCCGTTACTAAGATCCATATTGCAGTGCAATGGCTATGTATAAAAGCCCTGTCTGTTTGGTCAAAAACAATGAAAATTGTACGAGGTGTGATGCTGGCGCTACGTATTGCCGCCATGTTGACAGGTATTGCATTTAATTTCATGAGTTGGCCAATATTACTAATTATTGGTGCTATCGCGCTGTTAGTCGCCGGGTGCTATTACCTGATTAAATACTGGGATGATATTAAACGCGCTGTTATGGATACCGCCGCATTCCAGTCCTTAATCAATGTGATGGGTTATGTAGGCGACATATTTAAAAACGTGTGGGCGTCTATTGTTGAGGGATGGCATAGCGTTGTTTCTGCTATTACGGGGTTTTCTCTCAGCGATGCCATGAGCGGCATGGTTTCTGGTATCAGTGAGTTATTTAATGGTCTGTGGGCGTCAATGAAACAAAGCTTTTCCAGTTCGTATGATTGGATTATTGAAAAGCTAAACCTCATCCCCGGCGTCAATATTAGCGCCTCAACGGCCAGTGATTCGTTGCCTGAAATGCCCAGCGGTTTACCCGCCTCACAAGTGGCTATCGCACCGACTGCCATTGTGCCGGATACGGTCAAGGCGGTGCCAGTGATGCCGCACGGTATTACCCCGCAGACCGTGCCAAACGTTGTTCAGTCTGTTCCTGTTGTGCCGGGGGGCGTGAGTGCCTCACCCGTTATGCAAAACACCATTAACAATGTGAGAAATACGCAATTTACCCGAAATAACATTTCGACAGGCAACCAAGTTAAGGGAATAGAACGCGGCGGGCTGAATAAAGAAATTAATAACAATAATAAAAAAATTACGGATAACAGCAAATCAATCGGCACGGTAAATATTTACCCGAAAGAAATGATGAGCAGTGAAAAACTAATGGAATGGCAGGAGCTGGGCGCATGAGTGAATTGCAGTACGTCGATTTATATATTTTAAATCATGATTTCTCACTGAATGCCGGTAATGAGCCTGATACCTGTAATAACCAAATCAGCATCGGGCAGGATATTGTTCACGCTATTTATGAAAGCGGTTTGGTCACGCAGCTGGTTGCCGAGCGCAGCCCAACATTACGCGCTGATCTGTTTACACAGCTGGAATTATTGGTGGAAAGCGATGAACGCATAGTACCGGGCAGCGTGGTGGTGCAGGAAGAAACCAAACAGCGGTTGTGGATCACGGCGGAAACCTATGATTTTGGCGCGGTATCGACGAGGGCAGACCTATGACCAATAAGCCGAATGTTGATTTTGAGCAGGTGCTCAAAGACAGCGGTATGCCGACGACGGAAGCGGAAATCCGCAGCGAGTTCAACAAGGTGGTTAAAGCTGAGGGGCTGATAACCAACACCTCGCGTATGTCACCGTTCTGGCGTCTTATCACCGCCATTGTCACCACGCCGGTGCTGTGGATTAAGGATGTGTTAGTGGGCACGGTGCTGGCCAATATGTTTGTGGCCACTGCCAGCGGCCAAATGCTGCGCCTGCTGGCGTGGGCGGTCAATCTCACCGCCAAACCGGCGACGGCTGCCGAAGGGGTGATCCGTTTCGTGAAACAAGATGCAAAAGCGGCGGTGACGGTCAAAGCGGGGACACAGATACAAACCGAGCGCATTAACGGCGTGGTGTATGTGTTGGCCACGGTGTCAGATTTCACGATCCCCGCAGGTGTACCCAATGCGCTTATCCCTGTTAAGGCGCAGGCGGCGGGCGGTGCGTACAACTTGGCACCGGGCTATTACCGTATTTTCCCAGTGGCAGTGGACGGTATCAGCCACGCGGTGAATGAGGATGATTGGTTACTGGCACCGGGCGCGGATGAAGAATCCGACGACGAATTACGCGAACGCTGCCGCAACCAGTTCAATCTGGTGGGCAATTACCACACCGATGCGGTGTACCGCAGCATGATTGCAGGCGTTGCCGGGCTATCCATTGACCGCATTTTCTTTTTGCATGATGCGCCACGCGGGGCAGGAACTGCCAATGCCTACCTGCTGTTAGATAGCGGTGTGACGTCACAGCCGTTTATTGATGCGGTAAATGACTATATCAACACCCAAGGCCACCATGGCCACGGTGATGATATGCAGTGCATGGCTATGCCGGAAACCCGCCACACCTTGGCCGTGTCGTTGTTTGTGACCAATCCCGACAACATGACCGAAGACGAAAAGGCCACGCTGCTGGGCGGCGTTGAAAACCTGATCCGCTGTGCGTTTCGTGAAAACAGCAATTACGACGTGAAAAAGACGTGGCCATATTCCCGTTTCTCTTTTTCCAATCTGGGGCGGGAAGTCCATAAAACCTTTGAGATGGTGGATTCGTTGCATTTTTCATTGGCCGATATTGTGAGTGATTTAGCCGTGCCACGCTTGGCCGCGCTCACCGTGGAGTTAAAGCATGACTGAGTTTGAAAAGCGGCTGGCCAGTCTGAAACTGCCTAGCTGGATGGATAAAGGCGAGCCGGCCAAATTACTGGCAGGGGCGCGGGTGTTTTGGCTTGGAGTGCTGGCGTGGGTGCAATGGCCGTTGCGCCAGTTTGATCCGCTGACCTGCGTTGAACCAGTGCTAAACCTGCTGGCCTATGACCGCGATGTCTCCCGCTTTAACGGTGAACCGTTGGCACTTTTTCGTAAGCGGGTGGCTTATGCCTTTGTGAATGCGCGAGACGCGGGATCGGTTGAGGGCTTTATTGCCATTTTCCAGCGGCTGGGCATCGGTTATGTGGAATTGCTGGAACGTCAGCCGGGGATTGATTGGGACGTTATCACGGTACGTGTGACCGATAGCCAGATTGCTGACAACACCGAATTACTGCTGGAGATTATTCGCCAATATGGCCGCACCTGTCGCCGCTACCGATTTGAAGTGATCACCACGCAAAACCTGTATATCCGGGCGGGGTGGTATGAAGGGGAATATGTTTGCTATGTCGCCAGCCTTTCCCAAACGAAAACAAACAATAACAGCGCCACCTATGGCGCGAAGCTAGGGGGCTGATATGTCACAAACCACGATCACACTGGCCTTTGAGCAGTGGAAAGCCCAGCAGGCCATCGACGGCAAAGCGGTGGTGCTGGATGAGTTTGTTTTGGCCAACGTGCCTAATCTGGATATTGATAGCCCGATTGACCGTGCCGAACAGCTGCCTGCCGCACAGTACATTGTTCACCGTCAGGCGGTCAGTGCCACCGGCTTGGTGAATGAAAATGCGGTGGTGTATTCCGTCACGATGGGCGCCGAGGTAGGCGATTTTTCCTTTAACTGGGTGGGGCTTATCAACAAAGCCACCGGTGTGCTGGCAATGATTGTGCATGCGCCGCTGCAAAGCAAAATTAAGAACGCCGAGGGCAAACAAGGCAACGTGCTCACCCGTTCTTTCTTGATGGAATACAACGGCGCGGCGTCAGAAACGCAGATCACCACACCGGCAGAAACATGGCAGATTGATTTTACTGCACGTTTATCGGGAATGGATGAGCGCCAGCGCCTTGAGAACGTCGATTTGTACGGCGCAGCGGCATTTTTCGGTGATAGTTTTTTGGTAACGCGTTCGGGTAGCCAGTACAGCATTACGCAGGGTATCGGCTACGTGGGCGGTCTGCGTTGTCAGCTGCCAGCCACGCAAAACATCACCGTAACCACAAAGCCGGTAAAGGTCTGGGCAGATGTGTGCTGGAAAGGGACGCTAACCAGCGTGTGGGCTGAAGAGTTGAAAATCACGGTGGCCAATACACTGGCCAACTACGTGCAAGACGGTGTGCAGCATTACGTTTTTGCGGTGGCCAACATTGATGCAAATGGCGTGATCACTGACTTGCGGCCTAAAGGCGCATTGTCTGATCAGCAAGCCAATGATGCGTTAAAAAAGCATGAGCAATCCCGCAATCACCCCGATGGCACAGTGAATGCTAAGGGCTTTGTTCAACTGAGCAGCGCCACCAATAGCACCAGTGAGACATTAGCCGCTACGTCGAAAGCCGTTAAAGCTGCTTATGATTTGGCAAACGGTAAGTACACCGCGCAGGATGCGACCACAAACCAAAAAGGGATTGTTCAGCTTAATAGCGCCACCAATAGCGACAGTGAAGCACAAGCGGCGACGCCGAAGGCAGTAAAAGCGGCTAATGACAATGCGAACGGGCGTGTACCTAAAGGTGCAGGGCTAAACAGTTATGCTGAAACTATCCTTGATGTGGCGACCGATTTACGAACCCGTAGCGGCTTTTTTAATGCCTCATCCGCTAAAAATGGAATGCCGAGTGGGCACGAATGGAAGCAATACATTAACGCCGCGCACAGTAATGCTCAGGGCTATAACGCCACTATAGGGATAGATTTTGACGGCAATGTCATTGGCTTTGCTGTTGTGAGCGCTGGCGTATTCCGTGGTTGGAAGTTCATCCATCATGATGGTTATAACAATTTCCCCGTTGGTGCGCCGGTCGCATGGCCATCCGATAGCATCCCGTCAGGCTATGCCTTAATGCAGGGGCAAGCGTTCGATAAAGCTGCGTATCCAAAACTTGCCATTGCCTATCCGTCCGGTGTTATCCCTGACATGCGCGGCTGGACTATCAAAGGGAAACCGGCCAGCGGTCGCGCAGCGTTATCACAAGAACAAGATGGTATTAAGTCGCATAACCATAGCGCCAGTGCATCCAATACAGATTTAGGCACCAAGACAACGAGCAGTTTTGATTACGGAACTAAGACAGCGAGTACGTTTGATTATGGCACTAAATCGACGAATAACACGGGAGCACATACCCACTCGGTCGAAGGTACCGTGGGAGATTCTGGTGGCAATTGGCACCAAAACTGGGAAACCAGTAATAACGATGATTACAAGTATCAAAATACAAGCTCAGCTGGGGCTCACGCGCATACGGTTGCTATCGGAGCACATAATCACACTGTCGGTATTGGTGCTCACAGCCACACGCTAGCTCTTGGTGCGCACGGCCATACCATCACGGTTAACGCAGCAGGTAACGCAGAAAACACCGTCAAAAACATTGCCTTCAATTACATAGTGAGACTTGCATAATGGCCGCTTTCAAATTTTCGAATAAAGACCAAATCTTGACGGTCTATAACCTATCTTCTGATACCAGCGAGCTGATTGGCGCGGGGGATTGTTTTGTTCCTGCTAATACTGGCTTACCCGCTTATTGCACCCACGTGAAGCCACCAAAAGAAAAAATGGGGTTTGCATTGGTGTTTGATACAGATTCCAGTGCATGGCAATACATTGCAGACCATCGCGGGGAAACCCGCTGGAATACGCAAAACCGCCAAATGCAGGTGATCGATGTTCTCGGTGTTGTGCCAGAAAACACTACGGACAAAGCACCAACCAGTGATTTTGATGCATGGGATGGTGTTGATTGGGTGAAGGATGAGCAGGCCGAGAAAGATTTTTATATTGAAGCGGCAGCGCGTGAACTTAAAGACAGAATGAGCTTTGCTACAAACGCCATTAACACATTGCAGGATGCGGTGGATTTAGAGATGGCGACGGACGGTGAGAAAGACCTGTTAACCGCATGGCGAACTTATCGTGTATTGCTTAACCGCATTAACACAGTCCTTGCGCCATCCATCGACTGGCCAGAGGTGCCTAATGTGGCGTGAGGCAAAAATAGCATTTCCTGATGAATTATCCGCGCTCAATTGTTCCATCGTCCCCGCCCATCCGTGGATTTATGGGCTAGGTCAGCAAACGGACACCGGCGCGTACTTGAGCCCAACGAATGCGGTGGAATATCTGGCTGCTAAATTGCTGGCCACCGGTGGCCGTGCTGATGTGACTATTTTCATGATCTGCGGTGATACGCACGATGGATTTATGAAAAGCCTGAATACGTTAGCGGCGGTATTTCCAGCCCCCGCGTTTACGCAGGTTTCCCGCATGGCACAGGCGGCGGCTGAACTACAGCAAGTCAAAATGCAGCTGCCGGGTAAGGTGGGAAATAGCTTGCCTGCTGCGCTGCCGTTGTCCGTATCTACCAATCGCGCTGCGCTGAATGCGCTGCGAACGGCGCAGGCGCAGGTTGAATCGTCAGCGGGTTCTAGTTTGGCAGGTATGCAGGCGGAGCTGGCCAGCTTTGCCGCTGAACATGCGAGCCAATTGTCGCAGATTCAAGAGGGGTTGGACGCACTAAAAGGACTGAGCGCAAAAGCGTGGGTTTTCACCGGCAGCGGCGATCTGGTCACGATGGCCATCGAGTTGGTTAAAACTGTGCCACAGCCGTCTGCGGTGTATACCGTGGCCATGATGTTTGTGGCGGATGATTTGGGCAGTTTAGGAGGCATGATCCATGACGTCGATTGTAATGCTGGCGCTTAACGGCGAAGGGATACCGCTGAAAGATATGCGCGTGACGCCAACCATGCAGATCCAAGATAAAGACCAGTCAGGGCAAACGTCCAGCACGGGCACGGCGGAGCAGGGCATTAAGCCCAAGGAGCTGCGTGTTTCTGGCGTGGTGCCCTATGCCAATCCTGAGATTTTGAAACGCATCTTTGAGCTGGCACAGGCTAAAGATACAGCTGGGAAACAGCAGACCTACCGCGTAGCGCATCTGGTAGCTAATACCATCGGCTTTCGTGAAGCGACTTTTACCGGAACGGTGGATGCTCCGCAACAGGATGGGAAAATGGCGTGGCTTGTTACCTTCACATTGCGCGAAAAACAGAGCGTGCCAGAGAAAAAAGAAGCCCGCGCCGGTAATAAGACCGCAGCCCAAAAACAAACGCAAAGCGGCGGCGGCAAAGGGGGCGGTGGTTCATCTGCTGAGGATAGTGAAAAACTAAGCTGGTTTGAAAGTAAGGTATTGAAACCTGTTAACGACGCGCTGGGGTAAGGCATGAAGCCAATTAAACGACTGTATTTATCGGGTGATGAGGTTCACTTAGTCGATGCCACGCTGGTGCTGGAATTAAGCGCCTGCGGGCGCGGTTTTATCACCGCCCAAACCGATACCGATTACACCGGCAAAATGGTGCGTCTTGATGTGGGCTACCCTGAACTGGTACTGCGTTGGTTTACGGGGTATGTCGAACGCTCGCAGCCGTCTGAAAACGGCTATCAGCGCTTGTTTGTGCGTGAGTTGGTGGGGATATTTGAGCGAGCATGGCCATGCTCTTTTCAGCATCCCACACTACGCCAGATTGCCGAATGGTTGACTGAGCACAGCGGATTAACGGTGCAGGTGCCAAATGAGGACTACAGCGACAAACCGATCCCCCACTTCACGCATTCCGGCAACGGCTATCAACTTTTGGCCAATCTGGGGCGAGCCTTTAGTATCAATGATTATGTCTGGTATCAGCTGCCGGATGGGGATGTTTACGTGGGCAGCGCGGCGCATGCGCTTTTTGCGAGTAAGCCAGTGAATATCCCTGCTGAGTTTAGTTTACGCACGGCAGGCGGCAACAGCATGACGGTTCCCCTGGTGCAAAGTCTTCGACCAGGCGCAGAAGTTAATGGCCAGCGCTTAACGTTGGTAAAGCTGCATAATGACGAAATGGCGATCACATGGACGCCACGCAACAAAGCCACTGGTCAGCCATTGCAAAAAACGCCGCTACAGCGTCAAGTTGAAGGGGCGTACCCTGAACTGGCCTCCGGCCTGCATTTGCCAAAATTTGCGCGGGTTGAAGCCCCTAGCGAACCCGTCAGCAGCGGCAACGTGGCCGATCCATTCCGCCCACGTTACGCCGTGGATTTACAGCTTTTAGATGAGAACGGCCAACCTGCGAAAGATACGCCGCTTTATTCCGCCGTGCCGCTGCCGGTGCCCATGGCGGGAAGTGAATCAGGTATGTTTCAGTTTCCACCGGCTGGATCGCTGGTTGAGGTGGGCTTTACCGCTGGCCGTCCAGATAAACCCTTTGTGCGCCAGACCATGCCAACCGGCAACAGTTTGCCGGATGTGAAGCCCGGCGAACAGCTACAACAACAACGTGCGGAAGTGTCACAACGTGTGACGCAGGCCGGTGATTGGGTGCGGCAGACTGACCAGACAATCAGTGAATCTTCTATGGTGCGTGAAGTGACGGCCGACGATGAGAAACGCACGGTAGTGGCCAGAGAAACGATGGTAAAAGCCACGGATAAAACCACGGTAATGGGCACGGCCAAACTGATGGCCGGTGCCATTGTGCAGGTCACAACAGGGGATTACGCGCTGGGTGCTCAGGGGAATTATGTAGCCAGTATTACCGGCAATGCGTCCACCAAGATAAATGGCGGTATGGATCTGGATGTGAGCAACAGCCTGATTGAAAAGGTTGGCGCGATTCGCCAGAGCGTGGCCAAGGCCAAGCAGGAAATTATTGCGCCCACGGTTTGGGTGGGGAGTCAGGCCATTAACGTGATGCAGTTAATGCTGGATACCTTGGATGTAGTTAAGCAGCTGGCGCAGCAGACAGCAAAGCACACGCATAAAGACACCGGCGCACCGCTGAACGCTGCCGACATCCAAGCAACAGGCGCAGCCGCAGACAGCCTGAACGGAAAATATAAGCCCATCATTAGTTAAATCGATCTCTCATAGATAGCCCGCCGTGCGCGGGCTTTTTTGTGCCTGTCATATACCGCACTGTGCGCCATTCTGAGCGCATCAAATCCCAACCTAAGCGACGAGTCACACGAAAAGAATCCTCTTCATCACGTTACGCCTGCGCAGCGACAGACAGACAAAAGAAACATCTAAGTGACGAAAACGGCACTACACCGCACCCGCCTGCGGGTTTTGGATCGAGAAAATTTTTCAGTTTTATTTTTCTACAAACCGATACGCCAGCCAGCGCCACCACTGGCTTTTCGCGAGAAAGTCCAAACTGAAAAGATTGAAAAGGATTTCAGTTTTTTTCAGTGAAAAGGAGCTGATGAAGATCTGATAAAAAATACAACCAACAGATAAATAAGGATATTTTCGTTTTATGTGAAACGGGAAGATCAAATGCATTATGGAAGCGCAAATGTGAAAAGTTGAAAGAAGTCAGGCGGGGCGAGGGTTGGCCATAGTATGCAGAACAAAACTGGACTGGAAAAAGCTGAACGAATTATTCTGTTTTTATGTACAGTGTTTTAAGATGCAAAGCATGAAAGGGGTTATTCTGAATGGCGTCATGTTCCGGGTTTTGGCCTCCGGGTGTGTACTTCAGGCGCATCACGTGTCTGGGAACTAGGGAAGCATGTATGCCATCTGGGAACCTGCCGAAGGCTGGCACGCCGCGATCAAGATTACGGGGTCATGGAGCAAGCAGCGCGGCGAAGCATACAAGATAGAGCAGCAGGCTATGCCTGAAGTCTAAAATTTATTTGGCTCAGCGAATGAGCAGAATTAAAAAATAATCGGCTCATATTTAAATGTTTGATAAATTTAGGATTGCTAATCCAGCGGTCATTGATTTTAGCGAGGAATGCTTTGAAAACTGTTCAAACTAAATTGTTTGGTGAAATTACTGCACCTAGAAATCTTGGAGAATTGATTGAGCTTACAAACCTGCATTCAGAGGTGCGCACGAATGTTTATATGTGGAGAGGGCAAGGAAATATTGATTGGCCAATCCATAGCGCTGCATTTCGGCGGTTGAAGCTAACTCATCGTGTAGCTAGTGAGCGGAGAATGAGATTGTATGAACTTGAGCTATTAAGCAAGGCTCGCCATAAAGGTTATGGCTACGAGGAAGGTCGGCGCTTGGCTGATTTTGAAGTGCTTGCAAAGCTTCAACATCATGGCGCCGCTACTAGGTTAATTGATTTCTCGAGGAATGTTCTGGTTGCATTGTGGTTTGCGTGCCAATCAGAAAGAGGAAAGGACGGGTTACTATTCGGCATTCATTCGGATTATATAAAAGGTCATGAAGGTGAGGCGGAAGAGCGTACTTATGATCAGATTTTTATCGATGGCATGAGTGAAAAGGGTGCTACTACGTGGGAGCCTCCGGCAGTAACAAAGAGAATTGCTGCCCAGAGTGCTCAGTTCATGTATAGCGTTGTTAGCGATGACCCAATGGGGAGCCTAGATTTTAATAAGGCGGATGATGCGTATCTTCCTATTTGCATTACCGCAAAGCTGAAAGATGATTTTTTGCGACTTCTTGAGGGCACCTTCGATGTGCGCCAGTTAACTTTATTCCCCGATCTTGATGGTTTCTGTCACGCCAATACCGAGAAAAACGGGCGTTGGGAGAATGAAAGATGGTGAAAGTATTAAATGTGAGGGGATGAAAAGGAGACACTGCTGCTTAGATACAAAAAAGCCACTTCGCAAGAGGTGATCTAAGTAACTGAATTTAAATGTAAAAATTGGTGGTCCTGCTGGACTTGAACCAGTGGCTAAGCGATGATGAGTATTCTGCTAAATCATGGGATTGAATCATCTAAGCTGACAGTAAGTTAACTGATGCTTTTATGATTACCAATATAAAAATCATGGTTAAAATGGAATGTCATCATTAGCACTTTCTTTTATTATAAATCCTCGGCGCTGTTGAAAAACCATGTTTGATGTTTTTTCAAACTTCTCTTTGTATCGTATTTTAAAACTAAGTGTGCAATACGTTGGAGTTATTAATTCGATGTCAAAGCACTTTTCTATCTCTTTTGAATAAAGAGCAAAATATAAGTCATCAATTTTATTAGGTGCTTTGACATTGGCCATTGCGTTGAGGATCATGTCTGAAAATTCTTTATATGTTTTCTTAAAAAGAATTACATTATTTTCAATTTCCTCATCCCATTTTTTATCTGCAAGAGGCGAAATTAGCGGGTTTATTGAATAAACCTTCTCATTCTTGCTACTTTCTGTTAGTGGGATGATCCACCCAGCATGCTCTAGAAAAGCTACTTCTGGTGATTCTATTTGGTAACTTTGAGTCGGAAAAGTAAGTAGTTGTCTTAGAATTGCAATTTTACTTTCACTAAGGTGGTTATATGCTGTCTTAAAATCAAATATTAACTTTTGATTAGCTAAGTCTGTGGCTATAGATTCGGCAGTTATTTTATTTTTTAAGTTGTTATTACAGGAATAGAAATGTGATATTTTCACCCAAATAAAACTTACAAAATTAAAGCTAACCACACCAAGTGAGATGCCTAAGACTAGCGTAATGACTACTATAAAAGATTTGTAATTAGGATATACAGGCTGGAGGGACGGTTCTAACCAACGGCTAAGATATGGAAGGGTTGTATCTAAAGCAAAAACTACCCCAGCAATCATGAACAGAGTAGTTAGTGCTCTCTTTGGTGTGTAGAGTGTTGAAACAAAGTTAACAATTTGTTCTATTGTATTCACTTTTTAGTCTCAGTAATTGTCCATCCTTTGATGGACGGAAAGTGGACACTGTTAGAAAAAAGGGGCTACGCTTTCACGTAACCCCTTGTTTTATTTGGTGGAGCTGGGGGGATTTGAACCCCCGTCCGAAATTACTACACCGTCGGCACTACATGCTTAGTCTAGTCTTTACATTCGCCTACCAGCTGCGGACAGACACGCTACTAATAAACTAGCTTGATT
>Ga0308165_1001467_pt1 | contig 32835 bp, 27 predicted proteins | sample PhyWR2_FD_201032 | JGI IMG/M metagenome (GOLD analysis project Ga0308165, IMG submission 201032) | Phyllosphere microbial communities from UC Gill Tract Community Farm, Albany, California, United States - DLSLW.R2 | ecosystem: Host-associated > Plants > Phyllosphere > Unclassified | place: USA... | reverse complement strand
GCCCGATCTGGTGTTCGGGCCGATGCCGCACCTCTACCCGTTCATCGTCAACGACCCGGGCGAAGGCACGCAGGCCAAGCGCCGCGCCCAGGCGGTGATCGTCGACCATTTGATGCCGCCGCTCACGCGCGCCGAAAGCTATGGTGCGACGCGCGACCTCGAGCGCATGGTCGACGAGTACTACGACGCGGTCACCATGGACCGCCGACGCGCGGAACTGCTGCGCCGGCAGATCCTCGAGCACATCCTGGCCCACGACCTGCACCAGGATCTGGGCGTGGCCAAGCCGCGCAGCGCGCAAGAGGAGCAGTTGCTGCTCAACAAGACCGACGCCTATCTGTGCGAACTCAAGGAAAGCCAGATCCGCGACGGCCTGCACATCTTCGGCCAGTCGCCCACGGGCCGGCTGGCGCGCGACACGCTGCTGGCGCTGGCGCGCCACCCCGTGGGCAATGGCCAGGGCGCGAACAACAGCTTGATCCAGGCCTTGGCGCGCGATCTGCTGCTGGGCCAGGATTTCAACCCGCTGGACGCGGCCTGGGAAGCGCCCTGGACCGGCCCGCGCCCCGAACTGCTGGCCCAGATCGATCCCCAGCCCTGGCGCCATACGGGCGATACACGCGAACGCCTCGAGTTGCTCGCGCTGGACTGGCTCGAACGCCCCTTGGAGGAAATCAGCGCCAGCGCGCCCGCCATGGTGCAGACCCTGGCCGTGCTGGAGCGCGTGCAGAACGACCTGCGCGCGCGCCTGCAAGCCTGCGGCCCGCAGGAAATCCTGCAACTGAGCCGCGGCCTCGAAGGCCGCTTCGTGCCCGCGGGCCCGAGCGGCGCGCCCACGCGCGGGCGGCCCGACGTGCTGCCCACGGGCCGCAACTTCTTCTCCATAGACACCCGCGCCGTGCCCACGCCCACAAGCTGGACGCTGGGCCTGCAGTCGGCCAACCTGCTGATTGAGAAATACACCCAGGAGCATGGCGACTACCCGCGCACGCTGGGCCTGTCGGTCTGGGGCACGGCCACCATGCGCACCGGGGGCGACGACATCGCCCAGGCGTTCGCGCTGCTGGGCGTGCGCCCCAAGTGGGCCGACGGCAGCTGGCGCGTGGTCGATTTCGAAGTGCTGCCGATGTCGGTGCTCGGCCGCCCGCGCGTCGATGTGACGCTGCGCGTCTCGGGCTTTTTCCGCGATGCGTTCACCAATGTGATCCGGCTTTTCGACGCCGCGGTGCAAAAGGTCGCCGACCTCGAAGACGAGGACGCGGACACGAATCCGATTCGCGCGCGCGTGCTGCAGGAAGCCGCGCAGCTGCAAAGCCAAGGCATGGACGCCAAGGATGCGCGCCACCAGGCTGGCCTGCGCGTATTCGGCGCCAAGCCCGGCAGCTATGGCGCGGGACTGCAAGGCCTGATGGACGGCAAGAACTGGCAGACCGACGCCGACCTGGCGACGGCCTACCGCAACTGGGGCGCCTACGCCTACGGCCAGAACGACAACGGCACGCAGCTGCCCGAGACCTTTGTGCGGCGCCTGAGTTCCCTGCAGTTGGTGGTGCACAACCAGGACAACCGCGAGCATGACCTGCTCGACTCCGACGACTACTACCAGTTCCAGGGCGGCATGGCCGCGGCCGTGCGCCACTACAGCGGCCAGCAGCCCGAGCTCTACTTCGGCGACCACAGCAACCCGCAGGCGCCGCGCATGCGCACGCTGCAGGAAGAGATCAGCCGCGTGCTGCGCGCGCGCGTGACCAATCCCAAATGGATAGCGGGCATCAAGCGCCATGGCTACAAGGGTGCGGCCGAAGTCGCGGCCACCGTCGACTACCTGTTTGCATTTGACGCCACGGCACGCGTGGTGCGCGATGACCAGTACGCGCGCGTCACCGATGCCTTCGTCATCGATGCCGGCACGCGCGCCTTCCTGCAGCAGCACAATCCCGCAGCCTTCCACGGCATCTGCGAACGCCTGCTCGAAGCGGTGCAGCGCGGCCTGTGGCAGGACAGCGGCGATTACCAGCCGCTGCTGGAACAACAACTGCTCGAAGCCGAACAGCTTCTGGAGAACCGATGACCTATCCCCTGGCCTTTCCATTTACCGCCCTGCAAGGCCAGCAGCAGCTGCAGACCGCGCTGCTGCTGGTGGCCGTGGACCCGCTGCTTGGCGGCGTGCTGGTCGAAGGCCCGCGCGGCACGGCCAAGTCGACCAGCGCGCGCGCGCTCGCGGCGCTGCTGCCCGCGGGCCGCTTTGTCAATCTGCCGCTGGGCGCGACCGAGGAGCAGCTCGTGGGCTCGCTCGATCTCGAGGCCGCGCTGCAGGACAGCCGCGTGCAGTTCCGCCCCGGCCTGCTGGCCCAGGCCCACCAGGGCATTCTGTATGTCGATGAAGTCAATCTGCTGGCCGACGGCCTGGTCGATCTGCTGCTCGACGTCAGCGCCAGCGGCGTCAACCGCGTGGAGCGCGACGGCGTCTCGCACCAGCATGCGGCGCGCATTGCGCTGATAGGCACCATGAACCCCGAGGAAGGCCAGCTGCGCCCGCAGTTGCTCGACCGCTTCGGCCTGTTCGTGCAGCTGGGCAATGTGCCCGATGTCGCGACGCGCAAGGCGATCGTCCAGACACGCATGGCCTACGACGCCGACCACGAGGCCTTTGCCGCGCGCCATGCGGACGCGCAGCAGGCGCTGGCCGCGCGCGTCGCGGCCGCGCGCGACAGCGTGGCGGCGCTCGACTGGAACGACGCCGTGCTCGACCATGTGGCCCAGCTGTGCCAGAGCGCGGGCGTCGAAGGCGTGCGCGCCGATCTGGTGATGCTGCGCGCCGCGCGTGCCCATGCGGCGCTGGCCGGGCGCGCTGAAGTGAGCGTGGCCGATGTCGATGCCGTCGCCGAGTTGGCGCTCGCGCACCGGCGCAGCCATGATGCCGGCGCGGGCACGCCGCCGCCGCCGGCCGAAAGCCCCTCGAACGCAACGCCCCCTGACAGCGCCCCGCCCCCGCCTGCGCCCGCAGCGCAAGGCAGCGATACTCCGCCTGACAACTGGGGGGCCCTGCCCCCGCCCCAGGCCACAGGGCTGCAGGCCGTCAAACCGCTGAAGGCGTTCGCCGCAAAAAAAGCCTGACGCGTCCTGCGCTGGCCGGTCAGGCCAAGGCAGGGCGCGGCGCGAACACCGCGCGCAAGGGGCGCCTCAGCGGCGCCGACAGCACGCGCCTCGATTGGGTAAAGACCTTGGCGGCCAAGGGCCGTGCGCCGCTGCGCGCGCGCGATCTGCGCTATCGGCCGCAGCCCCTGGGCAGCAATACCTTGCACTGCGTGCTGCTCGATATGTCGGCATCGATGCTGCGCGGCGAAAAGCTCGCGCTGGCCAAGGGCTGTCTGCTGGCCCTGACCGAGAGCTTCTATCGCCGGCGCGAGCACCTGGCCGTGATCGGTTTTTCGGGGAATGAGGCGCGGCTGCTGCAGGCGCCGGGCAAGGTCGCGACCTTCAATGCCGCATGGATCGCGCCCTTGCGCGGCGGCGGCGGCACGCCCGTGGCCTCGGCCCTGCAGCTCGCGCAGACGCTGATGCAGCGCCGCCGCAAGGCATCCTCAGCACAGTTGCTGTCGCTGTGGCTGCTCACGGACGGACGCTTCAGCGACCTGCCCCCGCGCCCGCAGCTGGCCGACAGCTGCCATATCGTCGACTTCGAAACCGAGGCCGTGGCGCTGCAGCGCTGCCAGCGGCTGGCGCGCGACTGGGACGCGCAGTGGATCAGCGCAGCCGAACTCAATCGGGTTTGATCTTCGCGCGCGCGATCACTTTCTTCCAGCGCTCCTGCTCGGTGGCGATGAACTGCGCGAACTGCGCGGGCGTGTCGCCAATCACTTCGGCCGCATCGCCATGCAGGCGCTTGAGCGCGTCGGGCGCCTTGACGGCCTTCATGGTCTCGGCCGACAGCTTGTCGATGTGGGCCTGGGGCATGCTGGCCGGCGCGAGCATGCCGTACCACTGGGTCATCTCGAAGCCCGGGAAGCCCTGCTCGGCCACGGTGGGCACGTCGGGCAGCTGCGCCAGGCGCTGCGACGAGCCGGTGGCGATGCAGCGCACCTTGCCCGACTTGATGAACGGCAGGATGGCCGCGGCACCGATAGCGGACGCGTCGACGCGGCCCGACAGCAGGTCGGTCAGCATGGGACCGGTGCCGCGATAGGGCACATGCAGCATGAACACATCGGCCGACATCTTCAGGTATTCGAACGCCAGCTGGCCCGCGCTGCCGTTGCCGGCCGAGCCATAGCTCAGGCGGCCGGGCTTGCTCTTGGCGTAGGCGATGAACTCGCGCAGGTTCTTGGCCGGCACGTCGGGGTGCACCACATAGAGGCTGGGCACCTTGGCCAGCAGGCTGATGGGCTTGAAGTCCTTGGGCGACCAGGGCAGCTTGTCGAAGATGTAGGGGTTCACGGCCAGCGTGCCGATGTGGCCCAGGATCAGCGTGTGCTGGTCATCGGCGCGCGCCACTTCCGACATGGCGATGTTGCCGGCCGCGCCGGGCTTGTTGTCGACGAACACGCTCTGGCCCAGCGTCTTGGACAGCTCGGCAGATGTGGAGCGGGCGACGATCTCCGAGCTGCCGCCGGGCGCGAACGGCACGACAAAGCGCACCGACTTCGACGGCCAGGCGGCTTGCGCCATGGCCGCGCCGGGCAGCAGGCCCGACAGCGCCAGCGCGCCGCCTCCGGCCAGCAGTTGGCGGCGCGTGGGGGCCGCGGAAAGATCCGATGCGTGGGCAAGGCGTTGCATGTCTGTCTCCGAAATACTTATGAAGCCCCGATGCTGCCTGTGACTAGCTTTCAGCCGGCTTTCAATCGCAAGGTGTTTACCCTAGGCGCACCGGCAGCGCCAGGGCTCTCGACCTGTATATGCTCCATGCCCATGCCTTACCGAATTCATCTTGCGCTGCTCGCCGCCGTGCTGTGCCTGCCGGCCACCGCCGGTCCGCTGGAGCAGACCGAATGCATTGCGCCGGCCAAGCCCGGCGGCGGCTTCGACCTGAGCTGCAAGCTGGTGCAGCGCGGCCTGCTCGACGCACGCCTCATCACCAGCCCGATGCACCTGCGCTATCTGCCCGGTGGCATAGGCGCCGTGGCGTACAGCAGCATGATTGCCCAGAGCCCGCCCCAGTCCAATGCCATCGTCGCCTTTTCGGGCGGCTCGCTGCTGAACCTGGCACAGGGAAAGTTCGGCCGCCACACCGAGCACGATGTGCGCTGGCTCGCAGCGATTGCCACCGACTACGGCGCGGTGGTGGTGGCGCACGACTCGCCCTACCAGACGCTGGCCGATGTCATGCGCGCGATGAAAGCCGAACCGGCCAAGGTGGTGCTGGGCGCGGGCGGCACCATAGGCAGCCAGGACTGGATGAAGGCGGCGCTGCTGGCGCGCGCCGCGGGCGCCAATCCCAAGCGCATGCGCTTTGTCGCGTTCGAGGGCGGCGGCGAAGCCATGCGCGCGCTCGAAGGCGGCCACATCCATGTGTTCACCGGCGACGCCGCCGAGACGCGCCAGCAGATACAGGCAGGTGCGCGGCTGCGCATACTGGCCGTGATGTCCGACCAGCGCCTGCCGGGCCCGTTGTCCCGGGTGCCGACGGCGCGCGAGGCGGGCGCGGCGATCTCCTGGCCCATCGTGCGCGGCTTCTACCTGGGCCCGGGCGTGTCCGACAGCGACCATGCCATCTGGACCGAAGCCTTTGCGAAGATGCTGGCCACGCCCGGCTTTCAGCAGTTGCGCGCCGAACGCGGGCTGTTTCCCATGGCGCTGGTGGGCAGGGACCTCGATCGCTATGTGCACCAGCAGGTCGCGCACTACCGCGAGCTGGTCAGGGAGTTCGGCCTGCAGCCGGCGAGGTAGGCACAGGTCAGCGCCGCGCGAGCGTGATGCGCGCGCACAGGCCGCCCTCGTCCGATGCCTGCAGCAGGTCGAAACGGCCGTGGTGGCGTTTCGCGATCGACGCCACGATGGCCAGGCCCAGGCCCGAGCCCGTGCCCTGGGAGTTGCTGGCACGGAAGAAGCGCTGCGTCGCGCGCCCCAGTTCATCGGGCGGAATGCCAGGCCCGCTGTCGCTCACTCCCAGGCTCGCGCTGTCGCCGTCCACGCCCACCGTGACCGTGACCCGGCCGCCCGCGGGCGTATAGCGCAAGGCGTTGTCCAGCAGATTGGCCAGTGCCTCCTCCAGCAGTTCGCGCTGGGCCAGCACCCGGGCCGGCTGGGCCGCAGCCTCGAGCCCGAGGTCGATTTGCCGAGCGCGCGCCTGCGGCCACCAGCGGCGCGTGACTTCGCTGGCGAGCTCGGCAAGGTCCACGGCCTCGGCCTGGACGTCGCAGCTGTCGGCGCGCGCCAGCGCGAGCATCTGGTTGGTCTGACGTATGGTGTGGCGCAGCTGTTCACGCACCGCCGCCAGCGCGGCTTGCACGCTGGGCAGATCGCTGGCGCGCTGGGCAAACGCGAGCTGGGTCTGCAGCGTGCTCAGCGGCGTGCGCAGCTGGTGCGAGGCGTCATCGACAAACCGGCGCTGGCTGTCCAGCAGTTCGCGGTTGCGCAGGATATGCTGGTTCATCGCTTCGACCAGCGGCAGTACGTCCCGCGGCACGCGGCTGGTGTCCATGGGCGAAAGATCATCGGGCGCGCGCGCGGCGACTTCCTGGCGCAGCTGGCGCAGCGGCCGCAACGCCCAGGCCACGGCCGCGGCCACCGCCGCTGCCGCCAGGGCTGCGAGCAGGGCATCGCGCGCCAGCGCCCCGGCGATGAAACGCCGGCTGAACTGGTCGCGCGAGGCAAACGGCTCGGCAACCTGTATCACCAGCCGCGTATCGCTGCTGCCACCCACCGATTGCGGCAAGGAGCGCTGGTAGGTCGCGATGCGCATCTGTGCGCCCGCGTACTCCACCGTGGCGAAATGCGGCTGCCGGTCCTGCAGCGGCGCGTCGGGCATGGGAAGGTCGGGGCTGCCGATCTCGACCAGACCGTCCTGCGTCGCGACACGGTAATAGACCGAGCCGTTGGCCGTCAGCTCGAAGAACTCGAACAGCACATAGGGCAGTTCGACCGCCAGCCCGCCGCTCTCGGTGGACACATTGGCATCGATCGCCTTGACCGCGCCGAACAGCGAGCGATCGAATGCGGCGTTCACCGCCGAGCGCGCGGTATGCCAGGTGAGCCAGACCTGCAGCAGGCTGCCGACCATCACGCCAGCGAGCAGCAGCACGATCAGCATGCGGCGCAGGCTCACGCGGTGCAGGGCGTCGAGATTCACGGCGCCGCCTCGAGCACGTAACCCAGGCCGCGCAGCGTGGCGATCTGCGTGCCCGTGCCCGCCAGCCGCTTGCGCAGCCGGTGGACCAGCACCTCGACGGCTTCGGGCGAGACTTCGCTGTCCCCAGCGAACACGCGCTCGAGCAGCTCGCGCCGACCCAGCGGCGCGCCCCTGGCCTGGATCAGCGTGGCCAGCAGCGCATGTTCGCGCGGCGTCAGCACCAGGGCTTGCGGGCCGGACTCGAAACGCCGCGTCGAGGCTTCGTAGACCAGTTGTCCGCAGTGAAAGCGCGTGGGCTCGCGGCCCTTGGCGCGGCGTATCAACGCCTGCAGCCGCGCTTCCAGCTCCTCGACTTCGAAAGGCTTGGCCAGGAAATCATCGGCGCCGGCGCGCAGCGTGGCCACGCGCTGGGCCAGCGTATCGCGCGCCGTGAGGACCAGGATGGGCAGCGGGTCGTCCTCTTCGCGCAGGCTCAGCAGCACCTCCTCGCCCGCGAGCCCGGGCAGGCCCAGATCGAGAATCAGTGCGTCATAGCGCGTGGCGCGCAGGGCCCGGCGCACCAGCCGGCCGTCAGCCACCCAGTCCACCTGGAACCCGCCTTGCGCCAGGGCGCGCACCAGCCAGTCGGCCAGCGCCGATTCGTCTTCCGCCAACAAGATTCGCATGCAGGTATTCCACAAAGGCCAGGGGTCAATGCTGCCATTGTCGTGATTCCGCACGCCGACGCGCGCCGCGCATGCCCGGCGAAAACCCTGAGCAGACCGTTTGGCACCGGATTTATGACTGCCGCGAACGGGACTTCCTCTTGAGATGCGCGCGGCGTTGCGCGCAAATGCGCGATGACGCTTTTTTTCGCCGGCCTGCCGCGCCGGCTTGGGCTGCCCAGCCAGGCTGCAGGCTTGCATGCTCCCATGGCTCCGGATGCTGCGTGGCATCAATACATCGCTGCGTCTTTTTATTTGAATGAGAATGCTTCTCGTTGTCATTGCAATCCAATACTCTCAGACATGAGCCCTTTACATAAGCGGCTCGCTACCTTCGAGCGAATTGATTGATGACGAACAAAAATGAGGGAACCGGGGCCATGTGTCCCATGCGTTTGCGCGCACTGGCCGCATTGGCGGGGCTGGCCTGTGCGGCCGCGGGCGCGCAGCAGGCGGACAACGCGGCGCAGGTCCTGACGCTGCCCACGGTGCAGGTCAACGCGAGCCAGTACGACGCCGACGACGTGCGCCCCGAAGGCGTGACCACGGCCACCAAGACCTACATGGCGCCCAGGGACATCCCGCAGACCATCGATACGCTGGAAGTCAACAAGTACAAGAGCTACGGCATCAATGATCTCGCGACCATGCTCGACGGCGTGCCCGGCGTCAACACCAGCTACGACATGCGCGGCGAGGGCGTGATGATCCGCGGCTTCCAGGCCGATGCCGGCGACATCTACCGCGACGGCGTGCGCGAGAGCGGCCAGGTGCGCCGCAGCACCGCCAACGTCGAGCGCATCGAGATCCTCAAGGGCCCGGCTTCGGTGCTCTACGGCCGCAGCGCCGGTGGCGGCGTCGTCAACCTGGTCAGCAAGCAGGCGCGTTTCGACGCCAAGAGCAGCGTCACGCTGCGCGGCGGCTCCTGGGACAACGTCGGCGCCACCATAGACATCAACCAGGTCATCAACCCCAACGTCGCCGTGCGCCTGACCGCCGACCGCGAGCAGGCGCACAGCTTTCGCAGCGGCATACGCAACAAGAACGAGATGATTTCGCCCAGCATCCTGGTGGACAACCGCAAGGGCCTGCGCTGGATCGGCCAGTACACCTATGACAACGTCTGGCGCGTTCCCGACCGCAGTCCGGCCTATGACCAGCTGCCGGCCGGCGTGCCGATACGCCAGGGTTTCGCCCAGCCCGGCGACTATGTCGAGGACCGGCTGCGCGTGCTGCGCTCCGATCTGAGCTACGACTTCAACCCGGCCTGGAGCCTGCGCTGGGTCGCGAGCCGGCGCGAGGCCGCGCAGGACTTCGACCACTACTTCCTGGGCACCTACTGCAATGCCCAGGGCCGCACGTCGACGGGCGCCAGCTGCAGCCACCGCGGCCAGGTGCGCCAGAGCTATGCCTGGCAGCAGACCGCGAACAAGACGACGTCCAACACGCTGGACCTGATGGGCCGCATCGACATCGCCGGCATGCGCCACGAGCTGCTGCTGGGCGCGGATTACACCGAGGAAGAGCGCGCGCCGCGGCTGTTTTCCACCAGCGCCAGCAACGGCTTCGTCGATCCGTTCAACCCGGTGCTCAATGCCCAGCGCCCGGCGCAGGGCGCGCCCACGCAGCACAACCTGCACCTGGGCAAGGGCCACGCGTTCTACGTGCAGGACATGGTCCATCTCGCGCCGCAGTGGAAAGTGCTGCTGGGGGCGCGCTACGACAACTACACGTTCGAGAGCAGCAACCGCATCAATGGCTTTCAGCGCAACACCGGCGACAGCAGCGTGAGCCCGCGCGTGGGCGTGGTCTGGCAGCCGCTGCAAGAGCACAGCATCTACGCCTCGTGGAACAAGAGCTTCTCGCCCTACGGCGGCCGCGGCACACTCAGCGTCGATACCGCCGCCAAGGCGGTGCTGGACGAAGAACCCCAGCATTCGCGCCAGTTCGAAGTCGGCATCAAGAGCGACTGGCTCGACGGCAAGCTGTCGACCCAGCTTGCGGCCTATGAGCTGGAGCACTACAACATCCGCTACCGGCCCGAGCCCGACCTTGACCCTACCTTTTCGCGGTACGCGGCAAGGAGCGTTCGCGCGGCATTGAATTCAGCGCCTCCGGCCGCGTCGCGCCGTCATGGTATGTGCGCGGCGGCGTGGGCATCATGGATGCCAAGGTCGCCAGCGACGTGAGCGCACCTGCCAACGTGGGCAAGTTACTGCCCAATACCGCCAGACGCAACGGCAGCCTGTTCGTGCGCTATGCGCCGGCCGGCGCCTGGTATGGCGAGCTGGGCGCAACGCATACCAGCGAGCGCTACACGAATGCCGCCAACACCGCCGTCGTTCCCGGCTATACCCGCTGGGATGCACTGATCGGCTGGCGCGCGGCCCCGTGGACCGTGACCCTGGCGGTGTCGAATCTGTTCGACAAGGAATACTGGCGCTCCAGCGCCATGCCAGGCGCGCCGCGCAGCTTCCTGGTGAGCGCGAACTACCAGTTCTGAGACCGCGCCTGAAGAAGCCTGCCCTGCGGCCCGACTGCGCCGGGCGGGCAAGGGACAATGGCCGACGCGGAACAGCGCAACGATGGCCCGCAAACAGGATTTCCTGCTGAAGGCTCTGCCCACTCCCAGCCATTGCCCGCGCACCGGGCTCAACCTGAGCCATATCTCACTGCCGCTCCCAGCCGGCACCGACCTCGGCAGTCGCAAGCACCGCAGCCCGCCACAAAGTCCTGAGCGCACGCTCCAGGACTTTTTTCTATTCCGGCAATGCGTCTTGTTCGCCGACATCACGGCCAGCGCCAGCCGCCGAATACCGCTGTCAATCCTTTGCGGCGCCGGAAACGAAAGATTACATTTAATATTTAAATCTAGTGGATTCTACTGATCGTTTTTAACTATCGAATTTTTTAGACTCAAGGTCGAAGAATTTTCTTCGGTTTCGAAACAGGAGTAATAGTGAAAGAGTACAGCCCACAACTCATGTCCGACACAGATTCGGCTGCTGCAGCTACCTGCGAATCACGAGATTCTAACGAACAGGAAACGCAATATTGCCCATTCGGATCTTTTATCGCTTTGAAACGCCTGTCAAAGCTGAATATCGAAGCGGTTCGCATGCAAGGCTGCGCCGATAGCGGCACAGGCGGAAACAACTAAGCCGTTTGCGAAAGCACCAGAGCGATCGCGATCGATAGCAAAGTTCTGGGCGGATATCCATCGTGACATCCGCCCAATCCAGCGACATAACTGAACAAGTGAAATATCTCATCCTTCCTTTTCAATGCATGGAGCTGGATACTGGGAAATTCTTCCTTGCATCAGGTCAAGGCATTGTCCGCCTTGACTCCTCGGATATTTACCAAGCGGCGCTGGCAATGCGCGGCATGGGTTGGGGCAGCACCATCACTTTGCAAGAGCTCGAACGCCTCCTGGTCGACCTGCCACAGGCGCAGCTGCCTGCCGCATTGAAATATCTAGCGGATATTGGCGTGCTGCGACAAGTACATCAGGATTTTGGACGTTTCAATCGCATATGGCTGATTCACGACCGGCTTCAGGAAATCGAATCACTGACAGAAGACATCGAATTTCTCACAGGACTGCAGTGCAATTCCACGCGCGATCCCAATAGTATTGCTGGCAACGAATTCGTGGTGTTGTACACGCCGAAATATGACGCCAAGCTGATTCAACGGGTTCAGCAGCAGGTAATGGACCAGGATAATTCCGCCATGCTTACCTGCTATCTGGTAGCACGCAATTTTTTGATCGACGGAACTTATATTCCAGCAGCCCGCACTCCTTGTCATTTTTGTCAGGCAGCAGCCTCGACGGTGCACCGAACGCATGGCAGCGGGTTTTCTCATAGCCTGACGGCTGCATTCAAGGCAATCACGCAAAAACCTGTCATTACAGGCTTGGACTACCCCATTCTTCCAACCGATTACCACCTATGCGAGGCCCTGATCAGAAACAGGGTACGCGAAATTGTCGGCCCCCATTCCCGGCCCGCAATGACCCGGTCAATGCTGGAGATGTGCCAGTTCTCCCTCGACGGCTACCAGCTTCAAAGGGATACCCCTTATTCCTCCAGGGAGTGCGAATTTTGCCAGTACGCCACACCATGACGGGTGCCGCCAGGCCATGCCAAGCCATGCCTCTCACACTGAACGAACGCATTCAGATCTCGAATGGTGTTGACGCGCAATGCATCGAAGCCGCCGAGCGCTTCCACCGCCGCAGTTCACTGCTGCGGCGCAGCCGTTTCGGCCTGGAGATCACCCCTTATCAAGAGCATGCCGTCCACGCCTTCACCCACGGGCGTCAGACGCGACTCGCCGAACACCATGTGGATTCGATTGACCTCGCTTGCCACGTAGACCCTGGCATCCGCCGCAAGAAGTCCGTCAGGAGCTTTGCCTGCGGGCATAAGCTGCACTATCGATTGCTCATGGACATCCTCTACCTGAGCTTTTGCGCCGATACGGGCGCCCAGCAGGCCCGCCCTTATGCGTCCGCCGGCGGCTGTTATCCAATTCACGCTGTGCTGCTTCCTCTGCTACCCGTCGAAGGGGCGCCATTTGGTGCAGACAGCATTCTGCATGTGGCCGCGCAGGAGCGAGCGCTCTATGCGCTGTCCGGACACGGCGCACTCAATGCTGCGGTCACCTGCCTCGACGGCATGCCCGGTCAGGAGGCCGACACGTTTGCCAACGCCGCATTCATCATCGTGTATGTCATGGATCTTGAGGTCGCGACCCTGCGCTACGCGGAGCGCGGGTACCGATTCGCGTTGATCGAGACCGGACTCATGGCCCAGCAGGCCACCCTGGTGACGCAGCAACGCGGGCTGGGAAGCTGCATGTTCGGGGGATTTCCAGACGCCGAGCTGTGTGCCGCGCTCGGGCTCAATCCGAAAAAGATGCTGGTCTGCATGACGCAGATCTTTGGATATCTCTGAGCCACGATGCCAGCCACCCACATGCCTTCAAACCTATGAACACATCAGCGGCCATAACTGTCGTCAAGCGAAATCCATTCATGCGCCTGCGCTTCACGCGCCCGATGCAGATTGATCTTTTATTGGAGAACCTGACGTTTGAAGTCCTGGACCACGATGTCATTTGCGCCGTGGTACATGCCGAGCAACCGATATGCGCAGATCGACTGGCATATACGTTGGACCGGAAAGAAGGCGCGCACAAAGCGCAGGCTCTGGTGCAGGAGTTGCTGCGCGCACGCGTCCTGGTGGCGCAGGACTACCGCAATCCGCTTCAGGACGCCGCCGAACACTGGCAGCAACGCGGATGGCTTGATGCGCTCGTGCTGCATCTGCGCTCACGCAGTGTGGCCTACCATGACTTCGGCGCCCAGGCTTTCATCGGTCCGCAGCGCAGTCCGTTCATCGAAACGCCAGCATGCGTTCCATGCATCGACAGCGTCTGTGCATCACGTGGTGATATCGCGCTGCCACCAGGCGCAGGCCAGAGTTTTCAAGGCACCCTCTATGAGGCCATGTCCCAACGGCGTACCGGCCGGCCGTGGACCGGACGGCCGATGGACGGCAATGGTCTGGCAGATATTCTGCGCTACGGCAATCTGGAGTCGCTGGGTAATCGCGAGGACACCGCCAACGACAAATCATGCGACGAGCAGGCAGTGTTTGATCGCTCGTCATTTGCAGCGCTCGAGACTTACGTTGTGGTCAATCGTGTCGAGGGCGTGCCACAAGGGGTCTACCGATACAGCGTCACCAGGCAAGCCCTTTTGCTGATCGCGCATGGCGATTTCAATGAACGGCTGGTGGACATGTGCATAGGCCAGGCGAAGGTGCGCAATTGCGCTGCAGCACTCGTTATCGGCACGCACTGGGCACGTTATTACGGCCGATACCGGCATCCAAGGGCCTATCGCAACCTGCTGATCAACTGCGCGGAGTTGGCCCATTACTACATCCTCTGCGCCACCGCCGCAGGCTTGAGCAATTTCATCACCCCGGCGTTCAATGATGAGGTTGCCGAGGCCATCATCGGCAAACCATGCACCGACGTCGGACCGTTGTATATGGTCGCCATCGGCTGAAAGGTCCGAACCTATGCCAACGAACCACAAGCCTGGCGCCACTTCCGACCGAAGCGCAGTTCTCGAAGCCTTGTTCACTGCGCAATGGGCAGCCATCTATGACCCGATCACCCGCGAGCGTTGGGATGCCGGCGCGTTGCTTGACCCGCAGTTGTGCGACGCGCTGTGCCAGCCATCGCAGCCTCGCCCCGCCGCCATGCAACGCTGCCTGGAGGAAGCCGGCATCGTCGCCCACCACGGCTACCATCCCGCAGATGTCCAGCCCTGGCTGGCTGCGAACTGGAGCGACGCCCTGCGTCACTATTTGCACTCCAATGCGCTGCCCAAGCTCAGCTATGCAAAGGCTTCTGGTTGGCTCCAGGACTTCGCCACGATGCGACAAAAGATACAGGAATCTCCGCCTCCCGAAGCGACCAAGTCCTATCCGGACGCGCTGGCACGTGTGGCCACCACGCGCACGCCTTCGGCGATGCCATTCAAGGAGGTTCTTGAAGCCCATCCGCGGCGCGGCAGTCGCAGGCCAATGGACTACGCAGCACTCGCCAATCTCCTGTCGCGCGTATTTGGCGTGGCAGGCCACAAGAGGTTGGCGGTCACGGGATCACACATCCTCAGGACCAGTCCATCGGGCGGCAGCCGCCATCCCACCGAGGCCTATGTCGTGGCCTTCGATCTACCAGGGCTGGAGCCGGGCATCTACCATTTTCAAAGCGACAGACACGAGCTGGAGCTGCTGCGCAACGGAGAGTTCAAGGCGCTGTACATGGAACGGATTTTCGGGCTCAACAGACGCATCGCCTTCACGCCGAAGCTGGCGCTGGTTCTGACATCCGTAGTGGAGCGCAGCATGCACCGGTATCGAGACGCCCGCAGCTATCGCGTGCTCCATTTCGACCTGGGGCATTTGCTCCTGACATGCCAGCTTGTGGCACGTTCGCAAGGGTTGCCATTTTTCAGCTCCTATTCGTTGGGTGAGGAGGCTGTGGAAGCCCTTCTGGGCATCGATGGACTGCGCGAGACGGCAATGAGCCAGATGCTGTTCGGATGAGCAAAGGCAGCCCCCCCTCTGCCGAACCGGCGATCGCCGATGCGCAGGCGTGCGTGCTGTGGCTGTTGCCCTGCGGGCGCAGGATCGCGAACCTGTGGTCCAAGCAGATGTGGTCGGCCGATGCACTTTCGCAGCCCGAGCTCATTGCGCTATGCCGGCTTCTGTCAGGGTTGCTGGGCAAGCCTGTCGCCGGCCCGATCGAGACCTGCTTGGCTGAAGCCGGCTTGCTCACGAGCGATGCCCGCAACCCGACATTCAGGCCTTGTGACGATCTGCCGCTGCTGCGGTGTGGTACGCGCTACTGGGACTATTCCGACACCGAGGCCATGCAACGCGACAGAGCCGACATGCGAACCTACGCTTTGCACGGCGGCGAACGGCTGCCCCCTGCCCACGATGGACAGAATCTGCCGTCAGCGCGCATTGCGCAGGATGCTCAGTCCTTGCTTGCCCTGGCCCATCACGTTATGGACGCGCAGTTTCAGCAGAACTTTCATGCGCAGCGGGTGGATAAAAAACGCGTGCCTTCGCTCGGCGCGCGGCATGGAATCGCGGGTTTTCTTGCCTATTGGGATGGCGAGCTGCAACGCTCTTGCTACGTCCGGATCATGCCCGACGGCACCCAAGTCACTGCACGCAGTCCGCTGGCGCGCAGCGCGCATTGCGTGCTTCCAGCGGTTCATTTCGTACTCTGCGTGCAGTACGAGCGTTACCAGTGGCGCTACAGGAATGCCTGGATATACCAATGCGTCTACCTCGACCTGGGTCACATCCTGGCGGCGATGCAGGTATATGCCACCCAGCATGGGCTGCCCCTCAGATTCGCCGAAGTCTCCGGCGACTTGATTGAGGACGAGCAGATGCTCGTCAGCGAGCCATTCGTGATCGGTTTCCTCGACACACAAACACCCGCCAAGGAGTACGCACCATGAATCACGAGCAACCACGCCTGTCCATCGTCGACGACCTGGTGGAGGAAGAATTGCAAAGGCAGCTCACTGCGCTGATCCAGAGCCCGATCTGGGCCTACGGCTGGCGCTCGAATCTGCAGGGTGATCGCTTTGCCTATTGGCACTCCCACTTCGCGGGCTCGACGCAGTCGCGCGCCAACTGCCTTGAACAGCTCAGGCAGGAGCCCCTGCTGGCTCCGGTCTTGCATCTATGGCAGCGCCTGCAAACGGGGATGCTTGCGGGGCATGAGCCATTTCTGGTCTATGCCAATGCCCATACCTATGGTGTCGAGGGCTATGTGCACAGGGACAGCCTTGACACCAAGAACTATTTTTCGACCGTCTATTACGCCCACCCCACATGGCACAAGAACTGGGGAGGCGACACGGTTTTCTACAACGATGCAGAAGACGACATCATTCGCGCCGTGTTCCCCAGGCCCGGACGGGCGGTGTCATTTCCAGGCGCAATGCCCCACTGCGCACGTGCTCCTAGCCGTGATTGCTCACAGTTGCGCGTCTCGATAGTCTTCAAGACACAGATCAAGGGCGCGTGCCGTGGATAAATACCGATTTTTTTTGCAGCAGCGCGGCGCGGATCAGGCAGGTCACATGCACGGTTCCTTGCTGGAGCACCTTCAGGGAACCTTGCGCCTGTTGCAGTCCTGGGGTTGCGATCCCCATGTCTGCCGCGCAGGCTTGTTCCACAGCATCTACGGCACCAGCATCTATGGTCACCGCTCGGTCGATCTGTCCGAGCGCCAACTCGTCAAGCGTCTCATTGGCGGGGACAGCGAGATGCTGGCCTTCCTGTTTTGCGTCGCGGATCGCCCCCAGGCCTGGCTGGAGGCACTATCGGGCAATGCATTGCGCCATCGCATTACGGGCGCGATGCATCCCATTGACCGTGACACGCTGACAGGATTGCTGGAAATCGAATCTGCCAATCTTCTGGACCAGGCCGCCGGATGGGGCTTTGTCCAGAATTTTCTCGAACTGCAAACAGCGCATGGCTTCAGCCTGCGGCCACCCATCATCGCCGCCCTGCGGGATGGACTCGCGCGCAACCAGAGGCAAGTTCAGCAGGGACTTTCATGACGTACTGGCGCTCCGAATCCCTGCATCGACATGACATCGATGCGCTGATGTACTCCTCTCCGCTGACTGTGGGCGCCCCCCATTTGGCAGCGGTCGAGGGCACAGCGGCAGGATCGTCCTTGCGCTATGGCGCACAAGCCGGGATTGCGAGCCTGGCGGAGTATGTCGAACGACGTCATTTCATGCACCGCGTGCCATGCGCGCTCATGCAGCCGATCCAGGCCTTCGACTCGGACATTCCGTCGCTGCGGGAATGCTACCGGCAGACGGCGCCCAACATGTCCCTCCGCGATGTGGGCCTCAGCCCGATCCAGGCCGTGTGGGCGCTGAATTACCGTACCTTGGAGCCGGTGCTGGTGCCTAGGAATCTGGTGTCCTTGTCCGACCTCCCGCGCAGCGTTGACCTGCATCTGCATCCGCAGCGCGACTCCAGCGGCACGGCGGCACATACGACGGCAGCCGCAGCGATCGCAGCGGCCACCCTGGAATTCATTGAGCGCCAGAGCTGGATGGCGACCTGGCTGGGAGCAGGAGCAGTGACTCGAATTGCAATGCCTGCCACACCGGCCGTGCGCGATCCCCTCGTGCCGATGCACATCCGCCAACGACTTGAATGCTATTGGTTGCATACGGGTCTGCCGGCATATACCGTCTTTGCGGCCTACTTCGGCCAAAGCATGTCCGGCAGCACTGCGCAAGCATACTTTTCGTGCGGACTGGCGGCCAGCGGCGACCCGCAGCGGAGTCTGGAAAAAGCCATCGCCGAGGCCAACCACTATCAACATTTCGCCGCCGAGAAAATCGCAGCGGGCGCCGTGGCAGCCTCATCACCGCATGCATGCCGCATGGAAACCAACTCTCTGCGATTTCAGACGCCGCGCGCGCGCGAACAAATCCCTTTCCTGGCACGCGCCGACGCAACGCTGGATTCTCCGGATTTCTGTCAGTTGCCGATTCGAGCTGCGGCGCAGATCAGGCACGACCTGGCTGCGCATTGGCCGCCCGCATTCCTGTACGTCGGCCACGACAGCTCACTGCTGGGCGAATTCTTCGTCGCGCGGCATTTCAGCCCGGATTTCTATCTGCACAGCGACCCTGGAATTGCCTTGAACTTCGACAACGCATTCGCACGCCTGTTGGGCATCCACCACCCCCGCGCCGAACTGCGCACTTCGACCTGCCTTCCCTGACCCAGCCCCTCACCATTGCCTTCACGCCCATGCCTTTGAACCTAGCCCCGCGCAAACTTTTCGTCACGACTGCTCTGCCCTACGCCAACGGCCCTCTTCATCTGGGTCACCTGCTCGAATACATACAGGCGGACACCTGGGTGCGCGCGCAACGCATGGCCGGCCATGCAGTGCAGTTCGTCTGCGCCGACGACGCGCATGGCGCGCCCATCATGATCGCTGCGCAAAAGGCGGGCGTCACGCCGCAGCAGTACATCGCCGACATTGCGCGTTCGCGCGCCCCTTATCTGGCCGGATTCCACATCCGCTTTGACAACTGGCACTCGACACACAGCACCGAGAACCGGCAATTGGCGCAGGATATCTATCGAAAGCTCCAAGCACGCAATCTGATCGCACGCAAGGACATAGAACAGTTTTACGACCCCGTAGAAGGCATGTTCCTGCCCGACCGCTACGTCAAAGGCAGCTGTCCGCGTTGCGGCGCACCTGAACAGCATGGCGACTCGTGCGACGCCTGCGGGGCCGTCTATGCACCCACCGATGTGGGCCAGCCCCGCTCCATTCTGAGCGGTGCGGTGCCGGAGCTCAGAAATTCAACGCATCTCTTCTTTCGCCTGTCTGACCCTGAGATTCAGGCATTCCTGCGTTCGTGGACTGCCGATGCCACGCTGCAACCCGAAATCGCCAGAAAGGTCTCCGAGTGGTTTGCCGACGGCTTGCAGGACTGGGATATATCCCGCGATGCCCCATACTTCGGCATACCGATTCCCGGCGAAATCGGAAAATTTTTCTATGTCTGGCTGGATGCACCCGTGGGTTACCTCGCCAGTCTGAAGAACCATTTCGACAAGGGCGGCGCACGCAACCATTGGCATGTTCCTTCGCGCACCGCTCAAACCTTTGACGAATTTCTCGGCGACCCGTTGCTGGAACAGGTTCATTTCATCGGCAAGGACATCATCTACTTCCATGCATTGTTCTGGCCGGCCATGCTGCATTTTTCCGGTCTGCGCCTGCCATCCAAGATTTACGCCCATGGCCATCTGACGGTGAAGGGAGAGAAGATGAGCAAGAGCAAGGGCAACGGCCTTGATCCGCTCAGATATCTGGACCTCGGCTTGGATGCCGATTGGATTCGATACTATCTGGCGGCAAAGCTCAATGGCGGAATCGACGACACGGATTTCAATCCCCAGGACTTCGTGGCCCGGGTCAATGCCGATCTCGTGGGGAAATTCGTCAATATCGCCAGCCGCTGCAGTGGCTTCATTCTGAAAAAATTCGACGCCACCCTGGGCCTGCCGGACCAGGAGGGGCTGGCCCTGCTGGGAAATCTGCAGACATTGGTGGAGCAGGCCGGCGCCCGCTACGAGGCCCGTGAGTACGCCAGATGCATACGCGAGTCCATGGCCATGGCGGACCAGGTAAACGCCTATTTCGACAGGAACAAGCCCTGGGAGCTCGCAAAAAAGCCCGAATGCGAGACCCAGCTGCTGGCCGTGTGCACAGCCTGTCTGGAGTCCTTCCGGTTGCTGTGCATTTTGCTCAAACCCGTGATCCCCGCGCTGGTGGGACGCGCTCAATCTTTCCTGCAGATTGCGGAACTGGACTTCGCGTCGGGGGCGCGGCGGATGGGGCCAGGCCACCGCATCGGTGCATACCGGCATCTGACCCACCGGGTGGACAGCGCGCTGGTCGAGCAGGCATTTGGCGCCACGCATCTGCCTTCAGCCCACTGATTTCCGGCGCCCGGCGCCTGGCCGACCGCTGGTGCTTGCTGGCGCCGACTACGGAAACGGTGGATTTCGCAAGGCGACTCAGAGGTCCGGAAGCTGCTGGTAACGTCTTTTCCAGACGAAATGGAAAAACGCTGCATGCAGTGCCAGGCCCAGCGCAAAAGTCAGCGGATAGGCCAGGCGCATCCCGATCACGCCAGCTGTCTGCGCCAAGGCCCAGCCCAAGGGGAACAGCACGAATGCCAGGCACGATAGGGAAATACTGGTGGGCCAGAGAATGCAGCCGCTGGCGCGCATGACCGCCGTCAACACGCCCGAAACACTCAGGATCAAACTGCCGGCCAGAGCTATCCAGAGCAGATTCCCGGCCAACGCGGCAACGGCTGAATCCGCGGTCATGACACCCAGCAACCATTCGCTTTGCACCGCCACCAGCGCCGCGACCAGCAGCGTGAAAAGCAGCGCGCTGTTCAGCGCGCTGTGCGTGATACCACGCAGTTGATCCGGCTGCCCGCCCCCGATGGCCTGGGCAGAAAAAACGGCGGCCGCCAAGGCAATCGATGCGGCAGGAAACTGAACGTAGGCCGCCAACTGGCTGACCACTCCCCATGCAGCCGTAGCGTGCGGCCCGTAGTCGTTCACCAGACGCATCAGAGCGACATCCGCGCATGCGCTGACTACGAAAAACAGCCCAGTAGGAATGCCCAGCTGGAAGATGCGCCACAGCACTGCAGGTCTGGGTCGGATCAAAGAAACCAACTCCATGGAAGGTGCGAGCGGATGCCCACGCCGCACCAGATACCAGGCCAGCCACCCCAGGGACAGTCCTGCGCCGCAACCGCTTGCCCAGGCGGCACTGGCCACACCGATGGGAGGCAGTCCGAACAACCCCAGTATCAATGCGGGAGTCAGCAACAAGACAACGATGGCGCAGATCGCCAGCGCGATCAGTGAAGCGCTGCTGTCCCCGGTGCTGCGCAGCATGGCCAGCGACAGGATTACTGTGAACGTCAAAGGCAAGGCGGCGACCATAACTCTGGCATAGCTGATCGCCTGCGCGATGACTTCCGCGGGAGTGTTCATCCAAGCCAGGACATGGCCCACGACAAGTTGTCCTGCCGCGGCAATGGCCAGCCCGAGCGCTGCACCGGCAAACAGCGTTGTTCCGGCGATCTCGCGCAGCCTCGCAAGATCCTTGGCGCCCCAGGCACGCGCACATAGAATGGCCGCCCCGTTGCCAAAACCCATGATGAAGGCGCTGAGCAACAGCAATACAGGGGCAACGACTGCGATGGCCGCAAAGGACGTCGGTCCCAGCAGCTGCCCGGTATAGATCGTGTTGAATGTGTTCGACAGCGCTTGCACGATGTTGCCGAGCACCAGCGGCAAGGAAAAAATGGCGAACCGCTTCCAACCTGTCCGGAAGTCGGCATGTGTTCCTGAATGCAATGCCATTGCGTGTCGGCGTGGATGGGAAGTGAATGCCCCATGTTCGCCTGGGGACTGCGACAGGCCCGCTGCAACGCCCGGCCATGACTGGAGAAATTCCGCCAACAGTCTGCCCTGTGCCTGGCCAGCGGCAAATGATGGTTAACCCCGCAAGCGCCCCGAAGGTCGCGAGGAGACGCACTGCGTGCCCCCGCGCCGGCCCGCAGCGAACGCCTGCGCGAGTTCACGGGCCTTCCTGCCCTGGTCAATGCGGAACGCTTACTCCACGATCTTGGCGTAGGCCGCCAGATCCGCGTACTTGTCCATGTCGGTGCGGATCAGCTGGGCCAGGTTCTCGTCGCCCTTGGCGGGAATGGCGCCCGAAGCTTCGAGGCGCTGGCGGATCGCCGGGTCGGCCAGGCCGGCGCGCAGCGCCGTCTGCAGCTTGGCGAGGATCTCGGGCGGCAGGTCCTTGGGCGCGGCAAATGCAAACCAGCCGGCCAGCGAATAGCCCTTGAGCGCCGGGTGCTCGCCCAGCGCCGGTACATCCTTGAAGCCCGGCAGGCGGTTGGCCGTGGTCACGCCCAGCGCCTTCATGCGCCCGTTCTGCAGAAAAGGACCGGCGGCCAGCGGCGAGATGATGGCGAAATCGACATTGCCCCCGCCCAGGTCGGTGGTCATCGTGGCCGAGCCGCGATAAGGCACATGGGTGATGTACAGGCCGGCAAGCTTCTTGATCAGCTCGGCCGAGAAATGCGGCGTCGAGCCGATTCCCGGGCTGCCGTAGCTGTACTTGCCCGGGTTCTTCTTGACCAGGGCCACGAACTCGTCGAGGTTCTTCACCGGCACATGCGCGCCCGCGACCCACATGTTGGGCGCCAGCGCGGCCAGACCTATGGGTGTCAAGTCCTTGGACGGATCGTATTTCTGCGCGGTGTTGACCGCCTTGGTGCCTGCGAGTTCATTGCTCGAGCCCGCCAGCAGCGTGTAGCCGTCGGGCTTGCTGCTGACCACGCGCTGGGCCGCGACCACGCCGGCGGCGCCGGCCTGGTTTTCCACCACCACGGTCGCATCGAGGTGCTTGGTGAGGATGTCGGCAATCACCCGCCCGACCATGTCGACCGAGCCGCCGGGCGCGTAGCCAATCACCAGGCGGATGGGCTTGTTGGGATAGGTGGGCTGGGCCCACAGCGGAGTGACGGACACCGCGGCAGCCGCGGCCAGAAGCGCGCGCCGGGAAAAAGAGGATGCAAGCATGGTGAACAGTAATAAGTGACGGCAATGCCGATTGCAAGAACCGGGCCAAGGAGGTCGATGTTAGTGGCAATCCAGGCCGTCATGCACTGCAATCACTAGGTACTTGTACTAGGATTCAATTGTCATTGTTGAACAATCAATGCACCATGCGAGTGCTTCAGGGTTGGAAAAGCAGCATTCCAAAGACCCCGAAAAGCATCAGATGCATCCAGCCCTGCACCGGCGAGGTGCGCTGGCCATTGAAGCTCAGCAGCGCCAGCACCAGCGTCACGGCGAACAGCAGCGTTTCAGTCGCCGAAACCCCCATCACCACGGGCTTGCCGGTGAGCAGGCCAATGGCCAGCACCGCCGGCACGGTCAGGCCCACGGTGGAGACAAAGGCGCCCAGGCACAGGTTGATGGCGCGCTGCATTTCATTGTTCATCGCGGCGCGTACCGCGGTGATCGACTCCGGCGTGAACACGATGATGGCAATCAGCACCCCGCCTATCGCGGGCGGCGCGCCGGCTGCAGCAATGCCGTAATCGGTGACGATGGCCAGATAATGCGCGAGCAGCACGATGGGCAGCACCATGGCCAGCAGCAGGGCCGAGCGCAGCAGCAGCGTCTTGCGCCCCGCAGGCGCGTGCGTGGCCACGGCGGGCATGGGCGCGGCAGCATCCGCTGGGCTTGCCATTTCACCTGCGGGCGGCTGGATGAAAAAGCGCTTGCAGCTGCGCATCTGCAGCCACAGGAAGACGCCATACAGCAGCGCCGTCAGCACCGCCATGCCCGCGGCCTGCACGCGCGTGAACTCGCCCGCGCCACTGGTGTAGTTGGGCAGCACCAGCGCCGTGCCGGTCAGCAGCGCAATCATGGAAAGATAGGACGCCGCGCCCTGGGCGTTGTACTCCTGGTCGCCATGCCTGGCCCAGCCCGTGAGCAGGCACATTCCCATCACCAGGTTCATGATGATCATCATCACCGCAAAGATCGAGTCCCGGCCTATGGTCGGGAAGTCGCCGGGGCCCAGCAGCACCGAAGCGATCAGTATCACTTCGATGGCAACGATGGACAGCGTGAGGATCAAGGTGCCGTAGGGCTCGCCCAGCTGGTGGGCCAGGTGGTCGGCCTGCCTGACCACGCCAAACGAGGCCGCAAGTATGGTGGCAAACAGCAGCGCGAACACGCCTGCGGCCATCGAGGGGCGCAGGGGCGCGGCCAGCCACTGCGCGCCCCAAGCCATGAACAGCCCGACCACCAGCCAGGCACAGGCCAGCAAGGCCCAGGTTGCGCGAGGAATCAGGCGCGTGGATGTCGACTCGGTGCTCATGCGGCGGCTCCCCACCGAGCGCCGACCCCGGCGGGCCGGTCAGAAAAACAGGAACACGACGGCGCTGTTGCGCAAGAGACAGGCAGGTAGACGGCCATGGCAAACTTCCTTGGAAGCACAGGGCCGTCCCCTTGTGTGATCAGCACCAAGGTCGTCCTTGGCCAGGCCTGCGCAGCTCACGCAGGCCTGAAAATAATAGCATGCAAGCCGGCTGCGTCAGTCTGCGGCCGGCGCCACGCCCGCACCCTGGATGCCATGGCGCTGCAGCGCCTGGGCCACAAAGCCGCTGGCCTTCATTTCCTCGACAAAGCCGCCCAGCACCCGGGCCGCGTCTTCGCCGCGCGACTTGGGGCAGCCCATCGCCTGCTGTATCACCATGAAGCGCCCGGGCAGCAGGCGCAGGCCGGCGCTGTCGCGAATATCCGCTTCCAGCTGCTGCTTGACACCCGCGGCGACATCGGCGTTTTCCGCGAGAAAAGTCTGCACCACGGTGGGCGAGGTCGGCGCGCGCAGGATCTGCGCGTTCTTCAGTTCGCGCGAAAGATAGAGGTCGTAGGCGCTACCCTTGCCGACCACCACGCGCAGCCCGCTGGCGTCGACTTCGTCGTTGCGCTGCAGCGGCGAGTCGGCGCGCACCAGATAGCTGCCTTCGATCAGCACATAGGGCGCGGTGAATGCGATATGCGCGCCGCGCAGCGGATCGATGGCGAAGAAACCGATGTCGGCCTGCTCGTTGCCCACCGCGTCCACCGATTTGCCGGCGGCGTCAAACACCACCAGCTGCAGCTCGACACCCAGGCGCCGGGCAAACGCCTGCGCCAGATCGACCGAGACGCCGCCGGGTGCGCCGCTCACGGGATCGGCATGGGCCAGTATGGGATTGCCCAGGTTGATGGCAGCGCGCAGAACGCCCGTGGGCGTGAAGGCCTGGATGACGGCGGAAGCGATGGTCATGGGGAAGGTGTCTCCGGTTGCGGTGTGCAGACCACCCCAGGTTGCCGGGGCGCATGCCGCCATCATAGAAGGCTGGCGGCGCCAGGCCCGATCTTGCGGACCAGTTCCTGGCAACGTGGCGCCATGAAGTCATGCAGGCAGCGCACCAGCGGCGTCAGCTGGCGCCGGCCGGGCACCACGAGAAACAGCGGCACGGCTTCGGTCGCCCAATCGACGCACAGCGCCTGGAGCCGGCCTGCGGCCATGTCGTCGGCAACATCCAGGCCCGACTTGTAGGCAATGCCCTTGCCCAGCAGCGCCCAGCGCCGCACGGCATCGCCGTCGTTGGCGACATTGGCGCTGCGCACGCGCACGCTGAGCGGCGCGGTGCCGGCACGCGTGAAGCGCCAGCGGTCGTTGACTTCATCGCCCAGCATGAAGCACAGGCAGGCATGGTCGGCCAGGTCCTGCGGTGCGGCCGGTGCGCCATGCCGCGCGAGATACGCCGGCGCTGCGCACAGCACGCGCCGGTTGTCCAGTGCCAGCGGCAAGGCGACAAGGCTGGAGTCGGGCGGCTTGCCATAGCGAAACGCCGCGTCCACGGGATCGCTGTAGACATTGGCCATGCGGTCCGACAGCTGCAGGCGGATATCCACCCCGGGGTACTGTGCCTGAAACGCATCGAGCCAGGGCAGCAGCACATTGCGCCCCAGGTCCGAAGGCGCCGACAGCTTGAGCAGGCCTTTCAAGGCCTGCCCGCCCGCGGCGAGCTGCGCGCCCGCCTGCTGCAATGCCTCCAGCGCGGGCCGGCATTGCGCAAGAAAGCGCTCGCCCTGAGGCGTGAGCCGCAGGCTGCGCGTGGAGCGCAGGAACAGTTGCACGCCCAGCTCGGCCTCGAGGCGCTTGAGCGCAGCGCTGGCCGCCGCGGGCGTCAGATCGAGCGCGCGCGCCGTCGCCGACAGGCTGCCGTTGTCGGAAGTGCGCACGAAGATATCGAGATCGCCCAGCGCTTTCATGGATTCATTTCAAAAAAATCTTGATGCCTGAAAGTAAATCAGCATCTGGTACAGCTTTTGATTTTCAACTATTTTTTGAAAGTGGCTTCAAGGCCAGGACGGTTTTTCCACACCCGCAAACGCCGCAAGATAGCGTTTGCACTGCATTTCATCAAGAAAGAACCACCATGAAAGCCATTGGCTACCGCACGCCCCAGGCCATCACCGCGCCCGACGCGCTGCTCGACATCACGCTGCCCGATCCCGTGGCCACGGGCCGCGACCTGCTGGTCGAAGTGAAAGCCGTGTCGGTCAACCCGGTCGACACCAAGGTGCGCAACAGCGCCGCGCCGGAGCAAGGCCAGGAATACAAGGTACTGGGCTGGGACGCGAGCGGCATCGTGCGCGCCGTGGGTCCGCAAGTCACGCTGTTCCAGCCCGGCGACCGCGTCTGGTACGCGGGCTCGATTGCGCGGCCCGGCAGCAACAGCGAACTCCACCTGGTCGACGAACGCATCGTGGGCCATGCGCCCAAGTCGCTTGATTTCGCGCAGGCCGCGGCCCTGCCGCTGACGACCATCACCGCCTGGGAAATGCTGTTTGATCGGCTGGGCGTCGCGCCCGGCAAGCAGCCCGGCGGCAAGACGCTGCTGGTCATCGGCGCGGCAGGCGGCGTGGGCTCTATCCTCACGCAGCTCGCGGCGCGGCTGACCAACCTCACGGTCATAGGCACGGCCTCACGCCCCGAGACCCAGGCCTGGGTCAAGGAACTCGGTGCCCACCATGTCATAGACCACAGCCGGCCCATCGCCGAGGAACTGCGGCGCGCCGGCTTTGCCAGCGTGGACTACATCGTGAGTCTCACGCAGACCGAAGCCCACTTCGCGCAGATCGTCGAAGCCATTGCGCCCCAGGGCAAGTTCGGCCTGATCGATGACCCGAGATCCCTGGACATCACCGCGTTCAAGCGCAAGTCGGTATCGGTGCACTGGGAGCTGATGTTCACGCGCGCGCTGTTCGGCACCGCCGACATGATTGGCCAGCACCGGCTGCTGGAAGAAGTCGCGGCGCTGGTCGATTCCGGGCTGATACGCAGCACCTTGGCCGAGCGCTTCGGCAGCATCAACGCCCACAATCTGCAGCGCGCCCATGCGCTGCTCGAGTCGGGCCAGGCGCGCGGCAAGGTGGTGCTGGAAAACTGGGACTGAACTTCACCATTTCCCGACCGCGAAAAACGCGGCATCATCAGGGCTTCACTCCTGATAGAGCACTCCATGTCCTCCTGGCCAGACACCCGCCTTCTCGATCTGTTCGGTATTGCGCTGCCCATTTTGCAGGCACCCATGGCCGGGCCCGGCCTGCACGAAATGGCGATTGCCGTGGGCCAGGCCGGCGGCCTCGCGGCCCTGCCCTGCGCCATGCTCGGCGCCGCGCAGGTGCGCAGCGAAGTCGCGTTGATACGCGCGCACAGCGCCGCGCCGCTGAACCTGAACTTCTTTTGCCATACGCCGGCCGCGCCCGACGAGGCGCGCGAGGCCGCGTGGCGCGCGCGCCTGCGGTCCTACTACCTCGAAATGGGGCTGGACCCCGAGATGCCGGTGCCGGTCTCCAGCCGCAATCCGTTCGATGCCGCGATGTGCGAACTGGTCGAGGAACTGCGCCCGGCTGTGGTGAGCTTTCATTTCGGCCTGCCGGTGCCCGAGTTGCTGGCGCGCGTGCGGGCCACGGGCGCGAAAGTGCTGTCGTCGGCAACCACGGTCGAGGAGGCGCGCTGGCTCGAGGCCCATGGCGTCGACGCCATCATTGCCCAGGGAGCGGAAGCCGGCGGCCACCGCGGCGTGTTCCTGCAGGACGAGGTCTACAGCCAGCTGGGCACGTTCGCCCTCGTTCCCCAGGTCGTCGATGCGGTGAAGCTGCCGGTGATTGCCGCCGGCGGCATCATGGACGCGCGCGGCATCGCGGCGGCATTCATGCTCGGCGCCTCTGCCGTGCAGCTGGGCACGGCCTATCTGTTCACGCCCGAGGCCAAGATTGCGCCGGCCCACCATGCGGCCTTGCGCAGCCCGGCGGCCGAGACCACGGCGCTGACCAACCTGTTCACGGGCCGGCCCGCGCGCGGCATCGTCAACCGGCTGATGCGCGAAGTCGGGCCGCTGGCCGAGATCGCGCCGGCGTTTCCGCTGGCCGGCGGCGCGCTCACGCCGCTGCGCGCCGCAGCCGAAAGCCGGGGCTCGGGCGATTTCATGTCGCTGTGGGCTGGCCAGGGTGCGCCGCTGGGGCGCGAGCGCGGCGCGGGCGCGCTGACGCGCGAACTGGCCGAGCAGGCCCTGGCGCTGCTGGGGCGGTGAATCGTCAGGTCGCGGCGCTGACGCTGACCATGGTGGCCTGCATCATTGCCACCACCTTGTAGCCGGCTTCGCCGGCGCGATAGGCACGCACTTCGCCGCTGCAGACCGACAGCAGCCGGCCCGCGCTTTCCACCCGGCCAACCGCGACAAAGCGCTCGCCCAGCGCCGGGCGCAGGAAGTTGATCTTGAACTCGGCCGTGACGATTTCCTGCCCGGGCGCGGCGCGCGTCAGCGCCGCGTAGCCGCAGGCGCTGTCGACTATGCTGGTGACCGCGCCCGCATGCACATAACCATGCTGCTGGGAAAGATGGGCGGAAAAAGGCAGCGCGATATGCACCTCGCCGTCTTCGACCAAGGTCAGCGTGGCGCCCAATGTCTGCATCAGGCCCTGGGCGCCAAAGCTGGCGGCGATTCGTTCGTGGAGTGCGTTCATCGCACTACTGTAGCGGCTGGCTGCGTCCGCCAGCGGCGCCGCGCCGCATCGCTGTCACCTGCATGTCAGCTCAGAACGACTCCCACGAGCCGTCCGACGCCGTCTTGGCCATCAGCGCTGGCGCAGGCCTGCGCATCGGGCGTGCTGCGACCTGGCGGGCCGGCGTGGCGCGTGGCGCCACCGGGCGCGATTCGACGGACTGCGCGGCCGACACGCCATCGGCATGGCGCGGCGCCGATGCCGATGCCGAGAGCTTGAAAATGCTCACCGCGCGCACCAGTTCCTGGGCCTGTGACTTGAGGCTGCTGGCAGCCGCCGACATCTGCTCGACCAGCGCTGCGTTCTGCTGCGTGGCATGATCGATATTGGTCACGGCTTCGCCGACCTGGCCCACGCCCGCGCTCTGCTCGGAGCTGGCGGCGCTGATCTCGCCGACGATGTCGGTCACGCGGCGAATGCTGCTGACTACATTGTGCATGGTGCTGCCCGCGCGGTCGGCCAGCTGCGAGCCCGCGGACACGCGCTGCACGCTTTCCTCTATCAGCTGCTTGATTTCCTTGGCGGCCTCGGCGCTGCGCCCTGCGAGCGAGCGCACTTCGCTGGCCACCACGGCAAAACCGCGGCCCTGTTCGCCCGCGCGCGCGGCCTCGACCGCGGCATTCAGGGCCAGGATATTGGTCTGGAACGCAATGCCGTCGATGACGGTGATGATCTCGGCGATGCGCTTGCTCGAATCGCTGATGCCGCGCATGGTCTCCACCACCTGCTCCACCACCTGACCGCCCTGCTGGGCCACGCCGCTGGCGCTCTGGGCGAGCTGGTTGGCCTGGCTGGCGTTGTCGGCGTTCTGGCGCACCGTCGTGCCCAGCTCCTCCATCGACGAAGCGGTCTGCTCGAGCGCGCTGGCCTGGCTTTCGGTGCGCGCCGACAGGTCCATGTTGCCCTGGGCAATCTCGGCGCTGGCCGTGGACACCCCCTCTGCGCCCTGGCGTACCGAAGACACCAGCGACACCAGGCTTTGCTGCATGCCCGACAGCGCGAGCAGCAGGCGGCCGAATTCGTCCTTGGTCTCGACCCGGATCTCGCGGCTGATGTCGCCCTGGGCGATTTCACCTATCAGTTCGACGGCCTGGTTCAAGGGCCGCACGATGGCGCGCACGATCAGCAGCGCGGCCCAGCAGGCCAGGGCCGTGACCAGCACGCCGCCGACAATCAGCACCAGTTGCCGCTGCTGGGTCGCAGCCTCGGCTTCCTTGACCATTTCCAGCGAACGCCCAGCGGTGAACGTGCTGTATTCTGAGGTGGCGCGCATCAGCGCGGCCAGCAGCGGGCGGCATTCTGCATTCATCTTGGTCACTGCGGCTTCGCGCTGATTGTCCAGCACCATGCCGAGAATGGCCATCGCCACCGGTTCGTATTGGCTTTCTATGCGGGCGATATTGTCGACCATGGCACGCACTTCGGCGTTCACGCCGGGTTTTCCCGCCAATTCCTGGAGTTCGGCAAGATATTTGCGCACATCCCCTGCAGCGCGCTCGACTGCGGCTTTTTCCTGGGCCATGTCCTGGGGCGAAGTCACCAGCGTCAGATTGCGCGCGGCGATCGCGCGTTCGTCGACAGCAAGCCGCACCTTGTTGGCCGCATCGGCACGGGCTTGAATGCCCTGGATGTAATTGCCGAATGCCGCGCTGTCATCCTTCATCATCTGGATGGCATACACGGTAATTCCTATGATCAGGGCAATCAATAATCCAAAGGTGCCAACGAGCTTGGCTCGGACCGACAGGTTTCTCCAGGACTGCATGGCTTCTTCCCCTGCCATTGGTATGGCGTTGTGAGTGAAAGGATCAAATACGCCACTGAAGAGTCTCAGGTCGAATCGTCCGCCCTGGACTCCAAGAAAAACCATGCACAGTCGAAACCATCAATGGACTGCATGCATTCGTGCGCGCTTTGTCTGTGCCCGCTCGAAGGGATACGTTCCGAAAAATCCTCTGTGCCAGAAAATCACAAAATCAGTAATCTTTTGTGCATTTTGTATCAAAAACCCGTGCGCATGGTTTCTTCGACAGCCATAGACACATAGATTTTTTCTTTATTGAATTCGCGAAAGATAGATATCGCCTGATTTCCAGCGAGCCAAAGCCGCACCCTCATTCACAGGGAAATAACTTAACAAGCAATCACCCTTGGTCTATTGCGCACAAAGTGCGATGAATGTCAAACGCATCGCAGGCCGCAGCGGCTCAGCGCAAAGCCGCCGCGGCGGACATCAAAGCGTCACTTTGGCGTCGCGAATCACCCGGCCCCATTTCTTGGTTTCGACGGCGATGAAGCGATCGCACTCCTCGGGCGTGGAGCCTTCGGCCACGGTGCCCATGGCTTCGAGGCGCGCCTGGCCCTCGGCGCTGTAGAGGATCTTGCGCACTTCGGCCGACATGCGCTGCAGGATTTCGCGCGGCACGCCAGCGGGCGCGACCATCGCCGCCCATGTGCTGCCCACCAGGCCGTCAACGCCCTGCTCGATGAAGGTCGGCACATCGGGCAGCGACGGAATGCGCTTTTCGCTGGCCACGCCGATCAGCCGGATGCGGCCGGCCTTGGCGGGCTGGATCAGATTGGGCGGCGGATCGAGAAACAGCGGCACCTGTCCGCCCATCAGATCGACCAGCGCCGGCGAGGCGCCCTTGTAGGGCACATGCACCATGTCGGTCTTGGTCAGCAGCTTGAGCAGCTCGGTCGTGAGGTGGGCGCTGGAGCCGCTGCCCGAGGACGCGAAACTCACCTTGCCGGGATTGGCGCGCGCATAGGCAACCAACTCCTGGGCGTTCTTGAACGGCGCATTCAGCGACACCGCCGCGACCAGCGGCGACACGCCCATCAGCGAGACGCCGACGATGTCCTTGGTGGGGTGGTAAGGCAGCTTGTCGTACAGCGTGGTGTTGCCGGCAAACGCCGCAATCACCACGCCAAAGGTCAGGCCGTCGGGCGCGGACTTGGCAAGCTGGTCTACGCCAATGATGCTGTTGGCGCCGGGCTTGTTCTCGATGACGATGGGCTGGCCCAGCGCTTTTTGCAGGCCGACCTGCAGCATGCGCGCCATCTGGTCGGTGAAGCCGCCGGCGGTGTACGGCACGATGATGCGTATCGGCTTGTTCGGCCAGGCGGACTGGGACCAGGCGGGCGCGGCGGCGGCGGCCGTGCCCGCGGCCACGGTGTGAAGGAAGGAACGGCGTGAAGTCGATGGCGACATGATTATTCTCTTTCTGCTCGATTGCCGTGAAAAGCGCGCCTGTGTTGTCTCCGGCTGGCCGGCACAGGCGCGTGGGAGCGCCAGGCGCTCAGAGTGCCGCGGCCAGTTCGGGCACGGCCGTGAACAGATCGGCTTCGAGGCCGTAGTCGGCCACCGAGAAGATGGGCGCTTCGGGGTCCTTGTTGATCGCCACGATCACCTTGGAGTCCTTCATGCCGGCCAGATGCTGGATCGCACCCGAAATTCCTGCGGCAACATAGAGTTGCGGTGCCACGATTTTTCCGGTCTGGCCGACCTGCAGATCGTTGGCCGCGTAGCCCGCATCGACCGCGGCGCGCGAAGCACCGATGGCCGCGCCCAGCTTGTCGGCCAGGGGCGTGATCACTTCGTTGAACTTCTCTGCCGAGCCCAGCGCGCGGCCGCCCGAGACAATGATCTTCGCGGCCGTGAGTTCGGGGCGGTCGTTCTTGGCGATCTCGCTGCCCACGAAGCTGCTCTTGCCCGCATCGGCGGCAGCGGCAATGGTTTCCACGGCGGCCGAACCACCGCTGGCGGCAGCGGCGTCAAAGCCCGTGGTGCGCACGGTGATCACCTTGGTCGCGTCGCCCGACTGCACGGTCGCAATCGCGTTGCCCGCGTAGATGGGGCGCTCGAACGTGTCGGGCGAGACCACCTTGGTGATGTCGCTGATCTGCGCGACATCGAGCGTGGCGGCAACGCGCGGCGCGACGTTCTTGCCGCCGGCCGTGGCGGGAAAAAGGATATGGCTGTAGC
>Ga0308165_1001464_pt1 | contig 32908 bp, 33 predicted proteins | sample PhyWR2_FD_201032 | JGI IMG/M metagenome (GOLD analysis project Ga0308165, IMG submission 201032) | Phyllosphere microbial communities from UC Gill Tract Community Farm, Albany, California, United States - DLSLW.R2 | ecosystem: Host-associated > Plants > Phyllosphere > Unclassified | place: USA... | reverse complement strand
ATCTCGTTGCACGTGACGCTCACGAGGGCCAAACACGTTCAAGCGGTGAACCCTATATCACGCACCCGGTAGCGGTGGCCTGTATTCTGGCCGAGATGAAACTCGACTACGAAACGCTAATGGCTGCGCTCCTGCATGACGTGATCGAAGATACCCCCGCCACCTACCAGGATATGGAACAGTTGTTTGGCAAAAGCGTTGCCGAACTGGTGGAAGGGGTTTCTAAGCTTGATAAGCTAAAATTCCGCGACAAGAAAGAGGCGCAAGCCGAAAACTTCCGCAAGATGATCATGGCGATGGTGCAGGATATCCGCGTCATTCTTATCAAACTGGCTGACCGCACCCACAATATGCGCACGCTGGGCTCATTACGCCCGGATAAACGTCGACGCATTGCCCGCGAAACACTCGAAATCTATAGCCCACTGGCGCACCGTTTAGGTATTCATCACATTAAAACTGAGCTGGAAGAGCTGGGTTTTGAGGCGTTGTACCCAAACCGTTACCGTGTGATTAAAGAAGTCGTTAAAGCCGCGCGTGGCAACCGTAAAGAGATGATTCAAAAGATCCTCTCTGAAATTGAAGGGCGTTTACAGGAAGCGGGAATACCGTGCCGTGTCAGCGGCCGCGAAAAGCACCTGTACTCCATTTATTGCAAAATGGTGCTCAAAGAGCAGCGTTTTCACTCGATCATGGATATCTACGCATTTCGCGTTATCGTCCATGACTCGGACACTTGCTACCGCGTTCTCGGTCAGATGCACAGCCTTTACAAACCGCGCCCAGGTCGTGTTAAAGATTACATCGCCATTCCAAAAGCGAACGGCTATCAATCTTTGCATACATCCATGATTGGTCCACACGGCGTGCCGGTTGAAGTGCAAATCCGCACCGAAGACATGGATCAAATGGCGGAAATGGGTGTAGCAGCGCACTGGGCTTATAAAGAGCACGGTGAAACCAGCACGACCGCGCAAATCCGCGCGCAGCGCTGGATGCAAAGTTTGCTGGAACTACAACAAAGCGCCGGCAGCTCCTTTGAATTTATCGAGAGCGTCAAATCCGATCTCTTCCCGGATGAGATTTACGTTTTCACGCCAGAAGGGCGAATTGTCGAACTGCCCGCAGGCGCTACGCCGGTCGACTTCGCTTATGCCGTGCATACCGATATTGGTCATGCCTGCGTTGGCGCACGCGTAGACCGCCAGCCGTATCCGCTTTCACAACCGCTCACCAGCGGCCAGACTGTGGAAATCATCACTGCACCTGGTGCACGCCCGAACGCAGCGTGGTTGAACTTTGTCGTGAGCTCCAAAGCGCGCGCAAAAATCCGCCAGTTGTTGAAAAACCTCAAGCGTGACGACTCCGTCAGCCTGGGTCGCCGTTTGCTCAACCATGCGTTGGGCGGCAGTCGTAAGCTTGCCGAGATCCCGCCGGAGAATATCCAGCGTGAACTGGAGCGCATGAAGCTCGCTGCACTGGACGATCTCCTGGCAGAAATCGGTCTCGGGAATGCGATGAGCGTTGTCGTGGCGAAAAACCTGCAACAAGGCGACGCCTCTTCTACACCGTCAACCACGCAGGGCCACGGTCATTTACCGATCAAAGGCGCAGACGGTGTATTGATTACCTTTGCGAAATGCTGTCGACCGATTCCTGGCGACCCGATCATCGCGCACGTGAGCCCGGGCAAAGGCCTGGTCATCCACCACGAATCCTGCCGTAACATCCGTGGCTATCAGAAAGAACCTGAGAAGTTTATGGCCGTCGAGTGGGATAAAGAGACCGAGCAGGAATTCATCACCGAAATTAAGGTGGATATGTTCAACCACCAGGGTGCGCTGGCTAACCTGACGGCAGCAATCAACACGGCTTCTTCCAATATTCAAAGTCTGAATACAGAAGAAAAAGATGGCCGTGTTTACAGCGCCTTTATCCGTCTGACTGCCCGTGACCGTGTGCATCTGGCAAACATCATGCGTAAAATTCGCGTCATGCCAGACGTCATTAAAGTCACCCGTAATCGAAACTAGCCTGATGAATTCACAGCGTTATGCTCGTATCTGCGAAATGCTCGCCAGACGTCAGCCCGATCTGACGGTCTGTATGGAGCAGGTCCATAAACCTCATAACGTCTCTGCCATTGTCCGTACCGCTGATGCCGTGGGTGTACATGAAGTACACGCGGTCTGGCCCGGCAGTCGCCTGCGTACCATGGCGTCCAGTGCAGCCGGAAGCAACAGTTGGGTGACGGTCAAAACGCACCCGACGATTTCAGAGGCTGTCGCGCAGTTGAAAGCGTCCGGAATGCAAATTCTTGCCACCCATCTTTCTGATAAAGCGGTTGATTTTCGTGAGATCGATTACACCCGCCCGACCTGTATTTTGATGGGACAAGAGAAAACCGGCATCACCCAGGAAGCGCTGAATCTCGCCGATCGCGACATCATTATCCCGATGATCGGCATGGTACAGTCTCTGAATGTCTCTGTTGCTTCTGCGTTAATCCTTTATGAGGCGCAGCGCCAACGTCAGAATGCAGGCATGTACGAACGCAAAAACAGCATGCTGCCAGAAGAAGAACAGCAGCGATTGTTGTTTGAAGGCGGATATCCGGTGCTCGCCCGCGTAGCAAAGCAAAAGCAATTGCCCTACCCCCACGTTAACGCGCAGGGCGAAATCGAAGCTGATGCCGAGTGGTGGTCCACAATGCAGTACGCAGGATAAATCATGAAGGGCCGCCTGCTGGATGCTATCCCGCTAAATTCACTGACGGGCGTTGGCGCGGCACAAAGTAGCAAACTCGCAAAAATCGGCCTGCACACCGTACAAGATCTCCTGCTTCATCTCCCCTTACGTTACGAAGACCGCACTCAGCTTTATGCCATCGGCGATCTCCTTCCCGGTATTTATGCCACGGTTGAAGGTGAAATCCTGAACTGCAACGTCACCTTTGGCGGTCGTCGAATGATGACCTGCCAGATCAGCGATGGCTCCGGCATCCTCACCCTGCGCTTTTTCAATTTCAGTGCTGCAATGAAAAACGGTCTTGCTGCAGGAAGACGAGTACTGGCCTACGGCGAAGCAAAACGCGGTAAATTCGGCGCGGAGATGATCCACCCGGAATATCGCGTGCAGGGCGATCAATCCACTCCTGAATTACAAGAAACGTTAACGCCGGTTTATCCGACAACCGAAGGTATCAAGCAAGCAACGCTGCGCAAACTAACCGATCAAGCCCTTGAATTGCTTGATACCTGTGTCATTACCGAATTGCTGCCGCCTGAATTGGCGCAAGGAATGATGAGTCTGCCTGAAGCGATTCGTACCCTGCATCGCCCGCCTCCCTCTTTGCAGCTCAGTGATTTAGAAAGTGGTCAACATCCGGCACAACGGCGTCTTATCCTTGAAGAATTACTGGCCCATAACCTGAGCATGCTGGCGCTTCGCGCTGGCGCGCAGCGTTTTCATGCGTTGCCGCTCACCGCCCGTGATGATTTAAAAGATAAGCTGCTGGCCTCACTGCCGTTTAAACCCACCCATGCGCAAGCGCGCGTCACGGCCGAAATTGAGCATGATTTGACGCAAGATGTACCCATGATGCGCCTGGTGCAGGGTGATGTGGGTTCCGGCAAAACGCTGGTTGCCGCCCTTGCAGCCTTACGCGCAATCTCGCACGGCAGCCAGGTGGCATTGATGGCACCGACGGAACTGCTCGCCGAACAGCACGCCAACAACTTTCGTAACTGGTTTGCACCACTCGGCGTTGAAGTTGGTTGGCTGGCTGGTAAGCAAAAGGGAAAAGCGCGAATTGCACAGCAAGAAGCGATTGCCAGCGGCCAGGTGCAAATGATCGTCGGGACTCACGCTATCTTCCAGGAGCAGGTGCAGTTTAAGGGTCTTGCTCTGGTCATTATTGACGAACAGCACCGCTTTGGTGTCCATCAACGTCTGGCGCTCTGGGAAAAAGGGCTGCAGCAGGGGTTTCATCCGCACCAGCTGATTATGACCGCTACGCCGATCCCGCGCACGCTGGCGATGACTGCGTATGCCGATCTGGATACTTCAACGATTGATGAACTGCCGCCCGGCCGTACGCCAGTCACGACAGTGGCTATCCCAGACACCCGTCGCAGCGATATTATTGATCGCGTACGCAACGCCTGTACCCAGGAAGGCCGTCAGGCTTACTGGGTATGCACACTAATAGAAGAGTCCGAAGTACTTGAAGCCCAGGCTGCAGAAGTCACATGGGAAGAGCTGAAGCTGGCGCTACCTGAACTCCAGATTGGGCTGGTGCATGGTCGTATGAAATCGAGCGATAAACAGCAGGTTATGCAGCGCTTTAAGCAGGGCGAATTGCATTTACTGATTGCGACCACGGTGATTGAAGTGGGCGTGGATGTCCCCAATGCCAGCCTGATGATTATCGAAAATCCGGAACGACTTGGCCTTGCGCAACTTCATCAGCTTCGCGGTCGTGTCGGTCGTGGTGCGGTGGCATCACACTGTGTCCTGCTCTTCAAATCCCCCCTCTCCAAAACCGCGCAAATGCGTCTGCAAGTGTTACGTGACAGCAACGACGGTTTCGTCATTGCTCAAAAGGACCTGGAAATACGGGGACCGGGTGAACTGCTGGGGACTCGCCAGACCGGTAACGCAGAATTCAAAGTCGCGGATTTACTGCGCGATCAAGCTATTATTCCGGAAGTACAGCGGCTTGCCCGACACATTCATGAACGTTACCCTGAACAGGCGGCTGCCTTGATTGAACGCTGGATGCCTGAGACTGAGCGCTATTCCAATGCTTGAATGGCTCCGCTGACATTCCCATCTCTAAGAATATTACCCCGTTACTCTTTAATTTATTTTAAAACATTAATAAATCATACGTTGCTTTTTATTAATTAGTTGCATACGCAAGTATAATTTTGGAATTCTTAAAAGTTCAAATGAGTTATTCCCTAAGTTACTATTAATCCCGGTTGTTTTCTGCGTTTTGGTCAGCAAATATTAAGGGATATAATATGAAATTAAGAGTAGCATTATTAGCCGCTATTTGTATATCAAGCTGTGCAACTGCATATGCCCAAGATACATCTGCGCAGCTGCAAATTACTGGTGCTGTGAGTGATTCAGAATCTAGCTGCGCATTATCTTTGAGTACATCAAGTATTACATTGAAAAGTGTTGAGCTCTCCTCATTACCTTCACAAGGTGGTAATGAAATAGCAACTAACAATACTGATTCAATCGCCATTCATATGACGGGAGATAAATGCAAAACCACAGGGCTTAAGTTTGTTGGTAATACCGATACAACAGAAGGCAATACCCTGGTAAACAGCTTAACGTCGGATAACTCTGCGAAAGGTGTTGGGATTGGTATTTATAATCCTCATGGCGATGCAATTGACTTTAGCAAAACTGTATCTCCAACCTGGGAATTATACCAGGGTAATTATGCTATTTATCTGCGTATGGTAAAACTTACAGGTGAGACCCCAACGATGGGTGACGTTCAGTCATCATTAACGGTTCAGTTAGAAAGCCTTTAAGATTTATATTCAATCATGTTGCTTTAAGCATTCCGAGTAAAAAATGAAACAATCTATTCTCGCATCAATACTGGCTACTTTTTTATGGTCAAGTGTATCTCATGCAGCTTTAACCCTTAATGTGGATCGCCTTGTCTATAAAGAAAATGAAGGCGATGCCTCTCTGACGATTCACAGTACAGAAGAGCGTGCTTATCTCATTCAGTCATGGCTCGATGCGGGTGACAGTACGGTCAAAAAAGATTTACCTTTTGTTGTCACACCGCCATTATTCCGTTTGGCTCCTCACAGCGATAACGTTATTCGTATTATGTACTTAGGTAACGGGCTGCCTAAAGACCGCGAAAGTCTTTACTGGTTAGACGTTAAGGGTGTGCCTGGTCTTAATGATGAAGAATCGAAAGCTGAGAGCCGTATGGTTTTGGCGATTAACAATCGTATTAAATTCTTTTTCCGACCGGCGGGACTGAAAGGCGATCAGGGTGATGCCATGAAGCAATTACACTGGACGCAATCAGGAAGCACGATCACAGCGAAAAATGATTCACCCTTCTATCTGGTCCTGAGTAATATTAACTGTGATAAAGAGACGATTCCTGTTTCTGTTATTGATAATAATACCGTTATCCAGCCATTCGGTAGTAAATCATTTAAGCTGAAACATGCACCCGCAACTGGTTCGAATGTTGAATGGAATGCGCTTAACGACTTTGGTATTGCATCTAATACCTTTACACAGCGTTTTTAGTTAATTAGTAGGATGTATGCGCTGTGTTAAATTTACATGGTTGATGCCTTTTGCTGTTTCAGCAGTGTGCTCTCAACCGGCCTGGTCAGGTGAACATTTTGATCCAGGTTTATTACAGTCAGTAAATGGGAATGCGGTAATTAACGATACCGCACTTCTCAGCCAGGGTTTTCAACCTCCGGGTACCTACTCCGTTCATATTGATGTGAATGGTAAAAGTGTATTGGTCAGCAATGTCCGATTTGAGGCAAACAGTGATAAGCAGCTTGTTGCCTGCCTTTCATTCGAGACATATAAAAAGCTAGGGGTGGATATGAGTAAACTCAAATCTGGAGCTGAAGATAACGCATTGAAAGACGCGTGCATCTCTATTGAAGAACAGATCCCTGGTGCAAAATCCACTTTCGATTTTTCACAGCTTAAATTAGATATTTCCCTTCCTCAGACTGTTTTACATGATGATTCGTTACAAGGTGTGCCACCAGAAGAGTGGGACGATGGTATTCCAGCCTTAATTACCATGTATCAGCTCTCTGGCCAGCAATATATTAAGCACAGCAGTGAAACAACTGATGCGCTTTATGCCAACCTCACCAACGGGATTAATATAGGCCGCTGGCGCTATCGTAATAACTCAACTGCCAGTAAAGAAGAGGGCTGGAAAAATATAAGCAACTATGTTGAAACCGCCATTCGACCACTGAAAGGCGAGTTAACGATTGGTGATGCCAGCACGCCTGGAGACATATTTGATAGCCTTCTGATCCGCGGTGTTCAACTCAGTTCAGACGACGAGATGACGCCTGACCAGCTCACAGGCTTTGCCCCAATGATTCGCGGAATTGCGAAAAGCAACGCGCGTGTCACGATTAGAGAAAATGGCAACGTCATTTACCAGCGTTCCGTTCCTGCTGGCCCTTTTGTCATCTCCGATCTTTCTTCGGTTTCTAACGGCGGCAAGCTCGACGTAACGATAACGGAAGCCGACGGCTCTGAAACGCACAGTACCGTCTCGTACTCGAATGTGCCGCAATTGCTTCGCGCTGGCCAGCTGAAATACAGCTTGTCCGCCGGTAAATATTTGTCAGACACAACCGGAGACGAAAAGCAGCCCGAAGTTCTGCAATCGACGCTTTCCCTTGGTCTTCCGCTCAACTCGACCCTCTATGGCGGCAGCCAGTTTCACGAAAGATTCCGGGCATTCAGCCTCGGTCTGGGGTTTGACTTAAAACGCGCGGGCGGCGTCGCAGTCGATCTGACCAAAAGTAATGGCAGTCACGAGAATACCGATAAAACGGAAGGTGAAATGGTAAGACTCACCTATCGCAATAGCATTCCTGAATCTGATACTCAAATTCAAATGGATAGCCGCTTTTACGCCAACAAATATCAATCATTCAGCGATTGGGCTAACTCAGGTGAAGAGTATCAAGATTCGAACAAACGCAGAGAATACAACCTGACGGTCAACCAGTCGTTGACAGATGAGCACAGTTTCTTTGCCACACTCAGCCGCGCGGAGAATATCGACAACACGGTGTCCCGAATGTGGCAGTTGGGTTGGAATGGCGCGTTCAAAATAGCCAGTTTCTCCCTTGCGTACAGCATGACGCGTGATGACAGTGCGGCCAAATGGGATAAACAGCTTTCACTGACCTTGTCCGTTCCTTTCAGCGAGCTGTACCCTAAAGCGCAACCCATGGTCAGCCTGACCACGATGTCTGCGCTTGAAGGTGATATTTCCAATCAGCTTGGGGTGAGCGGAAAAGTGGGCGACCGCCAGGATCTTAACTGGAATACCCAGCTCTCATATGCTGCGCAAAAAGATCAGGCCGCAACTCAAAGCGCTTCTGCAGGCATGAACTATCAGGGCCGTTATGGCGATCTCGATGTGACCTGGAATGGTGATGATCACCAGTCGGTCTCCTGGAACGCTTCCGGTAATTTAGTTGCTCACCGCCATGGCATCACCGCCGGGCGGTATTCCAGCGGCAGCATGGCGCTGGTTGCCATTCCTGGTGCGCCGGATGTCACGCTCGATGGCGGACAGAATACGATGACCGACTCACGTGGCTACGCAATTGTTCCCGATCTGCGGACTTATCATCGCAACCCACTGAATATTGATACGCGTGCAAGCAAGAGTGTCGACTTTGCGAGTACGTCTACGCAAGTGACCCCAACGAAAGACGCCGTCGTTCTGGCCCAATTCACCGCGATTACCGGTCGCAAAGTCGTTATCGCTGTTAAATATAACGGCGAGTTCCTGCCATTTGGCGCTCGGGCACGTATTGATGGCAATGATAGCGTCTATTACGTGGGCGATCAGGGTCAGGTGTATTTAAACGCAGCACCTGAGAAAGGCGTTGTTCATTTTAAATGGGGTGACAAACAGACCTGTTCCGTTCCGTTTGAAATAGATACGCAAAATAAAACGCTGCCAATAACTTTACTTTCACTGGAATGTCATTAATACGATGAAAAAGCTCATTTCTCTGGTACTTATCGCATTGCTACAAGGCGTAGCGCTCAACGCGATGGCTGGCGTCTGTGCTCTTCAGGCACCCATTGAAGCAAGCAACTTAACGATTCCTTTAGTTATTCAGCTGCCTGCGCAAAGCGCCACTGCCGCTACAGGTACCGTTTTATATAAGAAAGAGGCGTCGCTTGCACAATTAACAGGCTCGCATCATCTCATTTCAAATGAATGTGTCAGTAAAGTGCGAAAAGTCCTCGCAGGTCGTATGACCACGACTCCATCTGGCTCGGGTATTTTTACTACCCCTTTTGTTGGGCTTGGCCTGCGCATTACGCTGATCTTCGATAAACCGAATCATCCTCATAAAGAATGGGTTCTTCCGTTTAGCAGTCCTGTCAGCGATCTCGCTACAGATGCCATCACAACGGATGATATTAAAATTCGACTCGAAGCGATCAAAACGGGAATCATCAAGGGCGGTACCGCGAACGTGCAATTGCCTTCATTACTTTCTCTCAACGACAACGCCCTGGTCGTTAATCTTGCGCTAAAAATTCTGCCAGTAAAATCCCATTGTTCTATCCAAATGGTCACTCCTCAAGTGGATTTGCCGCCTATCGATGCGGTCGCCATTGATAAACAAAAAAGATCAGCGGCCTATCCGGCCAGCATAAACTTACTGTGTCTCAATACTCAACGAGCAAGCATCAATATCGAAGGCAATAATAATGCTGATTTACCCTCTGTATTTAATAACATTGCCACGGATAATCCTGCTACAGGTGTTGGCGTAGAAATGCTCTATAACGGCAGTACGTTATCACCCGGCAATCCCATTGATATTGCATTACCGAACCAAAGTAATTTTGCGTTACCGATTAGCGTACGTTACGCACGCTTAAAAGAAAAAATTTCAGCAGGAAATATTAAGACACAAATAACCATTAGAATTAATTACCTTTAATAAGCAAGAAATATGGAAGCGTAATTGTGTTTAGCAAGTACGCTTCGCCTATTTCATCAAAAATACATATAAGGATATTTTATGAAGAAGTCATTTTTAGGCCTGGCAATTTCTACAATGTTTATGGTTGGCGCAGCTCAGGCTGATGTGAATCCTAACGACGTTTCTGCAACACTGAGCGTTACCGGTTCTGTCACTCATGAAGTTAACTGCGCAGTAAATGTGGGTTCATCTGTTGTGAATATCCAGGGCGATATTGCAAAACTCGCCAAACAGGGTGACACCGGCACCAGCTCAATGCAGACCGTCGAATTAAGCCTCTCCGGTGACGAAGAATGTGACTCAATGGCAGCACAGGGGAAAATTGCTTATTCATTCCTCGGTACAGCCGATACCGCAGACGGTACTTCACTTGCTAACACCGATTCAAGTACGGGTGCTGCACAGGGTGTTGGTATTGCTCTATATAACATTAAAGATGGCAACATCATCAAAATCAATCAGGACAGGATGATTGCTGAAGCCTCACCGGCACTAAATCATCTGGGCCTGGACCTTGTAAAACTGAATAATCAGGAAGTCAAAGCAGGTTCCGTACAAGGCTTTATGACGATCCAAATCGAACGTCTGTAATTTGTTTTTCTCTATCAACAAAAGGATATTGAAATGAAAAAGACACTTATTGCTTTTACTTTAGCCTCCCTCTTTATAGCGGGCGCAGTACAAGCAGAAGACCATTCGGCAACGGTTGATATTAATGCTTCTGTTACTGGTACCCATTCTGAATGCACCGTATATGCAAATTCAACCATCACCCTCACCGGTAGTATTGATACTTTACCTGACCAGGGTGCAAAAGCGACTAGCCCAACCATCCTGAGCTATTCCATCGGTTCGAACGGCGATACCAGCTGCCTGAACAAAGTGGCATTGCAACTTGATGGCCTGACCGATGACATCGAGGGTACAGTTCTAACAAATACCGATTATGGTCTAAGTGCCGCGAGGGGTATTGGGGTTGGCCTGTATGACTCAGCGCTAAACCCACTGAAAAGCAAGGAGAGCGTCATCACGACAGAGACGAATATCGGCCAGATCAACCTGCAGTTGGTTAGGTTAAAAGGAATGGAAGCTATTGAAGGAAGTGTTCATAGCTCACTGACGCTAAATGTAATTCGTCTCTAGTTTCCGTCCGAAAAATTTAATTAAAAGGTGTTGAATTGAAAAAATTATTTTTTGCTTTCACCCTGTCTTCTGTTTTTCTGACTGGCGCAATTCAAGCTGAAGATCATTCAGCAACAATTGATATTAGTGGCTCTGTTAGCGGAGCAAATGATGAATGTTTTATATCATTTACGACGAATAACAATGTTACGAATAATAGTGCTGCTACTATAATAGCAAATTTATATAGTAAAATTAGCGGATTACCAACCCAAGGCCAAAATGCCACCGATCCGAATTGGATTGATTATCGGGTCAATGGTTGTGATAGTCCGGTCGCAGTAGTGTTACACGGCACACCTGATGATGCCGATGGTACTACGTTAGCAAACAGTGATAATACCGAAGCGTCCGCTAAAGGCGTTGGCATTGGATTATTCGATGAAAAGCTTGTGCCACTGAATATTAACAGCAGCCACCTTGCATTAAACAGTAAGGGATATGGTGAATTCAATCTCCAGCTTGTTAAGTTGAATGGTCAAACGCCTGTTGAAGGTGTCGTACATGGTTCACTGACCATCGATGTTGTACGACTGTAATCCATAAATAAATTATTTAACGAACCAAACAAAAGGAAATTGAAATGAAAAAAACGTTATTGGCTTTTACATTAGCCTCAATGTTTATGGCCAGTGCTGTTCAGGCTGAAGATCATTCGGCGACCGTAAATATTAGTGGCTCTGTTACCGGTGATATTAATGTCGAATGTAGTGTATATGTAGCAACTCCATCAGTAACGCTTTCAGCTAAAATTGATAATTTGCCAACCCAGGGACAAAGTGCAACCACACCGGTGCCTTTGGATTACACTATTTCGGAGGGCGCTAACCCGACGTCAGCCGGTTGCTTTGGGAAAGTTGCGCTGCAATTTCACGGCGTCGTAGATGATGCTGATGGCACTGCATTAGCAAACACCGATACCGGCGCAGGTGCCGCCCAAGGCGTGGGAATCGGCTTATTTGATAAATATCGTAATCCGCTTAGCATCAATGATAATACTGTTAATCCAGACCAAGCTGTCGACGTCGTTTATCTGCAAATGGTTAAACTCAACGGTCAAACACCTGTTGAAGGCACAGTTCATGGTTCTATGACCATCGATATTGTACGACTGTAATTTACCGTTAGATTATTTAATAATCTCAAACGCAAGGATTTCAAAATGAAAAAGACATTATTGGCTTTCACATTAGCTTCAATATCTATGGCTGGTGCGGTTCAGGCTGCTGACCATTCCGCCACTGTTGATATTAACGGAACTCTGACAAGCAACAAAACTGAATGTAACGTTATCGCTAGTGCATCTTCATTAACTCTCCAGGGGCGTATTGAAAGCCTGCCGAATCAAGGTGGCAATGCGAATAACAACGCAAGCGGAATTATACTGGCAATGAATGATTCCAGTTGTAACGGTAAAGTGGCCCTGCAATTGCACGGTCAGGCTGATGATGCTGATGGAACCACTCTGGCCAACACCGACGCGAGTGATGCTGCCGCCAAAGGCGTTGGCATTGGTCTCTTTAATAATGACTTAGCGCCACTTGAGATAAACAATAGTCAAATTACACTTTCGACGAATAGCAGTGCCCTATTCCTGCAAATGGTCAAGCTGAATAATCAGACGCCAGTTGAAGGCACAGTTCATGGTTCCCTGACCATTGATGTCGTTCGTCTGTAAGTCATTTTTATTACCAGAATAAAATAAAAGGATTTTGAAATGAAAAAGACATTATTGGCTTTCACATTAGCCTCAATGTTTATGGCTGGTGCGGTTCAGGCTGATGATCAATCAGCGACTGTATCTATTAGCGGTACTGTTACTCCTGATAATATCGCCTGTAACGTAACGACAGACACCAGTTCGCTGGCTCTTACGGGGCAAATTAGCTCCCTGCCTAATCAAGGTGACCGCTCTACCAATGCAACAGAGTTGACCTGGTCTCTGAGTGACGCTAGCTGCTGGGGTAAAGTGGACCTACAACTCAAAGGCCAGGCCGATGATGCAGATGGTACTGCTCTGGCCAACACCGACTCTGGCGAAGGTGCTGCAAAAGGTATTGGCATTGGTTTGTTTAACACTGATAAAACACCAATCTTTGTCAATAATAACCAAATTGCTCCTATGGGCGGGAATACGGGTAAAATTGCTCTCCAGATGGTGAGACTTAATAGCCAGACTCCTCCTACAGCAGGCACAGTTCATGGTTCCCTGACCATTGATGTCGTTCGTCTGTAATACACTTCGTAACATGCCTTTTAATTAAGGCATGTTTTATCGCCAATTCTTCATAGAGAGAATAAAGAATGAAGAAATTAGCTTTAGCATTAGCCTTGAGCACTATTTTCATGGCCGGCGCAGCCAGCGCTGTGGAACAAGATAACGCTCATGGAATGACTATTTATGGTCGACTAGAAACCGCGAAAAGCGGTTGTACCGTATTGATGAGTAAATATGTTATTAATTTATCCCATGATGATAAGTACCTTCCAAATCAGGGCGATAAACTCGGTAATGTACAAGCCGACGATCATATTTTTGTGCAGCTTGGCGGTGAGAACTGCGATGCCAATGAAAATTACAGCAAAATTGGTCTGAAGTTCTTAGGTACTGCGGATAATATTTTAGGAACCTCACTGGCCAATACCGATACCGCAAGCGATGCGGCGACCGGTATCGGTGTGCAGCTTTCGAATATCAAAAGCGAACTTATGGTACCAAACGTCACAGTGGCGAACTTCCCAGGTTCCACAGTAATTAATAATTCTACTGATAAAACAGCTTCTTTCCCGCTGTATTTTACGCTGGTGAAGTTACAAGGTCAGGAAGCCACTCCAGGAAATGTACAGACCAACCTTACGGTTCAAATTGAACGTCTGTAAGTTCAGAATCATTTAAGTGGTCATATTAAGGATAAAAAAATGACTCAACGACTATTAACAGGTTTAACCCTGGCGATGTTGGTTTCTGCCGGCCCAGTAATGGCTACCGATCACTCCGCAGTGGTGGATATTAACGGTACGCTTACCAGCGAAGGGTTTACCTGCACAGTGATGCCAAGCGAAAGCTCTGTTTCACTACTTGAATTACCTGAAACCCTTATTAAGCAAGGCGATAATGCTACAGCGCCAGTCGCTGTACACGTGTCCGTTTTAGGCGGAGATAAATGTTCCGCCCTGGTGGATGACGGCAAAATTGCCTTCCGTTTCTCAGGCAATGCTGATAACGCCGATGGAACCGCACTGGCAAACAGCCTGACTGACGAAACAGCAGCTAAAGGTGTGGCAATCGGTATTTTCGACGGCGATAACAAACCGGTTGAAGTGAACACTGGCAGGTTACCTGCCAAAACTGACACCGTTTTTGGCCTGCAGATGGTGCAGCTCAAGGGTCAGGAAGCAGTAGGCGGTAATATCAATACTGCGGTGACGATCGAAATCGAACGTCTGTAATCGTACTTAGTAATACTTAGGCCCATCTTCGGATGGGCTTTTACATTCCACGCGGGACAGCACATTCTGAGCAGGATCACACGCAAGCATAAGCGTGCAGAAGGCTATCGCAACACCCCACCCTTACTCATTAACCTTTTATTAGCGCCCCGAAATCCCTTTCATTATTTTCTTCGCAACCGTTTGCTTTTACCATCTGGTCAGATAAAATGCCCGCTTTTCCACCGTGGGATTGCCACCGATGTCCGCTAACGTCATAGAGTCTCAAGATGCGCAACCGATTGCGCAAATTCAGCATAACAGTGAATTAATCTACCGCCTCGAAGATCGCCCCCCGCTGGCGCAGACTCTATTTGCTGCCTGTCAGCATTTGCTGGCCATGTTTGTGGCAGTTATCACCCCGGCGCTGCTGATTTGTCAGGCGCTTGGATTGCCTGCACAGGACACCCAGCACATCATCAGCATGTCGCTGTTTGCCTCCGGCGTGGCGTCGATAATTCAAATTAAAGCCTGGGGTCCGGTGGGATCGGGTTTGCTCTCAATCCAGGGCACCAGCTTTAACTTTGTCGCGCCGCTGATTATGGGCGGAACGGCACTCAAAACCGGCGGCGCGGATGTCCCGACAATGATGGCCGCGCTATTCGGTACGCTGATGCTGGCAAGCTGCACGGAAATGGTTATCTCCCGCGTGCTGCACATGGCGCGCCGCGTTATTACGCCGCTGGTTTCCGGCGTGGTGGTGATGATTATCGGCCTGTCGCTGATTCAAGTGGGCCTGACATCCATCGGCGGCGGCTACGCGGCGATGAGCGATAACACCTTTGGCGCACCGAAAAACCTGCTGCTCGCGGGCGTTGTGCTGGCCATCATTATTCTGCTCAACCGTCAGCGTAACCCGTATCTACGTGTCGCTTCCCTGGTGATCGCCATGGCCGCCGGATATCTGATGGCGTGGGCACTGGGCATGCTCCCGGAAAATACTGCCCCCACCAGCAGTCCATTAATTATGGTGCCTACGCCGCTCTATTACGGCCTGGGCATCGACTGGAACCTGCTGCTGCCGTTGATGCTGGTCTTTATGATCACCTCTCTGGAAACCATCGGCGATATCACCGCAACGTCTGATGTCTCTGAACAGCCCGTTTCTGGCCCGGTTTACATGAAGCGCCTGAAAGGTGGTGTGCTGGCGAACGGTCTGAACTCATTCGTCTCGGCGATGTTCAATACTTTCCCGAACTCCTGCTTCGGCCAGAACAACGGTGTGATCCAACTGACCGGTGTAGCCAGCCGCTATGTGGGCTTTGTTGTTGCGCTGATGCTGATCGTGCTTGGCCTGTTCCCGGCAGTAAGTGGTTTTGTGCAGCACATTCCGGAACCAGTTCTGGGTGGCGCAACGCTAGTGATGTTCGGCACCATCGCGGCATCTGGCGTGCGCATCGTGTCACGTGAGCCGCTGAACCGCCGTGCAATCATGATTATCGCGCTGTCCCTGGCCGTCGGTCTGGGTGTGTCTCAGCAGCCGCTGATCCTGCAATTCGCACCAGATTGGGTGAAAAACTTGCTCTCCTCCGGCATCGCCGCGGGCGGTATCACCGCTATCGTTCTGAACCTCGTTTTCCCGCCTGAAAAGAACTGATTCTCCTTCACGGCAGGCATTAACGGCCTGCCGTGAAATCTAAATACACCATTCCCGCCTTGAGGATTGCGCATAAATCGTGCATAACTCCTTTATGTGCGTTTGACGGGATGGAAGACCATGAAATTTATTGGAAAGCTGCTCATCTGGATTCTGATTGCGGTACTGATCGTAATCCTGGCCCTCTATATTCTGGTGCAAACCCGCTGGGGCGCGGCTCAGGTCAGCAGTTGGGTCACGGTGAATACCGATTACGAGCTTAACTTCGACCTGATGGATCACCGCTTTTCATCGCCTTCACACATTATTCTGGAAAACGTCACCTTTGGCCGCGACGGTAAACCTGCAACGGTAGTCGCCAAAAGTGTCGATATCGGCCTGAGCAGCCGTCAGGTCACCGATCCGCTGCATATGGATACCATCACGCTGCGCGACGGCACGTTAAATCTCTCCCCACAAACCGCGCCGTTACCTTTCCAGGCGGACCGTCTGCAATTGAACAATATGGCGTTTAACAGCCCGAATACCGAGTGGGATCTGAGCGCGCAAAAAGTCACCGGCGGCGTGAGTCCGTGGCAGCCAGAAGCCGGTAATGTGCTGGGTAAAAAAGCGCATATTCAGATGAGCGCCGGATCCCTCACGCTCAACGGCGTCCCTGCCAGCAACGTGCTCATTCAGGGCGATCTCAATGGTAAAGAAGTGGTTCTGAGTACCATCGGCGCGGATATGGCGCGCGGATCGCTCACCGGCACTGCGCGGCGTAACGCTGATGGCGGTTGGGTTATCGACACTCTACGGCTCAATGATATTCGTCTGCAAAGTGACAAATCGCTTCTGGATCTCTTTGCCCCGATCACTACGCTGCCGTCATTACAGGTGGGCCGTCTCGACGTCACCGATGCACGCCTGCAAGGCCCGGACTGGGCGGTTACGGATCTCGATTTAAGTCTACGCAATCTGACGCTGAGCAAAGGCGACTGGCAGACGCAGGAAGGGCGTTTATCCATGAACGCCAGCGAATTTATCTACGGATCGCTGCATCTTTTCGACCCGATTCTGAATGCGGAATTCGCCCCGCAGGGGATCGCGCTGCGTCAGTTCACTTCCCGCTGGGAAGGCGGCATGGTGCGCACGTCCGGCAACTGGTTGCGTAACGGTAAAGCGCTGGTGCTGGACGATGTCGCCGTGGCCGGTCTGGAATACACCTTGCCGCAGAACTGGAAAACGCTGTGGATGGATCCGCTCCCGGAATGGCTCAACGCCGTGACGCTGAAAAAATTCGGTCTGAGCCGCAATCTGGTCATTGATATCGACCCGACGTTCCCGTGGCAAATCACCTCGCTCGACGGCTACGGTGCGAATCTGCGCCTGGCGAAAGACCGCCAGTGGGGCATTTGGGGCGGCAATGCCACGTTGAATGGCGCGGCGGCGACATTTAACCGCGTGGATGTGCGTCGCCCGTCACTGGCACTCGCGGCGGACGCCTCAGCGGTGAATATCACGGAGCTGAGTGCATTCACCGAGAAAGGGATTCTGGAAGCCACGGCGGCGGTTTCGCAATTGCCGCCACGCCAGACCACCGTCAGCCTGAACGGGCGCGGCGTACCGTTTAAGATTTTGCAGCAGTGGGGCTGGCCTGAGTTGCCAATTACGGGTGACGGTAACGTGCAACTCACCGCCAGCGGCAGCATTCAGGCGAAAGCACCGCTCAAACCTACGGTGAACGGCAAGCTGAGTGCGGTGAATATGGATAAACAGAAGGTGGAACAGACGATGACGGCGGGTCATGTGAGCACAACTTCACAGCCAACGGTTGCCCCCTCACCCCAGCCCTCTCCCTGAGGGAGAGGGAGAAAACCGGAGCCAGCCGTAACCGTTGTTTCAGCTTCAACCCTGCCGGACGATTCCCTCGCACTTAGGGAGCGCGGGAAAAAGCACAACCGCGTTGCGGCTTATTTCTCTGCATCAGTGCGCACCTAGCAATTCCCTCTCCCTTACGGGGAAGGGAAAACCGAACCGGGCTGCGGCTTCTTTTTCTGCATCAGTGCGTACCTAACAATTTCCTCTCCCTTACGGGGAAGGGAAAACCGAATCGGGCTGCGGCTTTTTCTCTGCATCAGTGCGCACCTAGCAATTCCCTCTCCCTTACGGGGAAGGGGAAAACCGAACCGGGCTGCGGCTTTTTCTCTGCATCAATGCGCACCTAACAATTCCCTCTCCCTGAGGGAGAGGGTTAGGGTGAGGGAAAACGCCACACGCAGCACTACAGCGTAACCACCACCTCATCCTTCTGGGCGCTCACCACCACGCCCCACTCGCTTCCAGCCTGAGAACCGCCCGTCACGCCGCCGATCCGCTGCACGTTACGCAGGCAAATCGACCAGCCTCGCGCCTCACCCTCAGCGTTAAACGTCACTTTATTGCCCGCACGAGACGCCGTTAGCGTAAACACTACCGAACCGTCCGCCGCAGGCACTTCGCTTATCGCCGTGCATCCATCAGCCAGGCTAAACAGCTGGAATTGCGTCCCATCGTTCCATGCGTAATCCGGCTTCTGGCTGTTATTGCCGAGCGCCAGCAACGTGTTTTCGCGCACATAAACAGGCAGGCTCTGGAAGTCGTGCTGCTGTTTATGCCAGCGACTGCCCTGCACTTCGTCGTTATGCCACAGATGTGTCCAGCGGCCTTCCGGCAGATAAAACTGCACATCACCCGCCTCAGTAAAGACCGGCGCGACCGCAATGGAATCGCCCAGCATGTACTGGCGATCGAGATAATCGCACGCCGGATCGTCCGGGAACTCCAGCATCATGGCGCGCAGCATCGGCGTACCAAATTCGCGGGCCAGCGCCGCCTGACGATACAGATACGGCATCATCCGACATTTCAGCTGCGTGAAATGGCGCACCACGTCACACGACTCGTCATCGTAGACCCACGGCACACGATAGGATTTACTCCCGTGCAGGCGACTATGGCTGGAGAATAGCCCGAACGCACACCAGCGCTTGTAGACATCCGCAGGCGCGGTGTTTTCAAATCCGCCGATATCGTGACTCCAGAAGCCAAAGCCCGACAGGCCGATGGACAGCCCACCGCGCAGGCTTTCTGCCATCGATTCATAGTTGGCGTAGCAGTCGCCGCCCCAGTGCACCGGGAATTTTTGCGCGCCCACAGAGGCGGAACGGGCAAACAGCACCGCCTCGTCTTCGCCCACGGTCTCTTTCAGCACATCCCACACCAGCTCGTTATAGATGTAGGCGTAATGGTTGTGCATCTTCTGCGGATCGGAGCCGTCATGCCACCGCACATCGGTTGGGATACGCTCGCCAAAGTCGGTCTTGAAACAATCGACGCCAATATCCACCAGGCCTTTCAACTTGTCGGCGTACCATTTGCAGGCGTCTGGATTTGTGAAATCATAAATCGCCAGCCCCGGCTGCCACTTATCCCACTGCCACACCGAGCCATCCGGGCGCTTCAGCAAATAGCCCTTTTCTTTCAGTTCCTGGAACACCGGCGATTTTTGGCCGATATACGGGTTAATCCACACGCAGACCTTCAGCCCTTTGTCCTTCAGGCGGCGAATCATTCCTTCGGGATCGGGGAACGTCACCGGATCCCACTCAAAATCGCACCACTGGAAAGCCTTCATCCAGAAGCAGTCGAAATGGAACACGTGCAGCGGCAGGTCGCGCTCGGCCATGCCGTCGATAAAGCTGTTCACCGTCGCTTCGTCATAATTAGTGGTGAACGACGTGGTGAGCCACAGGCCAAACGACCACGCGGGCGGCAGCGCCGTACGACCGGTAAATTGCGTATAACGGTTCAACACCTCTTTTGGCGTCGGCCCGTCGATAACGAAATATTCCAGATACTCTCCTTCCACGCTGAACTGCACTTTTGAGACTTTTTCGGAACCGACTTCGAACGACACGTTCTCTGGATGATTCACCAGCACGCCGTAGCCGCGATTGGTCAGATAGAAAGGAATGTTTTTATACGACTGCTCGGTGCTGGTGCCGCCATCGCGGTTCCAGGTTTCAATGGTCTGTCCGTTACGCACCAGCGCGGTAAAACGCTCGCCAAGGCCATACACCGCTTCACCCACGCCCAAATCCAGGCGTTCAAAGATGTAGCTGCGATCGGCATTCCCGTCCTGAACGTAGCCGTTATTTTTCAGCTGACTGCCGGTAATCCGCTGGCCGCCGCGCAGGAAATCCAGCGCCCAGAATTCCCCTTTGGTCACGCGCACGCTGATGTTTCCACTTTTCAGCTCGGCAAAATCTGCGTTGTTGTCGATCTGCACGTTAACGTCTTTCAGAACATTGAGCGGATAATGCGGGCCGTTATCCAGCGCGCCCTGGAAATGCTCGATGCGCACGCCGACAATCCCTTCCTGCGGGGCAAACAGGCGCACCGTAAACATCAACGTGTCGAGCTGCCAGGTGCGCTCGCGCACGTCACGCGGCGCTACGTACACCACCAGGTCATTGCCCTGCTGCTCCACGTCAAACACCTGCAACGGATAGGTCACGTTCAGGCCCGGTTGAATGAGCCAGTTTCCATCACTGATTTTCATCTTTCGTCCTCTTAGTTCTGTAATTCTTTGCTGACCGGCAGGTCGTCAAATTCCTGCTGGTTGCGGCGCGCGCCTTGCGCCAGCTCGCCCATAATTTTGGTCAGGAAGGGGGTTTTCAGGGTGTAATAGCGTTTGGCGACAATCGCGCTCAGCACGTAGCACAGCGCTGGAGCCAGCGTGAAAAGGCCAATAATAATGTTGATGGTGGCGCTATTTTGCGTTTTGGCTGCGGCATCGTAACCGCCCCCTGCCAGCATCCAGCCGATCAAAGCACCGCCGAGCGCCAGGCCCAGCTTCAGCACGAATAGCGTCCCGGCAAAGCTGATCCCGGTGAGGCGTTTGCCGTTGGTCCATTCGCCGTAATCGACGGTGTCGGACATCATCACCCACTGAATTGGCGTCACCAGTTGATGCAGCACGCCAATCACGAAGATAAAGCTGAACATCATTATCGTGGCGTGCATCGGCACGAAGAACATCGCCACGCTCGCCATCGCCAGCAGAGCGTTGGTCCACCAGAAGACGCTGACTTTGCACTTCCAGTCGGTAAGCGGTTTAGCCAGCGCGGAGCCGATCAGGTTGCCGACGCAATAAGTGGTGAGGAACGCGACGAAGATTTCCGGCGAGCCGATAATCCAGGTGCAGTAGTACATCATCGCCCCGCCGCGAACGCAGACCGCGAGGATGTTGAGAATGGTCAGCACTCCCACGATGCGCCACTGGTCGTTATGCCAGATATCGCGCAGATCTTCGCGCATAGACGTGGTGCTCGGCGGCACCTGGATACGCTCTTTGGTGGTGAAAAAGCAGAACGCCAGCATCAGGAACGCGACCACCGACAGCACGGCAATCCCGCCCTGGAAGCCCAGGGCCTTGTCGTCGCCGCCAATCAGATTTACCAGCGGCATCATCAGCACCGTAGAGAGCATGCCGCCCGCCGTCGCCAGCACAAAGCGCCAGGATTGCAGGGAGATGCGCTGCGTCGGGTCGTTAGTAATGACGCCGCCAAGCGCGCAGTAAGGAATGTTAACCACGGTATAAAGCAGCGTCAGCAGCGTGTAGGTGACGGCGGCATAAATCATTTTGCCGTTCAGGCTGAGATCCGGCGTGGTGTAGGCCAACACGCAAACCAGACCAAACGGAATCGCGCCAAACAAAATCCACGGACGGAATTTACCCCAACGGCTGCGGGTTCGGTCGGCCAGCAGGCCCATACACGGATCTGAAATCGCATCCAGCGCGCGCGCCAGCAGGAACATGGTGCCGACAAACCCGGCAGGGATACCGAAAATGTCGGTATAGAAAAACATCATATACAACATGACGTTATCAAAGATGATATGGCTGGCGGCATCTCCCATGCCGTAGCCAATCTTTTCCTTAACAGACAAGACTTCGCTCTTCATTGTTTTAATCCTTTGACGCTGTAGCGGCGCTTAGACCGGTTACAGACGTTGTAAACCATCCCTGATAGAGCAGGTATTCTGTTTTCTGGTTAATAACTTACGATTCTTCTTTTTTGTGATCGCGGTAAAACTCGCTGCACGAAGAGATAACCTAAGGATTTTCTTAAGATTTAAGGTAAATGAGTTAATGCAGATCAAAAGAGGCGTGAAAAATATGTGCGAAAGGATGGGGTAAACGATTGAAAGTAGCTATACTGCGCTCCGCCTCCATGTAGCAATCGAGGCGCGGAAGATCGTCATCTCCGGTGAGGTGGCTGGATTTCAAATCCAGTTGGGGCCGCCAGCGGTCCCGGGCAGGTTCGACTCCTGTGATCTTCCGCCAATTATCTGTTATTTCCCCTATCTTCATAAACAATTCGATTGAGAATAGTGTGATATGGAACCCAGACATCATCGACATAATAATTATTGGGATGCAATTTATGACCCGCTCATAGATTTATCGAATTTTAAAAAAATTGATTATGATGAGCTAAAAAACAATACCGGCCCACAATATATGTTATTTGATATTTCCCAAATTGGAAATACTATAGTAGACATCGAAGACATTACATTCAAACAATGTGATATATACGGTGAAAACAATGGGTTGAGAATTAACTTTAAAAATTGCACCTTTATAAAGGTATTTTTCGGCTATTCCATATTCAATAACGTAAAATTTCAGAACTGTACATTTAACCATTCTAGTTTTTCAATGGCACAATTCAATAATTGTCAGTTTATTAACTGCAAGTTTCAAAATGTTTCTTTCGCAGGAAATGAAACAATTTTTAAAAATACCATCATTCATGCAGAAGATATAATTAAATCAGGATATACAAATCTTGACGAGAACGTCTTAAGCCAAAAAGCCACCTCTGTTGAATACCAAATATCACGCTTTGAAAAAACTAAAGCAAAATTCGCTAAAATGCTAGTTTCTTCATTAGCTAACACAACTGATGATGATCTTTATTACAATGCAATAAAAACTTATTTGATCTGCAGATCAAAAGCAAGAATCGAAGACTTCAAATTAGAAGCAAGAACTCATTCTAAAAATATATTACGCTCATTGTTATTCAGTATAAAAGCAAAAGTTGCAGTTGTAGAATTAGGGATAATCAGAGCCTCTGGGTTTATTAATAACTGGGGGAATGGATTATTTAGAGCGATGAGCTTCGGTCTGTTATTGATTTTAAGCTTCACACTTTATTATTATATGATTTATGGAACTAGCTTTGTTGGAGGGCTTATTAAAAGCATTGATATCACTTTCCTTGCTGGCTATACTAAACATGTTACAACTAAAACGCCAACCCTTCAGCAAATTATAATGCTCCTTAACATGAGCCTCGGGCTGTGGTGGTATGCTATAATGATACCTACGCTAATAAACAGAATATGTAATATTAGACAATGAAAATCTTATGTATGGCCTTATATGGCAGTTGTGCAAGAGGCGAAGAAACTTCAGGATCGGACATCGATCTTTTTGCCATTCACAATCAAAATAAATATCAAATGATAGTCAGAGGGAGAGTTAATATAGCCCTGTACCCTCATGAGCTTGCTATAAAAATAATGAAAAGCGGCAATCTCTTTGCGTTACACTTAAGAAACGAAGGAATTCCCGTATTTAATGATTCGCTGTATGAAGATATTATCTCTTATTTCAGGCACAAGGATTGTTATACAGAAGACATAACTAAAGCGTTATTTCTAGCAGAATATATAGTCCATAACCACAATAAAATTAAAAATATAGCCATGATGAATAAAAGAATTTCATGGTGTGCAAGGACTATACTTATAGCAATAAGCACGGAACTTAAAACCCCTTATTTTTCCACTGGTAAACTATCCACTGTTTTTCACTTCAATGAACTAAATTCATCTGATATTATCAATATAATAGAATTAAAAAATATCAAATATAAAGATATTGATAAGTTAATGAAAGCAAGTGTATTTTTTGACAACATAAAGGAACAAAGAAACATTTCTTTAGATGCTTTTATACCCGACTACTTTATCCGTAAGTCTATTGATGCACTATCTTCAGACAACTCTTTCAAAGGATGTTTATATTAAAATTATCCTCTCGGGTTAATTCCTTTCTGTCTCAGCGCCTCCCTCGCCAGTTCCTTCAACCAACTCGCGAGGCTCACCCCTTCTTCCGCAGCCACAGCGTCCAACTGCTCCTTCAGTGCCGGATCAATACGCATTTTAAACTGCGGGGACTGCCCGCCGCCCTTTGGTTTTTTTTCGCGCGAAATGATTGACATGAGGCCACCTATCCATCTACTCTGACACACATAGGAGGCCACCTAAACCTCCTTTTACCTGCAACGCTCCGATGTGCGGGAACACAAACGGAGCGTCTAACCTCACCAACTATCAAGGAGTTGATTATGGCTGATTCGCATTCTACCCCAGACGCGGCAGAAACCGGAACCGAGCGCTCGTTAATTGTGGGATATCGCCCGCACGTTTCTGACAAATCCACGCCAAACATTATTCTTTCCGGCAAATGGCTACGCGCCGCCGGGTTTGAAACCGGGCAACAGGTGACCGTAAAAGTCATGGACGGGTGCATCGTTCTGGTGGCTTACAACGAGCAGGAACAGCGTCTGAAGGGCGAGCTTAAAGAGGCACAGGCGAAGCTAAAAGGGATTGAAGGCGCGCTGGTCGGGATTCATTAAGGTCGGTGAGGGCTTCCCCCTAAACCTTAACCCTCTCTCTAATAGGGAGAGGGAAACGATTGAGCAATTTTTGTAGGTTGGGAAATACTCATCCCGCTCGGAACGACCTTTCTGCACAAACGCTTGCATATCATCCGACTGAGTAAATTCCCCATGTCAGAAACAGCCATCTGCCAGGTAAGGCCAAAGTGGCAAATAGCGGACATATCAAGTATATTTTGGCGAAATTGAAATGGTCGAAAATCCAGTTGTTGGGTAAAACCGAACAACTGGATTCATCTACTCTTCGACACAGACATTTAATTTCTTTGACATTAATTTGTTGTACCCTGACTGATAAATAATCCTTGTACATGTTCGCCTTTCAGGTAGTACTGAACACTGTTTCCTTGCGTGTATTTATCTGATTTCTTTACCTCCTTGTAGTACATAACTATGTCTTTTGTTGGTTCGTGAGAGAAATAAGAAGATATTTTATTTCTAGACGTCTCTAACATGGGAGTATTTTTAATACCCACACGTACTTCACCCTTATAGGGAGTACAACTTGAACCGTCCTTTGCAATGGCAATAGTTGTTAAATTCCCATCACCCATTTCGTTATCCGAGATAAACCAATAATTAATATCCTTAGATTTTAAGCAAATCCAGTCAGCCTGATTATCTTCATTTACCTTAATACCTGCATTTTTAGCCATTTTTCCCAATGAACTGGATTCTAACTTATATATATGACCGCCTATAACAATATCTGGAATGAGATCTTTATCTGTGTTCTGAGTATCAGAATAGTTTTCTGAGTCCTCATCATAATACCTTGCACCAAAACCTTTCATTGCATCAGCAATACAAGTATTAACGATTAGAATTAGCAACACTAACAAATATCTCATATCAATCTTCTACTACTAAAATTTTATCATTGCTGTCATTGATTTCTTTGCGTCCTGAAAGATTTAGAATAATACATCCGTCAGAAGCATTTCGTGGGTGTGCCGCACTGTTTCCATGAATCATAAATCCATCCCGCCCACACATCTGATTCTCAATAAAGGGTGATAAACGCATTGTCATTGCTTTTGTTCTACGGTGATAGAAAGCAGGCCCAATGGTGTAGGTACCCCTTGGTAAAGGGCCTCTTCCACTAACACACTCGTTAGCGGAATCATCTGCAAATCCAGGTTTACCTGAATAATCCGCATCAAACATGTATGTCCCGTTCAGGTAGAATTTATGTACGCTAATTTTATATACCCAAGACATTATGCAACCTCCTTGCTGTTCCATGAATCTGAATGGATAATATTCCCGTCCAGATAGTGCCATGTTATTTTTTCGTAGGCTAAATAGAAGGCTTCCAGATGATTATGCTTTTCATACCTGGGATTCTTAATATCCAGCATAAAAGGTTCAATTTCGTTTGCCCTTACGTTCTCCATTTTAATACGAAAATATTCTTCCTCTTGACCATTGTAATTAATACGATAGAACTTCAAGACAGCCTCTTTGAACTTTCGCCCCGAAGACACCCCCTCATAAAGATATGGTGATGAAGAATCCAGTTCCTTAACTAAAAAGTAATCGTTGTGGATCCTCTTACTTGTAATTTTACCCGTCCGGTCATCTATAGGTAATTCTACGTTGTGCATAAGCTCCACGATTTCTATGGAACCTTCACGATCACTTACATTAACAGAACCTTTAACAAGGTTTCCGACATCATCTTTCAACCATAAATAAACTGGGATTGCCATATTATTTCCTTATAAAATAACTAGTGAGACTGGTTAGTCCAACCATACTGATAGCAAATACATTTCCCTCTTAAAACTAATATTCTATATATAATGAATTGTCTCAATAGAATATAAAGCTAATATTTGTACTATCTAATGCTGTTGCCTATTGTTTTTATGTAAAATTTTGCTTCTGAAAAGATATAGGGCATGAGAGCCGATTTTTGCGGGTGCGGCCACGCAGGCTCGGTATTTAGGTTAATACGGCCTTTAGCGCCTCACCCTCTCTCCTATAGGTTGAGGCAATCAAATACTCAAACCCTCACCTCCATCACCGCATACACCCCGTCTTTCGGGACAATCACCGTCACGTTCTCCGCCGGCACGCCTGCCGCGATATGAATATCCTGCAACTGCTGTAGCGAGCGCGGGAAGATGGGCGCCCAGCCGATGCAGCGGAGGATAAAATCAATCTGCGGGCTGGTCGTGAGCATATTCGACACAATAACCGCCCCGCCGGGTTTGACCAGCCGCAGGGCTCGCTGCAAGAAAATCACCGCATCGGTATCGTTGAAATATTCGAAAATCCCCAGCGCATCCACCAGTTCGGCCTGATGCTCGCCCAACTCCAGTAGCAGATCGTCGTTGCGGATAAACTGATAAAGCAGATGGCGATTCAGCAGCGTCAGCTGCTCCCCGACGTTTAGCCCTTCTTGCGCCGCCATGGTCTCGGCCCAGCGTAAGGCGACAGGATCGTTATCCACGAGCGTGAGATGGACTTTTTGCCCGTCGAGTTTTGCGGTACGCAGCGCCTCAAGCACCGGGATCGCCGCGCCGCTCGCCAGGCTTATCCAGTCGCTTTCGATATCGTTGTGAATGTACTTTTCGACCAGCGCGGCCAGCACCTGCGCACGGGATCGTACGCCGATGGCATCATTGGCGTGAATAAACCACTGGCGGCTTTCGCTGTCCATTTTGGTGCCTTCCGGCAGCCGTTCTTCAAGCGGATTTTGCACCACGAACAGCGCTAACGCCTTAGGCACAAGCCGTGCGCGCCAGGCAGCCATCGCCGGACGCGTACGATACGCCTGCTCAGACCAGGCATGTTGCGGAGTCAGCATTGGCAACCCGTTCTCGCCCTCCTCAAGCAGCGGCGGCAAGAGCTGTGGGTTAGCTTTCATGGCTTGATTGAGCGCGTTTATCTCTCTGACAACGTCGTCTTTCATCGGCCATTGATCGCTAATGTCGGGAAATGACGCGCTAAAAATCGTCATGTTTTTTGGCGCGTCACCGCGAAAAGGTTGCCAGTTCATCTCGTTATCTCCCGTTCGACCCTAAACGGAAGTCTATCTACGCGCCGCGTCATTGCCCTACGAAAAAAGCACGAAATGACGCCGCGCGTTAGGCTACTGCTTCACCCACACTAGCTGATCAACGCGGAACCCCAGACCGCGAGCGATGCTCACGTAATCCTGCTTCACCGCGTCCGGAATGGTCGGCGTGCGCGACAAAATCCACAGATAGTCGCGGTTCGGCCCGCTCACCAGTGCGTATTTGTACTCATCATCCAGCGCGATCACGTTATAACCGCCGTAGAACGGTCCGAAGAACGAGACTTTCAGGGCGGCAGTGGTCGGCTCGCCGGTGAAATAGGCTTTACCTTCGCTCTCGTTCCATTTGTTTTTCACCGGATCGTATCCCCGGTTGAGCACGCTGATCCCGCCGTCGCTACGCTTACCGTACGTGGCGGTGACCTGCTCAAGCCCGCGCTCAAAGCGGTTTTCCAGACGGGCAACTTCATACCATTTGCCCAGATAGCGCCCGGCATCGAAGTGGGTGATAGGCTTTACGCCTTTCGGTGGCGTCGGGGATTGGCAGGCAACCAGCGTCAAGGCGATCGCAACGCCTGTCAAAACGGGCCATAGCTTCATGTGAACTCCTTTCATATGCTCGTGGGATATCTACCCTAAATCATTCGAGTTGCAGGAAGGCCAGCGTCCCTGCAACGTGAAGTATGACGGGTATAAGTGTAGTGCACGCGTCAGGCTCTTCATTCAGCCGACGAATATTCGTAGTATATTGAGACTAATCTTTCTGATCGGGCGTACACATGTCTTACTCCATCGGCGAATTTGCCAGACTTTGCGGAATCAACGCCACCACGCTTCGGGCATGGCAGAGCCGCTATGGCCTGCTAAAACCGCTGCGCACCGATGGCGGGCATCGTCTTTACAGCGATGACGATGTGCAACAGGCGCTCAAAATTCTCGACTGGGTGAAAAAAGGCGTGCCCGTCAGTCAGGTTAAACCGCTGCTGGCGCGTCCTGGCCCACGACGGACCAACAACTGGGTCACCTTGCAGGAGTCAATGCTCCAGCGGCTCAGAGAAGGCAAAATCGAATCGCTGCGCCAGCTGATTTACGATGCGGGTCGTGAATATCCGCGTCCGGAACTGGTCACCCAGGTCCTGCGACCGCTGCGCAGTTCTGTCTCGGCCAATACCCCGACCATGATGACGCTGCGCGAAGTGCTGGATGGCATAATTATTTCATACACCTCGTTTTGTCTGGAAGGCGACCGCAAAGCACGAGGCGACAATTTTCTACTGACCGGCTGGCACCTAACCGACCCGTGTGAAATCTGGCTCGAAGCGCTGAAGCGCACCGGCCAGGGCCATCGCATCGATGTGCTTCCGCTGTCGCCTGCGGCGCTGGCTCCTGAAATGTTTCCCGAACGCCAATGGCTGCTGATCACCAGCGGTAAATTAACCGTTGCGCGTAAAAAACAAATAGAAAAATGGCGCGAACAGGTTAATTTCCTCGAAGTCGTCACCCTGTAAAAATAACGGTCTCACCAGTTATCACGGAAAGTTGAATATTATTTTTCCCGCAGAGTGTTAAATTTTTCCTGTTATTTTCATCTGACAGGATATCAACATGAATAAGCTTTCTGGCCTTATTGTTCTCTCTTCTCTGGCATTTATTCCGGCGGCGTTTAGCGCCCCGGTCGGCACGTTGAGCGTGCACATTCTTAATCAGCAAACCGGATTACCCTCACCTGACGTCACCGTCACGCTGGAAAAACAGCAGCAGAACAGCTGGACCACGTTGGCCAGCGCGAAAACCGACCCTGATGGACGCATTAAATCGCTTTATCCGCAGGAGCAGGATATGCAGCCAGGGGTTTACAAAGTGACGTTCAAAACCAGCGAATACTTCCGCAGCCAAAAGCTGGAATCCTTCTTCCCGGAGATCCCGGTGCAATTCACCGTCACCCGTACCAATGAAAAACTGCACATCCCTCTGTTGCTGAGCCAGTACGGCTACTCCACTTACAAAGGAAGCTGAGCAATTCATGGCGTTTATGACTAAAAATAAACGCCAAAATCTCCTTGATTATTAATAAGAATAAAATAAATACCCATAAAAACTTAGACAATAAAACACATTTGTCTAAGTTTTGGCTATACTGTTTTCATCAGCCCATAACAGGTAGCCAGAGGTGACGTCATGAACAATCAACCCGTACTCGGCATCAGCGGATGCTTGACCGGATCGGCCGTGCGGTTTGATGGCGGCCACAAACGGATGGGTTTTGTGATGGACGCGCTGGCTAAAGAGGTGACGTTCAAACCGGTTTGCCCCGAGATGGCGATCGGCCTGCCCGTCCCACGTCCCGCTCTGCGCCTGGTGAAAACGCCTGTCGGCGATATTCGCATGCGCTTTACCCATGCTCCGCATGACGATGTGACCGATAAAATGGCGGATTTCGCCGCGCAGTATTTACCGTCAATCGCGAATCTGGATGGGTTTATCGTCTGCGCCAAATCGCCGAGTTGCGGTATGGAGCGGGTGAGAATTTACGATGAAGCGGGGAATCGAGGCGCGAAGGAGGGGAGCGGCACTTTTACCGCCGCCATGATGGCGCGATATCCGTGGTTGCCGGTGGAAGAGGACGGACGCTTGCACGATCCGGTGCTGCGGGAGAATTTCATCGCGCGCGTTTTTGCCCTTCATGAGCTGAACGCCGTTCGCACCAGCGGCCTGACGCGCCGTGCGCTTCTGGCCTATCACAGCCGCTACAAGCTGCAACTGCTGGCACACAATCAAGCCGGATACCGTGAGATTGGGCCATTCGTGGCCTCCATGCATGAATGGAAAGATCTGGACGCTTTTTTCGAAGCCTATCGGGAAAAGCTGATGGCGATTCTGAAACAACCCGCCTCACGCAAAAATCACACCAACGTGCTGATGCATATTCAGGGCTATTTCCGCGAACAACTCAACACGCGCCAACGCCTGGAGTTGCGTGAAGTGATCCTGAACTATCGCGCCGGATTATTACCGATCCTCGCGCCACTGACGCTGCTGAAGCACTATCTGGCCGAGCATCCGGACGATTATCTCCTGACGCAAAACTACTTTAGCCCCTATCCCGATGAGCTGGGCCTGCGCCTGGCTATCGCATGACGATATCATAACGCGAAGGCCCCTAGCCCGAGAGGTCCGAACACGCAATACCCTTAGACGACATCCTCACTGTCGTCTTTTTTTGTTTGCAGGATGGCATGGGGTGTTGCTCAATAGAAAGCAAGCGACAATGCAAACCAATTATATTTCGAAGCAATTACCTTTTCTCACCGTAAGGGGCTGCCCTGGAGCATTGAGCAACCGCCCAACCCTTTATGTGATAAAAGCTCCTGTTACCCATACAGAAACCAATGCAAAATATAATTTCCCTCATAAATGAATGATCACCCATACGTCTTAAATTCCTTTTTATAAATTAAACCGTCTTTTAAATATAACGTTACATACTGCAGTTTTCATATTTCGGTTCGCGATACCATTCTGATTTTTCGTATAATTCCAGCCAATCCATATTTCCTTTCAACATTGATGGAAGTCGATTTTTCAAAGCATTTGCAAGCAGTAAACTCGCCACCACAATGTCACAAATTGTGACACTGCATGACATCAACGTCCTTGTTTTTATTAGACGTCTGCAATTGTACGACCTCTTTCTTTAAACATGAACTCTGCACAATTCTATTTTTCTCATGACGCTGAAATTTAAGGAGAATTCTGCAAGATGCAAATCTTGCGTGGGGTATAAGGTTTTCGGATTATTATACAAACGGGATTTAATCAGGATTTGCAGGAGGAGATTTTTATTTACAGGGATATTTTAAGCACTGATTAGCAGCGCTGCCTGTGCGTTTGTACGGCTGGGTTTTGGAGTTCCGATTATGGCGGCACTCCAAAAACAGATTTTTTCTGGTAATGAACAGATTCAGGGCAATAAAATCCCGCCAACTGAGGCGGGATTTAAAATGCATAAGGCAATATCATAAAGTTAATTAGGTAAATCTTTTTTTTCCTGTAATCTAGCTTTTATCCATATACCGATACCGAGAACACCTCCGCCAGGCACGGCTCTATTTAATGCATAGATTGATTCATTGATCCAATCAAAATAAAAACTGTTATCAGTTTTCAAGTAAAATATAAATGCAACACCTATACCAATCACGAAAATAATAATAAAAATCGCAGCGATCCAATAAAAAACAAGAAAAAATAGTAATTGTAATCCTACTTTTTTGAGCTTCATTGTTTTTTCCCTTCATGATCTAAGTAATCTCTAACTTTGTCACCGACAGCTTCGGCTGCAATGGAACTAATCGCTGCCTCACTGACCTCTGATGTCGCCTCATTAACTACAGGTTTCAGTGTTAATGATGTACCTTTTCCAGCTAAACTTCCTCCTAAAGAGCCAAACCCAGCACCAATTACGGCATTCGTAGGATCTTCACCTTTAACAGCACTTCCTATAGCTGCTCCCCCCATATTTATGGCAGCAGAAGCCTTCCAGCTTTGCCCGGTTGTAGCAGCGGCAGTGGCGTCAGCCATTATTGCGTCAACATAGCTAAATGGATCAGGTCCATTGAGTTGATCACTGACATTAACGGCAGTACCTATAGCAGCATTGGTCATCATGCTTTCTTTTATAGTGGTGCCTAATACACCACCACCTAATGTTGCCAACGGAGCATTGCCTATGCTCGCATTACGTGGGTAAGATCAGTGTCCACATTACGTGGGTAGGCTCAGTTTACCCCCGTCCCCGTAGACAAATTCGCATTCGGCGACAGATTAGTACTTGCAGGGGAACCACTAACATTTCCCGCTCCAGCCATTGCCAGCGTATCGTTACTTCCCTTCGCGCTGCTGGCAATGTTCTGCTTGAACTGGTCATACTTTGACAGCACCTGTTTCAGCGTTGAGGCTACCGAAACACTGGTAGGATCAAAGAGCCCTGCCATCAGGCCAAGATTTAGATTAAATCTTCACCATTTAAAAGCACGATGACATT
>Ga0308165_1001461_pt1 | contig 32954 bp, 31 predicted proteins | sample PhyWR2_FD_201032 | JGI IMG/M metagenome (GOLD analysis project Ga0308165, IMG submission 201032) | Phyllosphere microbial communities from UC Gill Tract Community Farm, Albany, California, United States - DLSLW.R2 | ecosystem: Host-associated > Plants > Phyllosphere > Unclassified | place: USA... | reverse complement strand
TGCGTTTCCCCCACTCGGGGCGTCGCCATAAACCGTTTCTTCACGCGACAACACGACCTATTCCACTGGAATTGGACCATTCCAGTTTGAAAACCAGACCGCTTTGTTTGAGGTCACGGATTCAGGTTTGATTGAAAAGCAAGCGGCCAATCAGGCAACACAGGCTCCATCATCGGGGTTGGAGCATTCAGACCAAGACAAGCCATAAAAAGTGCTTAGATGTATGCGTCGCGGGCCAAGGGTGATGTGTTCGTGATCACCGGGCCGGTGTTCGAGCGGGGCGCGGCCACGATCGGCGCCAACCAGGTGCGCGTGCCTGCCTACCTTTACAAGCTGGTCTATAACGTGCAGACCGGGCGAGCCTGGGCGCACTGGCAGGCGAATGCGGACAGCACGAAGGCTGGGGAGCCGATCAGCTATGCGGAGCTGGTCAAGCGGACGGGGTGAAGTTCTTGCCGGTGGTGCCTGGGGATGATTGAGGCCGATAGAGCTAGCGCGCATGAAACAGCGCTGCACGGCTTGAGCACTCCCGTGTGCACATATAGCTCGACAGCTATAAACTGGGCTACTTAGTTACACATTTGTTTGATGATCCAACTATTCACAAGGAATGAGCATGAAAGGTTCAGAATTTTCCACTCCACACATCATTCAAGTGGCTCAGGATCTTCAGGCGGCAGGTCACACAGTCAATGACCTTGTTTCGCAATTGAAACCTGGCGACGGCAAACCTGAACCGCTGGTAGAAGCCGGGGAGGGTCACCTTGGCGGCCAGGCTGTAGCACGGGTTCCATCTTCCAGCACAGATTTTCCAATTGAGGTGACTAAAGAACTGAGTGATATCACTCAAGCCTTGAGTGTGAGTATCGACAAACTGGCGGTGACGTTGCACGGCATGGTCGTAAAAGCAGCAGATCAGCGGGTGGATCAAATCCAGCGCTCTGCTGATGAGCAAAGCGGCAAACAAGACGCTGTACTTGCCGATGCTTCGGTGCTGGCCGAAGAGCAGCAAGCCAGGTTGACGTTGGCAGACGCTGCAGTTGAGGATCTCACCAAGCAACTAGCAGATGCACAGTCCGTGATGCAAGAGCAGAACGCCGAGCTGTCCCTTGCTAACGATTTCTTGGACCTCTTGTTAAATGGTGATGAGTCCGGAGATGGTTATAAAAAAGCGGCAATTGAGCCGGGAATCCAATCTTTGCTCTGATAGGACTACAAGTTTGGCATAAGGGCCAAACGTCATCGCCGCCCTCAGCATCGTGCAAGTTACGGTAAGTAAAATTTCTCTTTAATTGCGTCCAGCAGGTGACAGCTCACCCCCTGTCAGCCTTACGCGGCCTACCTTCGTTTCCACCTCTCATGCTTGCCGTGTTGGCATAAGACCGAGGCACATTCAATGGAGTGCTCACAGTCAGGCACTCTTCCCCGCCGCTGACATAGACCAGGCTGGCACCTTGCCCAAACCGCCTGGGCACCGTCTCATGGTACTGATACCTCGTGTCCACGGGCGCATCGCCCGATTGGTAGATCACATGGTCGGCCTTGTAGACCATGTAGCAACTGGCGTGCGCCGACAGCGTCAAGCTGCAGGCCATGATGGCGAATATTCTTTTCATTGGTTACTCCCCCTTCTGAGGAACCATCTTAGGTATCGGCAGAACAGCTGAACATCAGCCGTCTCCTTTGCCTGGTGTCATCTACAGCCGTTTCAATATCAGCAAGGGATTTCTGACGCCTCTGTTCAAAGAGGTTTCTGCAATTTAGCAGAAAGATTTTTAAGAGATGCCATGCGCATACTGCGAGCATCCAGTCCACCAAATCCAAACTGGCCAAGCAAGACGGGGCAGCCTTCAGGCCCAGGGCGAGGCAATGCGCCTCCTCCTGGCAAGAAGTAGGAAAAGCTCAACCAGCCAGTGCAAAGCAGCCTCTTCGGCAGCCAAGCGCCCCAGACCATCAGCATTGCAGATGCTGGCTTTTGCAGCCGGACTTGTCTGAAAATTGGCCCAATGACAAGCAAACCCTCCCCCGCCTCTAAACCACTAAGCAGCCCAACGATTCTCTTGCCAGCATGGCGCCTGGCTTTTGGTCTGTGCATGCTGGCCGTGCTGGTGCTGGCCCTCATGCCGACCGATATGCCCCTTCCCAGCACGGGCTGGGACAAGTCCAACCACCTGCTGGCGTTTTCTGTCATGGCGCTGCTGGGGCGACGCGCCTACCCAGGCCGGACCATGGCAGTGCTCGCCGGCCTCCTCGCCTATGGGGCACTGATTGAAATCTTGCAGTCCTTTACTCCAAACCGCTCGGCGGAATTGCTAGACCTTGCGGCCGATGCAATAGGGCTGGCGTTCGGATGGGGCGCCGAACAGGTGACACGCGTCATGTGCGGGCTGCGACGGGGCCGGCAGACCTGACTGCTAGCGGGCTCACCTCAGCACCTCGCGCACGCTCAGCACGTCAGCCCTGCAGCTGGCATAGGCAGCATTGATGGCATCGGCCTCGCCGGTGAGCCGCTGGAGTAGTTCAGTAGTGCCTGCTGAAAATAGCCCGCCGGCTTCGGCTGCGTCTGCAGCATCAGGGTCGGCAAGGCCGGGATCTGTGGTCGAGGTGCCAGCACCACAGCGCCTACATCCGGCAGCGGCTGCGTTAGGGTCGCGCGCAGCCGGCCAGCAGTGGCAGCAGCACGCAAGCGAGCAGCCAGGCCATCAACAGTACCTTGGTTTTGAGCATCCCTTTTCTCCTGTTCTTGTTTGAAGTTGACCAGGGCCTGGCTAGCCGCGCCGGCTTTGGCCGTTTCGATCGCCGGCTGGGCAGCTGCAGCGCGCTTTTGATCCTCGATGGCGGCCGTGAACCGCGCCGCTGCCCGGCTTTCGCCGATGGCCTGCTGATGCGTCTGCCAGACGGCATAGCCCACCACCAGAATGGCCGACGCGGCCAGCGCCGCCAGCAGCTTTTCCAGCGCGATCATGACTGCGCTGCCATGCATGCGGCATGTCGGGCCTGCTGGCGCGTCCAGACGCCCGCGCATGCTTTGTTGCCCGGCGTGCTGCAGTCGTACCCCGCAGAGAACCGGTACTTCAGCAGCGCCTGGCAGGCACCCGGGTAATTGCCCGGGCGCAGCTCGCGCAGCATCGAGGAGCTGCGCCAGGCAGCGGCGCCGTACTGGTAGCGCCAGTCCATGTAGACGTCGTACTCGGCCTGGTACAGCGCGACGCCTGCGAGCGTGGCGCGCATGTCAGCTACCTGATTGAGGTGCTGAGCGAGTGCGGCGCCGGCTGCACAGGCCCGATGGGCAAGCCGCTGCAGACCACCATGGCGCCCGGCGCGGCCATGGCCCACTGGCTGGCCAGCCGAGATTCTCCTGTCAGCTTCACCCTGGACCGCGACTGCGAGCTCAAGATGCCTGATGACCAGAAATCGACGGTGCGCTACTCGCGGCACATGCTGGAAATTGACGAGGTAGCAGAGCATATTGCCGCCGGCAAGATACCCACGCAGCTCTCGATGACCTGTCAAAGCTGGGAAATCTGGTGGATTTTGGGTAATTTCAGGCGTTTTGCACTGGAAATTACACCGGAAATAAAAAAAAGGACTTCGCTACGTGCGTAAGTCCTTGATTTTATTGGTGGGCGGTGCAAGTTTCGAACTTGCGACCCCTGCAGTGTGAATGCAGGGTTTACCAGTCCACCTAAATCCATGATCGTATATAAATCATATAGTTAGCCAAGTTTTAGTCCACCGGCGTCCACCAAAGTTTCCTATTAAAATAGACACTTATTAGACACCAAGGGGAAGCAATGGCGACCAAGATAGACACCGTGACAGCCCGTGATAACTTGAAAGCACGACACGCACCGTACTGGCAAAAGATTCGTAGCGAATGTCACCTTGGTTTTAGAAAAACCACGCCCACCAGTGTCGGCACATGGATCGCTCGTTTTCGCGATGATGATGGCAAATATCAACTCAGCAGTTTGGGAACCTTGGAAAATTTACCCAGCCATCGTCGATTTGACGAAGCCGTAAAGCAAGGAACCTCATGGTTCGATCACCGTAGTTCTGGCGGTTCTGCTATCAGTATTACAGTTATGGACGCTTGCGAACGGTACGTCGCAAAGCAACGTGATCAAGGCAAGGAAAGTACCGCGAAAGACCTTGAAGGCCGGTACAAGCGTTGGGTTTACCCCAATAAAAAGCTAAGCAATTCTTTGGTAATGAAACTAACGCCGGGGATACTACGCGACTGGCGAATGATGTTGATCAAAACTCCAGCAATATTGCAAGACAAAAAAAAGATTGCAACCAAACTACGATCACCTAGTTCTGTAAATAGGGATATGGCGGTACTTAAAGCCGCACTTAACCAAACAGTAAAAGACGGACACGCTACAAACAACAGCGCATGGTTAAACGAGCTTGCACCCATTCAAAATGCAACCCAACGACGCGACTGCTATCTAGACGCTAATGATCGTAAAAAATTAATTGCACACTCACCCTCTGATCTAGCCAACCTGCTGAAAGCGTTATCACTTGTTCCGTTAAGACCAGGTGCAATGGCAGCCCTTACTGCAAAAAGTTTTGATAGCCGTATTTCAGTTCTAACCGTTGGCAAAGATAAGTCAGGTCAGGATAGAAAAATTACACTTCCAAAGACGACAGCAGATTTCTTTGCAAGTCAAGTAATAAACAAAAAGTCCCATGAACCAATTTTTGCAAGAGCAGATGGAAAGTTCTGGGATAAAGACTCGTGGAAATACCCATTTAAGGCAGCAGCAAAAGCTGCAAACTTATCTGGAGAAGCGACTGCTTATGCATTACGGCATTCCACAATTACTGACTTGATCGCGCTACACCGTTTAGACACAATGACGGTCGCACAACTATCCGGAACTAGCCTAGTAATGATCGAGAAACACTATGGACACCTTTTACGCGACCATGTATCGATTGCACTAGCTGCACTCAGCCTTGATTAAAGTACAGCATTAGTCTCAGCGAGATAAGTATGAATTTAACGAAGAATCTCAACGTGCAGCATGGAAAACAGCATTGCCATAAAGAGCCATAGTAAATATTAACCAAATTCCGCATAAATCCACCAAGAGCCACAACGCGTGTATTTCTTGGGATAAATAAGAAGCGGAAACAATTTAATATTTTAAAGCTTTGAAAGGCAATCCATGACAAACACAACACCCAAAATCACCCTACTCCGACTTGATGACGTTAAAAATCAAACCGGCTTAGGTAGATCAATTATTTACAAAATGATTGGCGAGGGTCAATTTCCTATTCCAGTCAAGATCACATCAAAATCCGTCGCTTGGCCATCAAATGAAGTTGATAATTGGATTACATCCAAAATTAATGAAAGGAATTTGCTTCACTGATTAATTACATAGACTATACAAGTCGCACAACGACTTGGACAAAATCAAAAGCCATTTGAATGAAAATTTCAAATGGCTTTTTTGTTGGGGAAAAGAAAACCAAAGTGAACACAAGCAAAAACTCACATAACTGGGGCTGAAATCTGACCGAACAAAGAAGGTAATTACCTAGCGAATTTGTGTAGTCATGAGATTGCCATTCTCCTAGGTATCATTGAATCTATGCCACGACCCGCATGCCTATTGGGCTGCAAGCCAATTCTCCTGCAATGAATCTATGGACAAAATTCAACTTACCCTACACCCATCAAACTTGATCACTCAGGATTCATAAGATTTGATCATCCAACCTAAATACACTAAATGGTAATTTGATGTCTATGGAAATTCAAGATTTCAGATTTACCAATGACCACAACAGAAGATGTGACCTTTACGGTTTTTCTTTAAGTTCATCATTGCATCTATAGTTTTCGCCAAAATATTAATTTCATTAACCGACAACGAAAGTAAATCTTCTACCTGACCGTGTTCTTTACTATCCTGCCTAAGTAATTCATCAGTACGCCAGTTAATGTTATCCATTTCATCATCACTTAATGGCATATCATTACAAAATCTAAGTTTGTACCGAAGGTATGCCTTTTTTCCGACCCAGTCATTACCACCCTTGACTATGTAGTCACTGATGTCACCAAAATTATCAACTACAGATTTAACTTTTTTACCGTACTTCTTAGTCAAACACTTTAGTTCGATCTGCCATGGTTGTTTTTGCCACATAGGATTACTTTTAAGAACATCTAGTATTTCATCGAATTTTGCCTGCGATGGTGCACACACAATGGCGTGGAAATGTATCAATATTTCAGACGCATCATTAGCATACAAAGAAGCATCATTATCAAAACTCAGTCCTTCACATACATTAAGTTTTCTGAATTCTTGAGCTTCAATAGTTTTTTCTATTGATTCCTTTCGTTCTACCGAAATGCAGCCACCATTAAAATCAATCTGGCTTTTCTTGCCATCTATAGTCAATTGACGAATTTTGCGCATCAACCGTCGAGATATAATTTCGCACTCAGCCGCACCCAGACATGAAACACCAGATACCCTACTGAAACATTCATTCAACTGATACATCATTTGCTTGACTGAATTGACTGCCTCACCATCACAAAGATGAACCACCTTGTGCAAAATAGTCAAAAATTTAAATGACTGATAGGTACTGAATTTCTTTATCCGTTTCTCGCCCCGTCTATAGGGTCTACCATTTCTACTCAATTCTTTGGCTGCTTTCCCAGCTTCACGTACATCAATTTTTTCTGCCTTGCGACAAAAACGCAGAAATAGATCATCTGCTTCTGATTTGCTGACCTCTGGCCACAGAAGAGTCGTCTTGAGAAGACTTTCATTTCCCATGGCAGCCAGTGCTGTTGCCAATCTTGTTTTGGTGTGGGAACCCTTCAAGAATCGTTTTTCATCAGGTGCAACTACTTCCTTATTGAAGCAACCACCCAATTGAAGCAGTGTTTTGGTCCCTACGTTCTCTGGATTGACAAATGCATATCGATCATATGACTCATCGTCACCCAGTGATAACCCAAGGAACTCAGATTCATCGTAGTCAAACGAGAAGTCATAAGGAAGAACTGGAACAGGTTTGTGGAATTTCAGATGCCGGATGAAATCAAACATGATTCCCTCCCACTGAAAACACTTGATCAGATATGAGAATTATCTGATCATTTTTGATGCACCCCAGCAACAAAATGGGGGCGTGACTGCGCATATCGGTCATAGATTCCTTGTAGTTGAATAAAAACCCAGAAATAACATTGCTAGGCTAGAAGTTCCCATTGAACTTCCTACCTAGCAATAAATTCATTTGGTATTACAACTGTTGAAGAATCTATTCCCGAGACTGAATTGACCGGCAGAACCATTCCACCGATCAATGTTGCATTATATCACAAATATTTATTCAATCGGTGAATGATCAGATTATTGTTGTTTTTCCGATCATTTCCTACACAAGAATTGAATTTTCAAAACAATATCTATTTTTGAATCGTGAAATATTAAAAAGAAAAGATGTTAGACACGAATGGTCAGTCGTTTGACTATTATTAAAATTGTGACTAATAAAGCAATACAGTATTGAAAAATGCACCCAAAGCGATTTAAACGACCGTAGACGCACGCACAGCCATTCAAGCCACAACCACACTACCTCACCGTCAAAAATACAGCCACGGGCTTTCTGACAAGCCTCCACTTGTTCCTTGGCAACTAAAATAGATATTGAATTAAAAAGCAACGTACCTAAAAGATTGTTCTTCAGAATTCAATCATATCTATCACTTCGGAATGATTCTTGACTGGTAATTGCCCATAGATATGAACTATGAAGAATGATTCTAGATCGCGAAGGTAAAATAACAATTTCACTTGACCACTTTGCACAATGACCACAACCCTTGAAGAATTGATCGTCCAAAAAGCTGCGCTGGAACTAAAAATTGCCGAATTGCTTGCTATCGAACGTACAAAAGCGATTACAGAAGTGCTTGCCCTTGTTGACAGGCACACCCTGACCAAAGAAGAACTTTTCGGACCTTCTGACACTAAGAGTCGGAAGGTAGCTAAATCTGCATCTGTAGCGAAATACAAAGACCCGGCCACAAATGAGACATGGGATGGGGTAGGGATACCACCAGTCTTTATGCGTGGAAGGGAGAAGAAAGACTTCCGCGTATAACTATTCTTGCTTTTGTAACTACGGTACGTGGTCAATGTCGAAGTGCAGACCCACTACCACTGAAGCACAGCGGGTGGGTCAAAATCACGAAGTACCAACTTGATCAACCCAATTTCGTAGCACGAGAACATTGACCGCTTTCAATTTTCAATGGTGATCAAAAAATCATTCATGTGAAGTGGATGTCGTCATGATCATTGCTATTCTTCACTTGCTAGACAGAATCATTCTTCATGCCTAGGAAATTTGTTGAAGTCGGATGTTCTTCTTATGGCCAAGGCCATGTGACCCGACGCACTGGAATTTGAATCCTGATATGCAAACAATTGCTGTCGCGATTTTGATATAGGTATGCCACAGTCAAGTTTGCATTGGAACTTGTTGTCGCAAACAATCGCAAGTAACCTCATTACTGCAAGCGTCCCAGCACCTCTAGAAGGCCGCAGGAGCATTTAAAACGTCCCACCCTGCCATACCCCTTCGAAACCCTTATAGTCGCTCTACAGCCCTGTAATACAACAACCCTCAAAAACCGATTATTGGCTATGTCTTTGTTTCAAATTTAACGTATTCCAAAGTTATTTAGTTTCAAATCAACATCGTTAATGTGTTAAATATCATTATTTGGATGCATTAGCTATATGCGGGACCACGACTCAGACGAAGACGAATTTGGTGACGACTTCAATCAATGGTTGATTGGCGCTACTTATGAAAAGCCTGCTCCATCAAGAAAATTGTTCACGACAACGGAAGAAGAAAGTTATCGCCCCCAACCATTGAAGATTAGGAAACCAAAATTTGATGAGTACGGAAACGAAATCGAAGATGATGGCTACCGAGACCCCGGTGGCGGCGCTGGCAGGCCTCTATCATCCAATCCTGCAAGCAAGTCAATATCGATAAGAGTCACACCGGACCAGCATAAAAAATTTTTTATACTGGGTAGTTCCATGTGGATCAAAAAAATTATTGATGATGCTCCAGAGCAGAAATCTTCTTAAATACCTCATTTGAACACTGGGTAAATTTTTTCATATTTAATTCTTCATAATATATGATGCGTTGCAAAAATATTGAACAGGGACCACGGACGGACCGAAAATTAAATAAATATATTATAGAAAAAGACAACAATACCTGTCAATACTGCATGCTCTCGAATATAGTACGTCCAGTTTCAGAGCATGTGATTGCCTATCAAATGGGTGGGCATACAAAACCGTACAATCTTGTCTGCGCCTGTCGTTCATGCAACGCAATCAAGGGTCAACGCATATGGATTCCATATAATATTAACGAATTGATTTTAATCAACCCAAAATGGGGTTGGAAAGTTATCGATTTATTTCGATATCAAAAAACGTACAATATTAATCCTAAATATGTCCAACATGATATCGATTATGGACGGAATGCAGACATACCAATTCTTAATTTCAAGTAGTCAAAAATTTACTTTTTACACATAAATTATGTTTATTTAATATTACAATCATTTCAACATCAAGACTGAATAGGAATAGGAATATTCAGACCAACCTGCCAACTCGGGCAAGGTGGTACGCGAAAGCGATGGGGCTTATTGAAGCAACCAAACGGATAATTCGCTTACGCGTTCATTCAGTCTTCCGAGTCTTGATGTGTTTTTATCAAGAACTTGGAGTCGTCATGAGCAAACGCAATTTCGATGCTGTCCAGCAAGTCCTGAACTTGGACGTGTCATATCCTAACTTCCCAGCGTGGAATGAAAAACTGGAATTTGTCGTTAATGGCGTTGTGGTGAAGGCGACTGTTAGTCACGCATGGCGCAACATCACTATTTTAATAATATCGCCGTTTGAGCTACTGGCATGGCATTTTGAACCACCACTGATAGCTCTGGGTGCAGCAATGCTCAGCAGACAAGTGTCACTGGAAAAGCGAGGTATCACAGACGCTGAAGATTGCCTTTTTAAAGCCAAGGCAGCGTATCTCCGGCATGTTGCATACCTTCGTCTGAAACCCAAAATTGATTCGGTTCAAGCGGAATTCATCAAGAAGTTTGCCGGGAAGCTGAAATTACGATTATTAGAACTGAACACAGTTCAGTCACGTACCGCACTAGAAAAAAGTGCAGTACGCATCAAGTTCAAATCTGGCGAGATTGATCAAAAGGAGTACCAGACAGTTTTGAAAAGACTGGATGCCCAAGCCTGTGAAGCATCGCATGCATACTCCAACCTGAAATACAAAGTAGAGCGTGGTTTTGAAGAAATCAAAAATTCAATGATCGATAAGGAACTCCTGACGCATTGATACGCTGTCAGGTTTTGTCACTGCTAAAACCAGTTTAAGCAGGTCAACCTGCGATGATCTGCTTGAGGAAAATTTCAAAAAGTGGTTCGATCTTTGGCATGGCATCATTCAAGCGATGATCGCCATCCAGTAGATGCAGATCACACTGATGCAGCTTGGCAAACTTGATGCTGTTCTGAACAGGGACAACAGAATCAATCCAGCCATGAATTACCGAAGTTCTCTTGGCGCGTGGTGTAGGGTCTTGGTTCGCGTATCCAGTCAAGTAGAAGGCGGGAGCCAGCAGAAACAATCCATCAGGTTTCAATCGTGCAGTGGCGACCGTAGAGACATAGCCACCCATTGAACTACCCACCAGAACCAGTTTGCCGTGTTCTGGGGGATGGATGGATAGCAACTGCCCAACACGACGATCAGCCTCACCAAGAGCGTTCTGGTCATGATGTACCCCTACTGGATGCTCTTTGTAGTCAACCGAAATGACCGTTCCACCCAACCGCTCCGCAACATCAGCTAAGGATCGTATTTTTGATCCCCATGGTCCAGATTCCTTACCGTGAGAAAAAACGACCAGCAATTTTTCCATAAATATCCATTTTTATCTTGCAAACAGAAGCCACCACGCCAAGAAAATTACCAACCAATGAATTTCCGAACTCATACTAACTCGTAGGATTTACTTATTTGGAAATAATAAGTTGGCTCGATTGATAGCATTGCCAGCATCGCTTCATGTGCTGCTTTATCAAATTGCTCTGGGCTGAGATGTTCATCGCTGAAAATCGATGAAGAATAGGTTTTTTCTAATTCAAATTTCAGTAACTTGACATTTTTCGTTGTTTTATTTTTCTTTTGAGGCTTGCAAACTTGTTTTTCCTGTAGCTTCGCGTAATATGATTTTACGGTTTCTCGATGTGTACGCATTTTTTTCCTTAGATATTAAAAGGTTCGTGTCTTGAATAGCCACGTTAGTCCTTAATCGTATTTATAGTGTAGAAAAAATGCAAAACTCATCAAAAGGCTATTTCAATAATTTACTCCGTTGAAATTGCTCTTGTTTACGTCATTTAAAACAAGTTGGTCTGCCATTAATTCGATTTCTTCAGCCATGGTCAGCTTCTCTAACCATTCCCAAGGAATGCCGGAATGAGAATAGTATGCGCCTGCAATCTGTCCAGCTATTGCCGCTGTGGTATCAGCATCATCGCCAAGATTACAAGCCATCAACACGCAATCTTTGAAATTCTCAGTGTTCCAGAAACACCAAAACGCAGCTTCCAAACTTTCCACCACGTAGCCAGACCCGCGAATCTGATCCCTTGATTTCGATTTGTACTCACCAGATGCAACCGATTTCAAGCCGAGTGACATACGTAAGGTCTGTTGGGGTGGTGCCAGCACTTCGTCTTTCGACCTACCTTGCAATGATCGGATTAGCACTTCACCCAACAATCGGCAAGCCATCAAACATTCAGGAGCTTGATGCGTGGTTCGGGATTGTTCTTCACACAGATCAACGGCCAGTTCAGATGTGCCCAAGTAACGGATGGGAACCGGGGCAAGTCGCATGATGGAGCCGTTACCCGCGCTGTCAGGGCTAGTTGAACCAGCAAGGGCGTTGCCAGTGCGCTTGAAGGTCATCAGCGAGTCGTAGGTAGCGTTTCCAATGTCAAAGCATCTGCCATTGCTAGAAAGGTAGCCCTGTTCATGCCAGCGAACATATCGGTTCATCTGGTCAAGCGGATCGAACCCGTTTTCAATCAGGCTCGATGCCAAACACAAGGCCATGCTGGTGTCGTCAGTCCATTGGCCGGGTTTTAGCTGGAATGGACCGCCACCGACCATATCGGTCATGAGGAGAAAGGAACCGCGTGGCTTGAATTCAACTGTGGTTCCAACCGCATCACCGCATGCCAAACCTAGCAGCGCACCACGGGCACGGTTTAGCCGGTCAGTGGGTATGGCTGGATGCACGTATCCCACCTATTCTTCAACCACGGAACACCGGATTTCCGATCCGTTATCCATTTCGTAACCCTCGGATGCGATGGAAACGCCAATGAAGTCCCAACCATACTTTCGTTCCCATGCTTCTAATCTTTTTTCGGTCACTTTCTTTATGGCTTCGAGTTGAAATTTCACCGATAAATTGAAACCCATACTGTCATCATCTGTCCAAATGCCCCATGACGCATTTTTGTCAGTAAGTTCAACAGAGACTTGACCACCTAAATCAAAAAGGTCACCATCAGAAAAGTGAACTTCAAGTTGCATAGGTAAAAGAACAGACCAAGCTTGCGCTTCAAGATCGTCAATCGTTTTCTTCTTTTTCAATAATTTAGCAGCGCGAAGAAGTTCAATCGCTTTAACAAGTTTTTCTTTGTTTGGGTTGTCATCTGACACATCAGAAGAATCAACATACAGACGAGAAATTGACCATTCGCAATTAATGATGGTGGGCATAGTACGTCCTTATTCAACTTCTGGTTTATCGGCTTCGTTATTCATTGTTTCATCTGTTTGAGTTGCAGATTCAGTCAATCGCTTCAGCACTTTATAATCAGGGTCGTATTCAGAAATGAATAGAGAAATTCCTCCTGAATACTGGCGGCACCCACGAATGAAGGTTTCCGACAAAATTCCATTTTTGTAAGTTAGAACATGCTCGATTCTTAGCATGTTTTCTACAACATGCGCACTAGACATGTAGGTATCTTGGTTAAACTGGTTTGCGAGTTCAAGTCGCTGCAAAAGTGTGGTGTTTTTACGAAACATTAGATATGTCGTGAACCCAACAAAACATGGAGTTTTCAAAATTTGAACCCAAAATGGGAAAAAATTTTGTTCGATCACGTAGAGCTTTTCATCCTCTTGGAGACGGTGTTCAATTACAGCACGTTCTAATTCAAGCGACAGATTGACAATCAAGACATCAATCTCTTCAATCAAACGATTCATTGCAAGTTCCTCGGTTTCTTGTTATTCAAAAATTTGAGTGCAATGACTCTGGCGAACAAAGCAACCGAGGCTTGCTCAAAGTTTTCCGTGCTAACTATCCGCTCTGGCGCTGGACTTAAAACAGACGTTTTTAATTCGATCACAATGAACTCCTGTTTAGCTGCATTGACGTTAGTCGGGGGCAGCAATCTGGAACAAATCCCCCCCAGCCGTTTGACTCGAAAAGAGTAGACAGGCCATGTCTCTAAGAATCATCAGACGAAAAAAAACCCTCCGAATGACTGGAAGGTTGACGCTGTGCCGATTGGTTGCTCACTACAAGCCACATCGCCTTGAAGGCTGACCACCTTGCTCGGAAAAGCAGGTTGGTACGGGCGTCAACCCGAATCTTAATGTAAATATCATTATAACAGCAAGTGACGCATAGTGAATGGTTGACAGTCAAGCCCAGCATAAATCTTGATGGCTGTCGTTAAAAAGCAACCACTTCGCTATGCCAAGCGAAAGGCGCAGTTTTAACAATAAATGTCTGTTTCAAAAAGACTATTGCTAGTAAATTACATTAGAAAACTGATCACAGGTCTTTCGGATTGCCAACGGCTTCCCTAAAACTGGCCGTTGGGAACGCAATAGTCTAGTCGCCGCGCTGAAATACCACTCATACGCTGTTATCCAAATAACCAACTGAATATTTTCTCTACAACGCCTTTTTCCTTTGGTGGTGGCTTTTGTGGAAGTGGGCCGTATCCTTGATTAGTTGACTGCTGTGGAGGCTGTCGTGGTGGAGTGTTTATGGTTCTATGAGATGGCTGCGGTGTTTGTGGCGGGGCGGGTCGGGTTGCTGCACGAATTTTTTCGATAGCTGCTCGATTTGCTGTACTTGCCGAAGACGTTGTTGTGGCGGTTGTTCGAATAGGAACTGCTGCTGCTGACCGCCCTTTGATACGGTCAAGAGCGTCTTGATTGGAGGATGTCGCAAAGGATGGCAGGTTGGTGGTGGGGCCAGCCAAGCGCCATTTGGCATCTGATTCTGCAATGAGCGTCATTTGGCCAGATGCAATAACGCTGATCGACAAGTGGGAATATTTGAACTTAGGATTAGAGTATGGAGGCTCCATCAATCCAATTACGCTCACCCATTTCCCTACCCAAGATGCATCTGGTGGCGTCTTAATCGCGGTTAAACCTTCGGACCAAATCGATACCTTGAAAATGCGACCGCGCCAATCCCCAAAGTTAATGAATATATAGGCTTTTCCATTTCGGGCGTGATTTGGCTTGACATCGACGATGCGGCCAATCACCTCCACCTTGTCACCTACATGCTGCAAACAAGCTTGATAGTCCATAGCAGATAGCACATCGTAGGCACTTATATAGCCGAGCTTTGGTGCATTGGGATTGGCATGCCCCGTTAACGCTATGACGATAGCTGGAATTTTTGTTCCGGCTAAGAAGTCGGCAAGGCTTGGAGCCTTATCCATGGGAGATTTGCAGACCGAGGCGAAATTCTTAATGTCCACAGCCATTGCTGAGTTCGCCAAAAGAAGCGCAAAAGTCTGCGAAGCTCCCGGATCGACAAAGTCATTGGCTCTGAACAGTATCGCGTCTACTTCCGATTTCGTCTTGTTCCACAGAGTAGGGTCAAGGCGCAATGCTTTGAGCGCCACCGTCAGCGAGATCAATGAAAAGCGGTCGATCGTTGCATTAAAAGGATTTGTCGACTTGCGTTGCGGGTGCTGAAAGTTGACATGGCCAAGTTCAGAGCTTCCTATGTCCTTGATCTCATCGACATACATGCCGTCGTAATCGATCAACTGAATCACGGAGCCACCAGCCGAAACCATCAAGTTGCCTGTTTGCAAGTCCCCATGCGCAATTTGCTCTTTTTCCAAAAAGGCGGCAAATGAGAAAATAGCATCGGACAGTTTGGACAGCGCGGGGGCGTTTGATCGATTCGTTTCAAGAAACTCGCCAAGGGTTTCGCCTTTGGCCCAAGCCATTTTTACGATCGGGTAGCCAACGCCGTCGACCTTGATGCCTTGCGGCTGAAACTGAAATTCGAGAAAATACGGCGAGTTCAGGCTTGTGATTCGCTTGGAAATTGCGACATATCGTCGTTCAAGCGCCTTAGACTCTTTATGGAAACAGCGAACGGCGAATTTCTTAGGCCCGGTGCTGATCGTGTACGTCAACGCAAAGCCGCCGCTGATGGCTCGTGGTAGACCTAAGTTTGTTGTAGCGACTACTCCGGCTTTAAGTTCCGGATCGGCAAGCAACCGCGTGTGAAGCTGAAACGCTTGGTCGTATTGTTCAAAGGATGGATAGGCCATCGCTGGTCGGCATGCCGCCAAATGAAAGAATGATCAACGTCGAGTCGTCAACGCGCATACGCTTGGCAAAACGCTCTTCGACCACGAGTTCACAAAGCTCTTGCTCTGTCGTCAAAGATGAAAGCCTCTTCAAACCGTCAGTAGCCGCCAGCGCGTGTCGCAAAGCCCACTCGCCCAAAGCGTCTGTCATGCAGAAAAGACGAGGATTTGCATACCCGTCCAGATGAATGGTCTTGACAGTTTTTTCGCAAAATCCACTTTCTGCGATAAAGCCGTTATGTTGTGCCACTGTGGCAAGCAGCGTGGGGTGGTCCTTGAACCGTTCGGGGTCAGTGATCGGCCATGCTTCGATAAACCGGTCTTCGTCAACAAGTATCGCTAGGCAATCCCCAACGGCCAGCACGTCCAAGGCACGATGTAACGGATCAAAGTCGACTCCGAGAAGCGTCGAAAAGCTACCTCGTTCATATGCAGACTGTTGCGACCAAGACATGGCAGGGAAGTCATGGGCAACGATATATTTACCCAAAGCATCGGAAAGCCAGTCGTGTCCGAACTTGGGATCATCTGCAAATTTTCGACAAATGATCTTGGCCCATAGAAGCGAGTTGTAGGACTCGCTGGCCCCGTCGCACAACGCTAACCGTAAGCCATCATCTGAAAAGCAAAACTGGTCTTCGTTTGAATTAGGCTCGTGGATATGTTTAGGGCAAGTCCCAGCAAACTCCTTTTTCATATGGGAGTTCAGCGGAGTTGAGAGGCGCGAGTCCCTATGTCGAAGAAATCAACGATCTCCGCCGCTTCGGCATTGAACATGAAACCGCGAGATTCAGCATTCACGTTATGCCCCTTTTCTTTTGCAAAACCTATCAAATGCTGAGGCAGTTGGCTGGACATCCTGAAGAGCATCTTGGCGTAGCTATCAGGCAAGCCAGCCTCAGAGGATGGGAACATGATGGGGTCGTTCCCAAGCGTGCTGACATGGCCATTCAAGATGAGAACCTCGCCATCGTTCGTTCGGATCGCTCCAAGATGCGTGGCAATCTCTTCTGGATCGCCATCTGTGGATTCGCCATCGGTGATATGCAAAACGGTGGGTGGGTAGCAGTCAGGATGGGCGTCGCACCATGCTGCTAACTCTTCCGCAGCTTTGGACAGTGCTTCCCTCATGGGCGTTCCGCCGCTGGCTTTAGGCTCGAACCACACGGGAAATTTGATGCTGGTTTCAACAATGCCGCCAGCGCCGTCATCCATCTTGCGTTTGCGATCTTCGACACGCACAGGGTTTTGCTCGATCACCGAGATCGGGTTGATGGCGTTGGTGCCAAGCACCCCAGAAAAGCCATTAGTGACGCTCGACCCCCCATACCCAATGACGCCGACTTCAAAATAGTCACGAATCCCTTCAGATTTGCTACAACGGGTGACGAGGCTTACCAACGTTCGGTTTAGCGCATCGGCGACGAACTCAGCCTTAGTCTTGCCCGATGACATCTTGTCAGACATGGAGCCGGACTGATCAACGACGAAAAGGAACGCTGTTGGACTGTTGCGACTAATTTGTGCTTCATATGCCATTGGGTTTTTCCTATATTTTTCTGCATTCGATAGCAGTAACGAATCGTAAGCTATATTTTAAAAAACTGGTCACGGAAACTAAAAAAACAAAATTTAATCCTCGTTGCCAGCCACATTGCACACAAAATTGAACGCTGACTTTGCACTTGCTAATAGTTTTGATAACCGCAACGTCATAGTCAAAATGCCGCAAGTATGCGCGAAGGGATCGTAATCACCAAGGATGAAGGCAAGTACAAAGATCGAAGACCTTCACTTTCCACAGAACGGATTCTTGATCTTCAGCGTCGTGCTGGTGCTGGTGAGAAAAAGACCTCCCTTGCTCGGGAGTTTGGCATTAGCCGTGAAACCGTGTAAACGTATCTTGGTATTACGCCAAAACCTATTGGTGTAGAGTGACCTCGACTGCTTTTTACCTATTGCTTTTCTTATTTCAAAACAGCATCATCCATCCATAACAACAGAGTTTTCAACTTTTCTGAACACATAGTAGCTATGAGCTTATAGGTCTGTTGAACCATAGGAATATTGATTTCCACTTATATTTTTAAAGCGAAACCCTGTGCAACGTTAATCGATTTAACGTACGATAATATACCTTCGCGTTGATATTCGCTTTCGGTCTCTTTTAACACATCAACAAACTTCTTGAGTCTTAGTGCTTCAACCATCATCGAATTATTTTGGAGCATGATGTTGAAGGCAGTTATAGCTGCTGCCGGCCCCTCTTGCTTTGCTGCATTCAATATAAAGTTGGCATTTTCAGCCGCGTTAGTAATATTAACCAGAATTGAGGCGCTAAGTTCACTATCGTTGCAAGAAACTATGATGTCGTCAACATACACGCTAAGTGATACGTCGCTATTTTTGCTTAGCTTGTTGAGATACTTCCCTAAGCGACTTATATTAAGGCATAGTGCGGCGACTATTTGAGACTGGATAAAGCCGTAAGGCAAAATCAACCGCGACTTTTCATCCGGGTGTCTTACCGTTGATGCATGAGCCATTGCACGCGCATTCTCATAAGAAAATTTCCCTATTAATGTGCGTGTCACCCTGCTTCGGTTGATGCTACCGAAAAAGTCCTGAATGTCGAAGTGCAAAAAGCTATTATGCTTGAGGTGGGACTTAATTGCTTCCACATGGCCGCCGGAGCGCAAGTGGTAGTAGTACCTTGGCGGCTCCCAATAATCCTCGATAGCCTTTTTTATTTTTCTGCCTTCTTCGATTGATTCCGAAGTCGGGACGAATACCCACTTACCCGGCTTAAGCTCGAATTTGGTAGACCACTTGGGGTGCAGCATTGCGAAACTTATAGTTAAGGACCGTGTTCAAAAATGCCACGAACTCGTTTGCGAACTTTAAAAGTTCGGTCGCGAGTACCACGCACTTAAGAACTAGGTCAGAAGTTACGAATTTTTTCATAGTCTTCTCCTTTTCTCATTCCCGGCTTACCTAGTGCGAGAGCGCACAGCCATAACCAACAGCAATATGCTAAGCAGTAAACTGCTTGAAGCTATTTAGAAATCACTTAGTGATAGAGAAAAGGTTAGGCAAAATGTGCCTAATGCCGGGAACAAGCAGTGTAACACATAATTACTTGACTTGACCCAATGCATATGAATTTTTCACCTTAGCGACGGCAATTTGCGCGAAGTTCTGTCTGCCATTTAGCTCAGATCGATATGAGAAAATTAAATCATCTCTCTATACGGACTTGGGCTTGGAATCACTTTTGTTCTTCTTCCACGACTCTAGGATAAACAGAGCTACGGTATGGGCTGCATGAATGGCCAATCTCGCGTGCCTTGATTCCAATCTGTACTGTTTCTTCCCTGCGCCGTGCGCAGAACTTGCGTGCGTACGCAACGCACCAATGCCTTCAACTACAGCGAACAAACCTGTAAGAATGACTTGTAAATCTTGATCTTCAACCACGCTTGGATCAAAACCAAGGTGTTTGCGAACGACAGTCCAAACGGGTTTTAAGTCTTGCTTAGCAGGCATACCCAGCCCCTGCTCTTCGATATACACCTTGCATACGCTCTCAAGGATATTGCTTGCAGCAGATACCGCTTCTCTTGGGCTTGATTCCACGTTTGAAAGCGCACGCGTGAATTCATGGTCTAGCGATGGAATATCTTTTTCCCGTATGAAGTCATCTAGGGTTCTCGATGGGATGCCAACTGCTCCTTTGATTAAACCGCCCTGAAAGTATTTCAGTTCATACCGAAGGAGAGCCTTTGTTATTTTCTGTTGCTCTGTTGTTTCGTCCGATGGAGGAAAGTCATCATAAGGACTACCTTCCGGTAGAGGCTCCTCCATATAGCCTTCTATAAGACGACCAAGAATTTGAAGCGGTTGTGTGGTCTCATCTGTGTTGATCCGCCGAAGCCATTCTTGCACCTTCACCCATTTGCTGCCCTCAGGGGGATTTCCCGGAGCACCTGAATAAATGAAGAGGTTATCCATTGATTGATGCGTTTCCCTTTGTGACATGATCTCTGCGCATGCAGCAATTACGGGGGCTGGAATGAGTTTTCGCATAACGTATGAGTGTTCTTATTGCTTAACGTAGGATGCAATATCCAACCGTGGTAATGCTCGGACTATCTTCATAGTTTCGAGACTAACGGTAATCACACGCTGAAACAATTTTAGAGGATATGCTGCATCACCCATGGTTTCAGTTGCCCACAGATTCGCATCGTTCACGATACCGCTGTCTTTGTGGGTAGTCACTGCTTGGCGTTCCATGACCCACTCCAAAGCTGGTTTTCCGTTCACCACGTAATCATAGGCTTCCAGCGGTATGCCACTCATGGTGATTTTGTGGTTGTAGACCACTCGGGTTTTGTCAGCCTTACTGGCAAACTTCATTTGCGTGACGCGGTAATCGGCTTCGGTGAAGGTACTCATTAGTAAAGCACCGCCCTCAATGGTCACAGGGTACGGCTCAACAGTTTCATAGTTGATATGCAGGTCTGCAAGTTTTCTTCCCGCAGTGCTGAATGCTTGAAAGTCAGAAAACTTCTTGACCGCTGGAATACGGGGCAGTTCCTTACTCAGATTGTCGGCATAACGCTTTTTATAGTCTTCGGAATGCAGCAGGCCATAAATGTAATAAAACAGTTCTTCCTTGCTGATTTCAGCACCGTTGTAGGTGTCTTTGAAGTGCTGCAATCCTGCATCGGTGATGCCGTCTTTGACGGTGAACTCATTGTTATCCTCATTGGCATCATGCATTCCCGGTAATAAATAATTTTTTGAAGCTACCAACTTGGCTTCATACGTTTTTAATGGAAAACTTTGGCCGTTTGCTTGAAGCTGAATGTCTGGTAGAACATCGGCCATGATGGTTGAAAACTCCTTTGGTGTTCCCAATCCGGTGACGCAAATCACTCGATTTTTTACCGGAGCAATCGGAAATATACGTGGCATTTGATACAGCATGTCGTTGTAATACTTGCTGAAATACACATGGGACTTAGTAAACGGACGGTATAGTCCAATGACCAATGCAGCACTTTGGAATGGATGCTCTACGTGCCTCGCCAGATCATTCTTGAGCCCTCGATTCCAACTGATTTTCGAACTATCAGTATTTATGAAGCCCTCAATTTCAGGGTACGCGTCCTTATTCAGCCCGTTGCAGACCAATTTGTAGCGTTTAACCTCGGCATTATAGAAATTCGCCATATGTTTCATATTTGTTGAAACAGCGACCTTCGAAGCACCATAGCACCACGCATCTCGGCTTGTTGAGACCCCACGCGAATAGTTCGAAAAAAGAGTAATAGCACTCGCGTCTTTTTTGTCGCCTATGCTCACAAAATGATCGAAACTGCTGTCTCGCTTCCCTATCCAGTCGTTGTGTTTGTCGGGCGTTATGGGTAGCCATCCGTTGGCCTTCGCAATCCCTTCAATACTCCCAAAATTAACAATTTTTTCCAGCTTCTCTTCCCGGCTCAGATAGTCGCCAATGTCATGAAAGTATATTTTTCCGTACTCTTCGGCCTTTGGGTTCTTAACCAATATGCTGATAGCAATAGGTGATCGACTTCCCGCTCCGAAAATCTTACCTCCCTCTTGGCGGGACAACTCGCCAGACGTTCGTTGATTGCCGCGAAGGTGAAAGATATAGATGCTGCTGAATTCTTCTGCCAAACACTTCCGCAATCCGTCTGCGGTGTTCGCATCAATGAAGCCACCATTGCTGACGTAACCAATAACACCACTCGACCCTACTCGATCGCTGGCCCAGCGAATCGCCCGAATGTAGCTGTCATATAAAGCGTTCTTGTTTACCGCCGTCGAATGTGCCGCGTATGTTTTCCTTATGCCGTCGTCCAGCGTTTTGTATTCAATGTTTGCGTTGTTGTCATTGGCATTGGTCTGCCCAGCCGAATACGGCGGGTTGCCAACAATAACCCTAATGTCCAGTTGTTTTTGTTTGCGACGGCGGCTACTGTTATCAGCAAGAACTGCACTGACCAAGTCATCTTTTTCATACAAGGCAAACGTGTCGGTCAAACAGATGCCACCAAAGGGCACATAGTCACCGCCCATGATGCTGTGGTACACGTGTTCAATGTTGATAGCAGCAATGTAATAGGCCAGCAGCACGATTTCATTGGCATGGATTTCGTTCTGGAACTTGTAGGCAAGCTCATCCTTGCTGATTAGGCCACTTTGCAATATTCGGGTAACGAACGTGCCAGTTCCCGTGAACGGGTCAATGATGTGAACGCCCTTGCTGCCCAGTGTCTGGCCGAACTCGCTTTTCAGAACGTCGTTGACGCTGTGGATGATGAAGTCAACCACTTCCACGGGCGTGTACACAATGCCCAGCCGTTCCGTCATCTTTGGAAAGGCATTTTTGAAGAACTTGTCGTATAGCTCGACAATGATTTTTTGCTTGGCCTTGAGGTCACTGATCCCGGCAGCACGCATCCTGACGCTTTCATAGAAGCGTTCCAGTGTTTCGGCTTCCTTGTCCAGATTGTGTTCGTTCAGCACCTCCAAAACGCCTTGCATGGCTTTGGAGACGGGGTTGTGCTGGGTGAAGCTGTACCCCTCAAACAAGGCATCAAACACGGGCTTAGTGATGATGTGCTGCGCCAGCATTTCAATGGCTTCATCACGGGTGATGCTGTCGTTCAGGTCGTCTTGCAGTTCCTTCAAGAAACCATTGAACGCGGCAATCTCCGCTGTGTTTTCTGGCTTGCCCAGAATGGCCGTAATACGACTGATGTTGGTTTGGGCAATACGGGCAATGTCGCCAGCCCATTCGTCCCAGTACAGGCGGTTGCCACACTTTTGTACTACCTTCGCAACGATAGCACGCTCAATTTCGCTCACTTGGTAGTCAATTTCTTGCTGAGTCGGTGTTGGAGTGGATTCGGGATCGGTGCCATCCGTGCCTATCTTTCGGCCACCCTTGGCAGTTTTCGATCCCTTATTGATTTTGACCCCATTGCCATCTCCAGCCCCTTTAGCCTTGCTTTTGATATTGATGGTATCGGTGATGGCGATAATTTCCATCTTGGACTTGTCTTGCCCGGTCAAATCCAACTTGTTGATCATGGAATCAAAACGGTCATCGTGTGACCGCAGAGCTTGCAGCACTTCCCATACGACTTTGTAGGTTTTGTTGTCGTTCAATGCCTCTTCGGGCTGCATGCCAGCGGGGATGACCACCGGCAAAATAACATAGCCCAGTTTTTTGGTGCTGTTGCGCGGCTTGCGCATGACGCGACCGACTGACTGCACCACGTCAACTTGCGAATTGCGCGGAGTCAAAAATAGAACAGCATCAAGGGCAGGCACATCCACCCCTTCGGACAGGCATCGCACGTTGCTGAGTACCCGGCAGGTGTTTTCGGGAATTTCGGCCTTGAGCCAATCCAGTTTGGCCCCTTTTTGGGCAGCATTCATGCTGCCATCAACGTGCTTGGCCTCGCATACCAGCTTGCTAATCGCGTCTTGATGCTCGGGATGTTCTTTTAGCAATTCAGCCCGGTATTCATTCACCACAGCCTCAAACATATCTGCAATGTTGACGCTGCTGACTTTGTGAGTTTTGGCCCCTTTTTTGACATCAATGACCTGACAAAAGGCCACGGCACGTCGCATGGGATCAGGGTCGTTGCTAAGGTCGTCTTGTGAGTCTTGTTTGGACAATGCACGCCAGCAACCCACAATCTTGGCTGCATCGTCAACGCGCAGGTTGTTATCCGTATCTGCCAGCAAACCTTGTAGATTTTTGTTGATGTGGTCTTCGCTGATGGTCAGCACAATGACTTTGTAATCGCACAAGATGCCCAAACCATGAACGGCTTCTGAAAACGACAGGGTATGCAGCGTTTCCCCGAAGTAAGCAGGGTCGTTCATGTCATACAGAACGATGCTTTCTGTCTCAGCCTTTGCTTTGGCCTTGACACCATAAACGCGGGGCGTGGCGGTCATATAAACACGCTTGGTGCCCCGGATAACGTCCTGATTGTGAACTTTGACAAATGCCGATTCATCATCGCCATCAAAGCTGGCTCCCGTAGTGCGGTGGGCTTCATCGCAAATGATCAGGTCAAAGTCGGCAAGACCATGCTGCTTTTGAGCCTGAGAAATTACGTCGATGGAGTGATACGTGGAAAACACCACACTCATGTGCTGCGCATCATGTCGCTTGGTGACTTCGTGCGCCAAAGGCTTGGGGTTCGTGGTGGCTGGAAATTGCAACTCGTGTACCAGCATCTGGTAGTCGTCGTCTTTGTCGCGCTTTTTTCCAACCTCACTGTCTGAGCACACGGCGAAGCTGTGTATTGGGGTTGCGGTTTCCTGCGTCCATTCCGTTAAAGTTTGAGACATCAACGACAGGGAAGGCACCAAGAACAACACCCGACCTCCTGCGCCTGCCATTTGCTCTGCTAGACGCAATGCCGTGAAGGTTTTGCCCGTGCCGCATGCCATGATGAGCTTGCCACGGTCGGCATCCTTCAGCCCCGCCATCACGTTCGAAATCGCGGTTTTTTGGTAGCCGCGTAGTTCCTTGGCTTCTTTAAATTGAACGGTCTTTTGGTGGAACGTACCGGCCCAATCAATCTTGCTTTCCTCAAGGTCTGAAAGCGTGATTTTTTGGCAAGGGATGTGCTGATCCTGTATGGCCGTATCGACGTGGGGGCTGATCTTGTCGGTAGAAAGAATCAGCAGACGATGGGTAAATGGTTTCTTGCCCGAAGCAGTGAAAAACGAATCTACCTGTTTTTTGTACAGGGTGCTGTCCGAATCGTAAAACTTGGCCTGAATGGCATGATGTTCATCAGTGCCCCGCGTTTTAGCAACCAGATCGATTCCGGTGTCTGTACCGGGATCGTTGTGGCCTGCGCTAATCCAGTAAGCACGCCAGTCTTCCCAGAGCCATACATCGCTGTACAGGTCGTTGTAACGTGGTTCGTTCAGAAAATAAAGTTTGGATAAATTCTCAAAATAGTTGCCTTTTTCGCGCTCGGTGTGGGATGTTTTGCGAAAGGTGTCAAGGGTATCTGTCAGAACGCTCATTGCAGGCCAGTAGTTACGTAATGTGTCTGGCTCAGTCTAGCAGGCGAACACAGGGTGAATTGCTGGGTTAACCTGTTGCAGAGGCTATCTACGAGGTCGTAGGAACAGCCCCGGTGCAGATAGCATGTGCTGCTATATTGACCCATGGGAATTGAAGATCGCGATTGGTACAGGGAAGAAACAGCCAAGAAGCAAGGCATGTTTTACAACCGAAAAAACGCCACGTACAGGGTTTGCCCACGCTATTTCCCGAAGCTGTTCCGAGGTAGCGCAACGGTTCCGGCTGAACGTCGGGGGGCTTCACAGTCTTCACCACCGCCGAAAACAATGCACCCGTTGTTGGTTGTTTTCGCCACATTTGCAATTTGTGGGGGCGTGTTCGTCCTGCTGAAAATTATTTCTCAGCTTCTGCGATGACGAAACAGACAGGCAGACCTTAAAACAAAGCCGTGCGTTGCTCTTTTGGTTCCCATGGATGAAACAATGTAGCTGACGCACATCCATGGACATGGTTGAGGAACGCGATTCGAGCTACGACATCGTTACCTGTATGCGCAATCAAGGTTTCCCGGAGGGGATGGTGGCTCGAAATCAAAAACTCATTACGTTTGTGAAGTCGCTCAAGCAGTCGAATTGTTGGGATTCTGGCGAATTTGCCTTTGGCTCCTCGATTGCATGCAGGGCATGACAGCACTAAATTCCAGATGCCATCGACCAAAGCGCCAAGTCTCGTTTGCTTTAGTGCGTGAGGGAAAAAGTGATCCACATCCGTATCGGCTATGCTATCGACCTGCATGATGTTTCCGAAGCAGTAAAAGCATTTACCCTTCTGGTAGCCATTCAAAGCCCCTCGTGAACTGGTTACAGTCTTTCGGCGCAAATATCGATCTACCGAGAACAACTGCTCCGTTTCGGCGTCATAGTCAATTCCGATCAAATTGCGACCGATGCCCAGTTCCCATGAAGTCTCGACCAGACGCCACCGCGATTCAACTTCGCTGAACAGGGTATCGCCACGAGCTTCCGTCAGGAGTTTTGAGAACTCGTCAGTGATCCGGATTCCAGAATTTACTGTTCGTTCATCGGTAAAAAACAAGGTTGGGATCGGCCCTTGATTTACGACATGGAACGCATCGATGACATTGCCAAATCCTCGTCGCACAGTCTCTTCTGTCAGCCGATCCTGCGTAATTACGCCGTTGTTGAACTTGCGGCAAGCATCCAAGAATTGACTGCTCGTAGATGTAGCCTGCTTGTCGGCAATTTTGAGATGCTCGGCAATGTGGTTGGCAAAGACGGGAGCCAATTCTGACAGCTTCAGGAGTTGCCCAGACTGTGCATTGAGGTCGAGCAGGGTCTTGGCAAGGGCAAACTTATAGCTGGCGACGTTGCGACCAAACAGGAAGATCCCGCGCCAATAGTCTTCCAAACGTGGTTCTCGGGACAGGAATTCGGCGGCTGACATGTGAAATCAGTAAAAGCCCTTGCCGGGGATCGTGTGCCTGACGCCACCGCGAGGATTTTCAACATCTCCTTCGCGGCGAGGGATCAGGTGAATGTGACAGTGAAAGATGGTCTGCCCTGCTGTCGCACCTGCATTCATGCCGATATTGAACCCTTTGACAAACTCATCTTGGACCATGATGGTTCTGCGTAGCTCATTTAGAAGTTGGTTGCAGGCCAACACCTCATCCTCAGTTAGACCAAAAAAATCGGTGACATGCCGCTTTGGAATAACCAATGTATGCCCGTCTGTAACGGGAAATCCATCGCGAACGGCATAGGCCAAATCGTTAGACTCAACAATTCTGTCAGCAGGCATCGAACAGAACAAACATGAGTGATTGGTAGATGTACTTTGGCTAGACATATTTATAATTTAAATTACTTCATATTTTTATGGATCGACACCCATTACAAAATGGGTATACATTTTTGCATCAGCATTCAATAACTTGGGGTAAATCGAAATTAACCTTCGCCATGCATCCATAAGTATTACACGGCTTCGAATACTACACTGACAAGCATCAATTTGCCTCATGCGTATACCTCCGTGAACAATTTTACTCCTTAGAGTATATAATTTTTTAATTTCTTCTTGGTATGTGACTCTTATTTTCGGATCTGAAGATAATACGCAAGCCATATTCATCGATACTCTATAAGACAACTCAGAATTATCACCTGTTCCAAAAAGTGCTTCCCAAACAATCACAGCGTCAATAAAACGATCTACTGAATCACTAGGACGCTCGAACATTGATACCGTGCGATGTAAAGCAATCTCAGAAATATTCAATTTAGAAAGTTTTTCAATCCAATCTTCTAAATTGGCAACTTGATCCAATTTGATACGAGCACCTTCTGGCACATCTCCTCGTATTTCACATCCCGGACAGCCACGTAAAAAAGAGCAATAACATGTAGTTAGCCATTTCAAGCAGGGAGATGAATATTGAGAATCAATCGTGAGAAGAACTGCTAAAGTTATAAGTTGCCAGCGAACATCTTCAGAATGAATTGGAACTCGAAATTCGGTAGGTGTCCATTGATATTTTGTGTAAGTCTCTAATAGAACACCACCTCTAGATTCAGTAATTTTGTTGCCACGGAAAACTAAAAGTTCATCTCCAGATTGCCAATTTCTAATTATTCCCCAAGGAGTTTTAATAGTTGTATTTTCTGGAAGACTGAAATTAAAAGCGACCACTTCAACGCCATCGGTGAAACCTTTGCGAATTCCTTTTCGCAATATATCTAATGCCTCTATTATTTTAGTATTTACGCCTTTTTTACTTGAATCTCCACACCGAAAAGCATGCCATGTTGCTGCATTTATTAGGTTTGTAGCTAGACCGGAAACTTGCACTAGTTCTCTAGGCAAGGAAAGTTTAATTGGCCCCTCTTTTGTTAGCCTATCCAAATCTGCATCTTGCGAAATATCCAGCAAAAAAACGTTATGCTCTATGTGCGACTCGACCTCTTCCTTAAGTAATGGCATTGGCAATCCATTAGTATGGAGCCGTAAATTATTTTCATAGAATGCCAAATCTTCTGCAATTTTTAGAAGCGATTGCATGAAATTCCTTTCAAATAACTATAGCTTTTTAATTATTATATTAATAATAATATATTTAGAATTTTAATTCAATAAAAGCAAGATGCTTGATAAGCGCAGCATTGCGCAATTGCCCCTCGGCTCCATAGTGAATTTCTCGGTGACAAGTCGGGCAGATGGCACCAACGTGTTTTGGATGATCAAGCCCACCATCGGATACACGCGTGGTGTGATGCGGTTCCAAGTACGCAGACCCATCTGATCGTTTGAACGGGGCTGGTTCTTTACATGACTCGCAATGCCCATTTGCACGCATGAAAACATAGTTGCTCACTGCCCGGCTACGCTTGTACAGCGTGCGCTTGGCCTGAGAGGTTCCAACCTGCTCTGTTGGTACAAATGCTGCCAGAGCGCGTATTCGAGCCTGCTCAAGACTAACAATTTCCTTGTGGTCTTCCTCTTCCACTGGTGCATCTAAATCGTCAGGCAGCATCTCGACGGGGAGCAAGTGAAAGATGATGACGCGTCGTTGATTACGTTCCTTGTCCAGCCCATGGCCAAACTCATGAGACGCATAGGTGAACTCACCGATATACCGTTGTCCTTTCGCCTTGCCTAACGTTTGGAACACATGTAGGGCACGCCCTTCGTTAGCGTGGTTAGCGATGGCATGATTGCCTTTGTCGAATTTCATGTCGCCAACTTGGCCTTCGCCGCTGTACCAGAACACGCCATGCTCATCGAAGTGATCCTTGTAGCCGTACTGTTCTCCAGACTCACCAGTGAAGAGAAAAATAGCTGCGGTCTGACGTGATGCAGAAATTCCGCTTTGACGACCACCTCCATAAAGATCATTGATTTCGGGCCATCGATCGTAAATACGACCGATTTCAAATTGAGGTGCAGCGTGCATGTGGCCTTTGTGCTGTAAACGAATCACTTAATTATTGCTTGAATTGACCGCCTTAAATTAGCTTTAATATTAATTTTCTGATCAAATTACAAATAGTTCAGGCTGAAAAAAATATATATTATTTAATTCTTGTTGCTTAGACAGTGAACGGCAAACTTTGCATGTTGTGCCATGCCTCAAGCTTGCCCATGATGTGCTCCAATAATGTCCACGACTACATAATAATTTAAGTGGGTCATCGTGAGCAACAAATTTCAATGACAAGAGCACTTCACCTCGTGCAGCCAAAAAATCTTTTATCTTTTTGAATGTTTCTTTTTCGCACTTTTCACGAGTAGCGGCCTTACGACATTTTTCACATGGCGTTACTACTTTCGGTAAGCGTTTAGGGCTTAATTTAAATTCATGTCCACAACTTAAACATTTCCATGACAACTGAGTTCTAGCCCCAACATAAGATTTCGATAAACACTCTAGCTGCTTCTCTTTGCCTTCATAATTTATGGTCAATAGCTTATCATCAGTTCTAATATACTCTTGCGATAAATCTAATAACGGCAAATCAGCCCATCGTTTAAGCCCCTTGTCTAGCCGTAACAGTTCATCGCGCACAAATTCTTCTAGGTTAACATGGGATACAGTGTATGGAATCTGAATCAATGTCACATGACGTGATTCACAGATTTTTGCTTTACGTCTGTCTCGATCCTGAATATCGTTCAGTCGAAGGTCATCAACTTTAAAGTTATGGACTATTTTGTAATGCTGTATCCCTTGATACTCAAATGCTAATGCAAGGTCTTCGCAATAGCCATCAAGTTCCATTGGTGTGCCTGTTGTGTTCAACAGCCAATCAGGTCTACAACTAGAAAATTGTCTTTTATACAGGTGCTCAAAAATTGCACGACATACCCTTTCGCTAAGTCCCTTTCTACATATAGGACACCAGCCTCCAGCTATTACATTGCACGCTGCTGTAGCAAATTGATGGTCCAAGGAACATACCCAATCTAGATTGGAATTAACGTTATCGTATTGTAGAGAGATACATTTACCATTTTCCCTTGCAGCAAGTTCGTGCATTTTTTCAATGCCGAGATTATTCGCTTGCCGTTTTCGTTCATTGGCGCATTTAATACACCACGTACCGTTATGAACAGCGTTATAACAGGTAGACCAAATGTGACCGCATGCACATTTCCAAATTAACTTGGCCTTGCTGTTTTCGTACTTAGTAGAAAGGCACCATCCTTCCTTTGATGCTGCCAGCGCATGACAGTCATCAAGGCTGTAACTTCTGCGTGCGGAATTGTTCTTTACAGCACAAACATTGCACCAAGATTTATTATGTCCAACGACAGTCTCGGATGTTGCTTCCCATATGTGCTGATTAGCACATCTCCAAGTCATCTTGATAGTTGACTTATGGTATTCCGTAGAAAGGCACTCTCCGCCCATTTCTCGTGCACGCTCTTGGCATTGTTCAAGTGTACGTTTTGGTCGTCCCATAATTCTGAATCGAACCTCTTCTTGCAAAACAGCGTAGTTGAAAATTTACGAAATTCACAAAGTTAAAGTGAAATTGGCATATATTTTTTCTGAGAATAAGCGTCGATAACAAATCTAGAAAAACTGAGCTACCGCCCCCAAGTAAATGAAATGATGCCATTGATAGCAGGGAGCATCGACAAAATGCTGAAAAAATTTAACTACAACCGCTTTGCCGAGTTTGCGATGGTGTGGATCATCGGTACCTCTGGCACAGCATTCTCGCCAGATGCACAAGCCGCTGAAAAACGAGCGCGGCAGCATTCAGGGTCGTTACAGCAAGGATCGAAGGCCAAGCCCATCCTGTCGGGTCACAAACGCATTGGTCAGGCGTCCGTTTATGCAGGAAAGTTTGCAGGCAAAAAGATGGCCGATGGGACAAAAATGAACCCACACAGCGACAACGCTGCCAGCAAAACGTTGCCGCTTGGCACCACTGCAAAGGTGACGAACCTTCAGACAGGCCAAAGCGCGAAGGTCACCATCCGTGATCGTGGGCCGCATGTGAAAGGTCGAATATTGGACGTTTCTCCTTCCACGGCACGCAAGATCGGCATTTCGAAACACGATGGCGTGGCTAAGGTCAAAGTCGATCCCATCGCGTTTCCTACAGGCAGCCGCAACGAGAAATCCGGCGTCGCCGCGCAAAAAGGCAAAGCGAAAAAGCCTTCTGCCGAACAGCGCAAGTAGCCACAGCCAGCCCCAGTCACTCCCGGACATGAGATTTCGCTGCGTTACTTCAAGCAAATTCTTGCATAGCTTTTCCGTAAGTGATTCCAAGACGATAGCTCAGCAGCGCATGCGCCGCTTGTTCCCGTGTGACGCTACCCAGTTCAATCTTGCTGGGCAAAGGCACCAATTTCTGCTGTAAGGCGAAATTTTCGGGAAACGAGATACATCAGTACCCATACCGGCGTGATCCAAGCTTGTTCCCTGTAGTGAACCAACTCATGTTCGATCAGGGCACTGTCGCTGCGATGCTCTGGCCGAACAAAGACGAAAGGCCACAGGGAAACGGCTGAGAAGCCTTTTGGGATGAAATCTATGCAAACGATCATTGCTATCGATCAGTTTTCGAGGTTTTCGGGGCTAAGCAACTTGATCATCACACCGCTTCTCGAAAAATGTCTTCAAGAAATTTCGGTATTTTTCACTCGTCCGTTCGGCGTATCGGCTCAAAAATACGGGAAAGTGGTCTTTAAGAGTTCGCGATACGTAGATTACGTGAGACTTAGTTGAAGATTCGGCTTCATTAGAACAATCTTTTTCAACTATTTGGCTAAAGATCGTCTGACATCAACACAGGAATGCCGCTTTCCAGTTGATCAAATGCTGTCCAACATGGCAAACAATCCATGACTGTCCACCATTGTTTTAGACACTTTTTAGACACCGGGCATAAAAAAAGGACTTGGCTATAAAGCTAAGTCCTTGATTTTATTGGTGGGCGGTGCAAGTTTCGAACTTGCGACCCCTGCAGTGTGAATGCAGTGCTCTACCCCTGAGCTAACCGCCCTATCGTTCAGCTTTCTATTATATGCCGGCTTTTAGGCGCCTTTTGCAACCTTTGAAAATTTTAAATGCGTGCAATGGCCAGCATCACGCGGCGTAACAACCACAAGATTTGGCCATTGCGTCATTCAGCCCTGTCATTTCGGCAGAAAGGATGCGGTTTTGCCGCCAAGTTGCCGCTTCCGCTTGAGCATGCCTCCGGGGAAACTTGTGGCATCGCGTCAGCATCCAGGAAACTTCCAAATGGCAAAACCCAACTACCCCACCACGGTCTATCTCGGCGCGCAGGACATGATCCGCCTTGTACAGCGCAAGGGCCTTTGCGCCTGCATCTCAGGTGTGGCTGCGCGCATTGAGCGCGAGTTCCTGCGCTGGGAAGCGTTTGACAAGAGCGCGCGCCTGGCGAGCCACTCGCCTGACGGCGTGATCGAGCTGATGCCGATTGCCGACGCGGCCGAATTTTCCTTCAAGTACGTCAACGGCCATCCGGGCAACCACCGCCGCGGCCTGCCCACGGTGATGGCCTTCGGCGTGCTGGCTGATGTAGCCACCGGCGCGCCACGGCTGCTGTCCGAGCTGACGCTGACCACCGCCATTCGCACTGCCGCCATGTCGGCGCTGGCCGCACGCCACCTGGCGCGACCGGACAGCCGGTGCATGGCGCTGATCGGCAACGGCGCGCAAAGTGAATTTCAGGCGCTGGCATTTCGCGACCTGCTCGGCATCCGCGAGGTGCGGCTGTTCGACACCGACCCGGCGGCCAGCGCCAAGCTGGCGGCCAACCTGGCCGGACAAGGCCTGCAGGTGCAGATCTGCGGTAGCACGGCCGAGGCGGTGCGCGGCGCCGACATCGTGACCACGGTGACGGCCGACAAGACGCATGCGGCCATCGTCACGGCCGACATGGTCACACCGGGCATGCACATCAATGCGGTGGGCGGCGACTGTCCGGGCAAGACCGAGCTGCATCCCGGCGTGCTGGAAATGGCCTCGGTGTTCGTCGAATTCGAGCCGCAAAGCCGCATCGAAGGCGATGTCC
>Ga0308165_1001460_pt1 | contig 32991 bp, 27 predicted proteins | sample PhyWR2_FD_201032 | JGI IMG/M metagenome (GOLD analysis project Ga0308165, IMG submission 201032) | Phyllosphere microbial communities from UC Gill Tract Community Farm, Albany, California, United States - DLSLW.R2 | ecosystem: Host-associated > Plants > Phyllosphere > Unclassified | place: USA... | reverse complement strand
CCGAAATAACCGCTGCCCAGCTCCCAGGTCAGGTCGCCGCCGTTTTCCCGGTGATAGGCGCTGATGCTGCCTTCGCCAGTATCGTGGGCGAAGTTACCCAGCTTGGCGCCCTGGTTCAGCGCACGAATGGCGTTGGCGCTGAGCGAGCCGAAGCTCATGGCCGAGATGTTGAACACCGACGCGGAATACGGCTGCGTGCATTGCGGGCCACCGACCGTGACGCGAAAACTGCTCGGGTCGCTCAATGGCGCCGGGCGCATCGAGTGGCCGATGAATTCGAAGCCGGATTGATACACATCGATCAGGGTGCCGAAGGGTTTGTCGGCGGTTTCATTTTTCGCGCGCGAGTACACCAGTGAGCGTTGCGCTCGGGAGAAGGGCAGGGCATCGCTATCGGACTCCAGCAGGTACTGGCGGATTTCCGGGCGAATGCCCTCTACCAGATAACGGATGTTACCCAGGACCGGGTAATTGCGCCGCACCGCGTGCGGGCTTTGCAGCAGGTCGAACAGGCCGATCAAGCTCAGCACCAACGTCACGGCGGTGAACGGCCAGAGCCAGTCATGCTCGAGGAAGGGCAGGCTGGCGAGGGTGAAGATCACGCACGCGGCGAAGAAGGCATAACGGCTCAGGAGTGACAGGCTCATACGGTTTCCCTGGGTTCGGACGGGCAGCCTGCATTTTGCGCCCGTCGGTAAACCGTGAACAAGGCAAGATCTCAGTTCTCGCCAGACGCGAGCCTTTTGTTCATCGGCAGAAACGGCAGGGGCAGGCGCGGTATCGCTGAACCCAGCCCCTGCAACTGCGAGCCGCTGATGACCTGGAAGCTTGCCTGGTTAAGGGTGGTGGAACTGCCTCCGACAAAAACCGTGAACGTTCCGGGCTCCACGACTCGTACAAAGTCCTGATTGAGCAGGGCAAAGTCGTCCTGATCCAGCCTGAACCGAACCTTGCCCGCTTCGCCAGGCAGGAGCCTGACCCGCGTGAAACCGCGCAGGCTGCGCACGGGGCGAGTCACGCTGGCCACGTCGTCGCGCAAGTACAACTGCACAACTTCCTCACCCTCACGTTCGCCGGTGTTATGCACTGTGACTTCCACCGTCAGGGCCTCATCGGGCGAGAGCACGGTTTTATCGAGCTGCGGTGGATCGTAGGCGAAGGTTGTGTAGCTCAAACCATGGCCGAATGGATAAAGCGGCGTCCAGGGATGATCGATGTACTTGGAGGTATAAATCAAATGCTGCCGAGGGGCTCGCCCGGTACTTTTGTGCCCGTAGTAAATGGGCACCTGACCCACCGACCGGGGAAACGTGATAGGCAGCTTGCCGCTTGGATTGACGTCGCCAAACAGGATGTCGGCCACGCCGTTGCCCATTTCCGAGCCCAGGAACCAGGCCTCGAGGATGGCCGGGACTTGCGCGTCCAGGCGGGAGACTGTCAGAGGACGGCCATTCATGAGAATGACGACCAGGGGTTTGCGCGTTTCAACCAGACGTTCCAGGAGGGCTTCTTGAGCGGCGTTCAGCCCAAGGAATGCGCGACTGTTCGCTTCGCCGCTCATGGACGAACTTTCGCCAAGCACGGCGATCACGACGTCCGCACCCAGGGCGGCGATCATCGCCTTGTCGATGCCCGAACGTTCATCGCTGTGAGGGGAGGCCCCGGCGACGTAAACCAGCTGGCTGGCGGGGGAAATTGCGCGTTTGATTCCTTCAAGCACGCTGACCGTCTCATCGAGGCGGGCAATACCCGGGTAGGGGCCCAACGCGCCAGTCGAATCATCAGCCAAAGCCCCCACGACCACCAGCCGGCGAATATTTTTGTTCAGGGGTAATAGCTGATTTTCGTTTTTCAGCAACACAATGGATTTCTGCGCGGCTTCGCGCGCCAGTGCGCGATGCTCGACGCTGGCAGGCGCTCGTTCGCTGGCCGGGTCGATGTAGCGATAAGGGTCATCGAACAGTCCCAGTTTGTCTTTGGCCAGAAGCACCCGGCGCACTGCATCGTCCAGGGCGTGCTGGGACACCTGGCCGCTCTTGACCAGCGTCGGCAGGCTCCTGGAGTAGATGCCGCTGGCCAGGTCCACGTCTACCGTCGCGTCCATGGCCTGTTGGACCGCCGTCGCGGGCAGATCCGCAGTGCCATGGTCCATCAGTTCCTCCACGCCGTCGTAGTCGCTGATGACTATTCCGGTGAAACCCCATTGGCACCGAAGCGTCTCCTTGAGCAGCGATTGACTGGCGTGCATCGGTGTACCGGCAATCTCGTTGAGCCCCGGCATGATCGCATCGACGCCGGATGCCACGGCGGCCCGAAAGGGCGGCAGGTAGGTTTCGTGCAGAGTGCGTTGCGAGAGATCGGCGGTGTTGTAATCGCGCCCTCCCTCGGCAGCGCCATAGGCGACAAAATGCTTGGCCGTGGCGAGCATCATCTGCGAACGCTGTTCATGGGGGCGTGTTGGAACGGGGCCATTGCCAACGGCTCCGTGCAAGCCACGGATGCGGGCCGCTGCCAGCGCCGAAGCGAGAAAGGGGTCTTCGCCCGCACCTTCGGTGACCCGTCCCCAGCGCGGGTCCCGCGCAATATCGACCATGGGGGCCAGGGTCCAGCGTACGCCACTGGCGGTGGCTTCCACGGCGGTGGCTCGGGTTGTGCGTTGCGCCAGTTGGACGTCCCAGCTCGCGGCTTCGGCGAGTGGCGTGGGGAAAACAGTGCGAAAGCCATGCATTACATCGTAGGAAAACAGCAGCGGAATATGCAGGCGCGATTCCTTCATGACCTTTTCTTGCAGTCGTCGCGTGGCATCAGCGCCGTAGAACCCGATGACCGATCCCGTTTCCGGGGGCACATAGCCTTCTTCACCCTCTATGTTCTCCCGGGAGTCGGCCCGGTTGTAGCGGACGAGTTGGGAGAGTTGGCCCAGTTTCTCTTCAAGGGTCATGCGCATGAGCAGGTTGTCGACCCGATCATTGCTGACAGTTTCACTGGCGGCTGGAAGGGCCTCTGCCGCCAACCCGAAGACCGTCGCCACTGCGGTGCCAACCATGAGTCGGCGAGCCTTGATTGGCCATGGATTTAACCGCGCTGGATTGACAGTCGGCATTGCTGCTGCGCCCTCGGCCCATGAGCCGATTCAATCACCTGAGGTGAGTGTTCATGAGTGGGCGGGCGGTTGCTACTGTCATAAATAACAGGTTTTTGTGGTTTTCGATCAACGGTCGCCAGGCACCGGGAGCGTCAGGCGCTTTGGGCCTGCAGGAAAATCGAGAACAGCTCGGACTGCGATTTGATCCCCAGTTTGCTGTACATGTGTTTCTTGTGGACCTTTACAGTTTCGATGGAGATTTCCAGCTTGCGGGCAATCTCTTTGCTCGAGCAGCCGCTGAGCATCAGGCGCCCGACGTCGAGCTCCCTGGCGGTCAGTTGCGCGCCCTTGATTTGCTGCACGGAGGCTTCGAGCTGCACGCGCCAGTCACCTCGCATCGGCGCGGGTGCAAGGGCCACCACCTCGTTGATTTCATAGGGCAGTCGCTGGCGCAACAGGCCGAGCACCCACGGCTGGATCAACGATAGCAGGGCGATCTGTTGGGCGTTGAAGGGCTGTTTGCTGCCCAGTGAAAGGCACAGCGTGCGCTCGCCTTCGAGCTGGCAATTAAACTGGATTTCGTCGGCCACGACGTTCACGCGAAAGTATCGTTGGTAGTACTCGGTGAGTTCGAAGTGCTCCGGCGCCACCTCCGACAGACGGTAAAGACCGGTACGGGATTGCTCGCGACAGGCGATGTAGAACGGGTCCAGCAGGTACAGCCCGCGCAAGTAGTCCTGGAACAATTGATCCGGGCCACCATCAACGCCCGGGCATTCGGCGAACACCTGCGGGTGCTGGTCGGCGCTGAACAGCAGCACCACCCAGCTGTCGCAAGGCACGTACTGATCGAGCAGGCGCACCAGTTGCGTCCAGAAGTTGGGCTTGTCCAGGGCGTCGATCAGTTGTCCCACCGAGCGGTGCCAGGCGATGTCGTCCAGCGAGAGTGTCATGGCTGTACCCCTATGGTGTTACCCCGGCCGCGTGATTCCCTGACCGATTACTTGCTGCGCATACTGGCGCACAGACACAGGCCGGGCAATCTTTCTGCTGCCCGGCCACCCGAACAAGGAATACCGATGAAGGTCGAACTCGCCCAATTGGCTGGCCGTGACAACGACACGGCTTACAACCTCGAACGTGCATTGGCCGCGATTGCCGCCTGCGCCGCCGATACGCAATTGATCATGTTCCCGGAAAGCCACCTGATGGGCTTCCCGTCGGCCGACACCGTGGCCAGCGTCGCCGAGCCGCTGGACGGCCCGACCGTCAGCGCCATTGTCGCCGCCGCCCGTGAGCGCCACATCGCCGTGGTGATCGGTACGGCCGAGCACGACAACGGTCGTTTCTTCAACACCACCTTGCTGATCACGCCTGAAGGCATCGCGCTCAAATACCGCAAGACCCACCTGTGGGCCTCGGATCGTGGCGTCTACGAGGCGGGCGACCGCTACGCCACCTGCCTGTGGAACGGCGTGCGAGTCGGGCTGCTGATCTGCTACGACATCGAGTTCCCGGAAAGCGCCCGTGCCCTGGCGCAACTGGGCGCCGAACTGCTGATCGTCACCAACGGCAACATGGACCCTTACGGCCCGACGCACCGCACCGCGATCATGGCCCGAGCCCAGGAAAACCAGGCGTTCGCCGTCATGGTCAACCGGGTGGAAGAGGGCGATGGCGGCTTGCTGTTTGCCGGCGGCAGTGCGCTGGTCGATCCACTGGGCACGCTGTTGTTCGAAGCCGGTCGGGATGAGGGGCAGTTCGCGGTGGAACTGGACCTGAATCAGCTGACGGCGGCCCGCCAGGACTATCGCTACCTCGATGACCAGCGACTGAAGTTGCCGGGGGAGTTGGTAGAACATGCTGATGGATTGCGGGAGTTGATGATTCCCAAGGGCTGATCCGGATTTTGGGGTGTTCGGGCTGGCGCCATCGCGGGCAAGCCCGCTCCCACAGATTCTGTGAACGCCAAAGATCCCTGTGGGAATGGGCTTGCCCGCGATGAGGCCCGCACAGCCAACACAACTGTTTGACCCTTCATCCAATAACAACAACGCAACACCAAAAATACCTACGCCGAACTCGGTTCTGCCATAAATCTAATAATCGCGGAGTAGTCGCTCATGGCTCGTTTGCAACGCACCCTTTCTCTGGGGTCGGTGGTGCTGTTTGGCATCGCCTACATGACGCCGATCATCGTGCTCGGCACGTTCGGCATCCTCGCTCAATCCACCCAAGGCATGGTGCCGGCGGCGTACCTGGCGGCACTGGTGGCGATGTTCTTCACCGCCATGAGTTATGGGCGCATGGCCTCGGCATTTCCCGTGGCCGGCTCGGCCTACAGCTACGTGCGCAAGGCCATCAGCCCCAAGCTCGGCTTCATTGCCGGTTGGGCGGTGTTGCTCGATTACCTGTTTTTGCCAATGGCCATCTGGCTGATCGGTGCGGCGTACCTGTACTCCGCGTTCCCGGCGGTGCCGCAATGGATCTGGGTGCTGGCATTCATCGGCATCACCAGTGCGATCAACATCGTCGGCCTGAAACTGGCCAACGGTGTCAACGCCCTGCTGATGCTGGTGCAGTTCCTGGTGCTGATTGCCTTCGTCGCGCTGTGCGTGCATTACGTGGCGGGCGATGCAAGCACGCCGCTGTGGTCGGTGAAACCGTTCTTCAATGGTGACATGCAGATGCCGCTGATCATGAGCGGTGCGGCCATTGCCTGTTACTCGTTCCTGGGGTTCGACGCGGTCAGCACCCTGACGGAAGAAACCCGCGACCCGCGCGGCACCATCCCAAGGGCGATCATGTTGATCACCCTGATCGGCGGCCTGATCTTCGTCGGCGTGTCCTACTTCGTGCAGATCGCGCACCCCTCGTTCCAGTTCGACAGCGTCGACTCGGCGGCCTATGAAATTGCCCGCAACATCGGCGGCGACCTGTTCGTCTCGATCTTCCTGATCGGCCTGATCGTCGGCCAGTTCGCCTCGGGGCTGTCGGCCCAGGCCAGCGGCTCGCGCCTGTTGTTCGCCATGGGCCGCGACGGCGTGCTCCCCAAATCCTTCTTCGGCACCCTGCACGAACGCTTCGGCACGCCGATCAACAGCATCCTGCTGTGCGCCGTGGTCGCGTTGCTGGCGCTGAAGCTTGACGTCACCACCTCGACCTCGTTCATCAACTTCGGCGCGTTCCTGGCCTTCAGCCTGGTCAACTTGTCGGTGATCTTTCATTATTGGATCGGCGGCGAGACAAAAGGCCTGCGCGAGTTCGTCCTGTTTCTGCTCTTCCCCTTCATCGGCCTGGCGGCGGACCTGTGGCTGATGGTCAGCCTCGATCACCTGGCGATCTACCTGGGGTTGAGCTGGCTGGCGGTTGGCGTGGTCTACCTGGCCGTGTTGACCGGCGGTTTCCGTCGCCAGCCACCGGAGATGGATTTTCAGGAAGCGGCGTAACCGCTCCCCCGATTCAACCCTGTTCCCTGTAGGAGCGAGCATGTCGAGGCGTCGAACCGTCGCGATGGTCGTCAACGATCACGCTGGCTGTCTGAATGCCCGCGGCGTCCCTGAGTCCATCGCGACGGTTCGACGCCTCGACATGTTCGCTCCTACAGGGGCGTGGGCAGGATGACGATGCGGTGGACTCATGCGATGCTTGCGGCTTTTCCAAGGTCGCACTCCCCATGACTGTCTCCGCGCGCACTATCCGCATTGCCGCCGCCCTGTTGATCGGTCCCGACGGTCGCACCCTCCTTGTGCGCAAGCGCGGTACTCTGGCGTTCATGCAACCGGGCGGCAAAATCGAGGCCCATGAACAACCGGTGCAGGCCCTGGCCCGTGAGCTGGAAGAAGAACTGGGCTTGATCGTCGATCCGGCGCAGGCCGCTTTCCTGGGACAGTTCTCGGCGCCTGCGGCCAACGAGCCGGGTTTTGTCGTGCAGGCTGAACTCTTTCAACTGTCGATTGACGCCGACGTGACACCGGCGGCGGAAATCGAAGAGGTGTGCTGGATCGACCCGGCCACCGAGAGTGGCCTGACATTGGCGCCATTGACACGCGACCTGATCCTGCCGTTTTATCGAGCCTCGCTGATCGCCTGATCACTCACGGACCAAGGACCGTTCCCATGATCCCGCTTCACGACTTGCTGATCTTCGCCGCTGCCGCGCTGCTGATGGTGCTGACGCCGGGGCCGAACATGATCTACCTGATCTCACGGTCGATCTGCCAGGGTCGCAAGGCTGGGGTCACGTCCCTGCTCGGTGTGGTGGCCGGGTTTTTCGTGCACCTGTTCGCTGCCGCAGCGGGTTTGACGGCGGTCTTTCTCGCCGTGCCGATGGCCTATGAAGTGTTGAAGTGGGCCGGTGCGCTCTACCTGTTGTGGCTGGCATGGCAGGCCGTCAAGCCGGGCGCGCGCTCGCCGTTCGAGGCGCAGCAGTTGCCGCCCGACTCTGCGCGCAAGCTGATCACCATGGGGTTTCTGACCAGTGCGTTGAACCCGAAGATCGCGGTGTTCTACCTGTCGGTGTTCCCGCAGTTCATCTCGCCAGAGCATGGCTCGGTGTTCACCCAGAGCATCCTGCTGGGCCTGACCCAGATCGGCGTCAGTTTCAGCGTCAACCTGTTGATCGCGTTGTTCGCCGCGGGCATCGCGTCCTGGTTCGTCAATAACCCGACCTGGCTATCGGTGCAGCGTTACTTCATGGGGTTCGTGCTGTCCGGGCTGGCGGTGCGGTTGATGCTGGAGCAGCGCAAGGCCGCGTGATCAAAAGCGTTCACGCGGTCATTTGACGGCACTGACACCGTCCAGGGTCGAGAACGAAGTGTCCTTGGCTGTCAGCAGGAAATCGCGCATGTACGGCGCATCCAGCATGTCAGTGCGCACCGCCGCGTACAACGTGGCAAACAATCCCTTCTCGCCCAGGCGCTTGGCCTTCACGTAGCCTCGCGCACTGTATTCATGCAGCGCCCAGTGCGGCATGCCGCACACGCCACGGCCGCTGGCGACCAATTGCATCATCATCACCGTCAGTTCCGAGGTGCGCACCTGCGCCGGCTCGATGTCGGCTGGTTCCAGGAAGCGGGTGAAGATGTCCAGCCGATCACGCTCCACCGGGTAGGTGATCAAGGTCTCCGTGAGCAGGTCTTCAGGGACGATGTACCCCTTGCTCGCCAGGCGATGCTGGTTGGCGACCGCCAGCATGGCTTCATAAGTGAACAGCGGCACATAGGTAATGCCGGCGATCTCCAGCGGATCGGACGTGACCACCAGGTCCAGGTCGCCACGGGCGAGGGCGGGCAGGGGGGCAAAAGAGAAGCCCGATGCCAGGTCCAGTTCGACTTCTGGCCAGGCGTCGCGGAACTGGTCGATGGTTGGCATCAGCCACTGAAAGCAGCTGTGGCATTCGATCGCCATGTGCAGACGTCCTGCGGTGCCACCGGCCAGCCGCGCGATGTCGCGCTCGGCGCCGCGCAGCAACGGCAGGGTCGCGTCAGCCAGTTGCAGCAGGCGCAACCCGGCGCTGGTGAACCGCACGGGTTTGGTCTTGCGCACGAACAGGGGCATGCCCAGGCGTTCTTCCAGTTCCTTGAACTGATGGGACAGCGCCGATTGCGTCAGGTGCAGGCGGTCAGCCGCATCGACCAGGCTGTCGGCTTCGCGCAGGGCGTGCAAGGTTTTCAGGTGACGGATTTCAAGCACCGGGGGCTCCATGAACAAAACTTGATGTCAGTGCGGACATGTTGAGTTTGTCTCATGTTGGGTGGGTCTGTCGAATTTCTCCGACGATGCACTTCACCTTGTAGGAGCGACGTCGCTCCTACAAGGGCAGGGTCACAGCGTTTCAAAATACGGCAACACCGCCGACTTCTTGCCGATGTCGGCGTATGGCAAGTCGGCATTGTGGGCGTGGGTCAGGAAGCGGTGTTCCGGCAGTTTCAAATGAGCTTTCTCGAAGGCACTGAACGCCGCCGAAGCCTTGGCGTAGTGAAAATGTGCATACCACACCACTTTTTCAGGCGTTTGCGACAGGTCCCAGATTTCGTACTCCTGCATATGATCGGTGCGACCATCGCGACGTTTGCCGAGGTTTTTCATTGGGCTCACCTTGCGCACTTCGACCACGCCCTGGCCGATCAGATCTTCAAGCATGCCGTCAGTAGGGGCTCGGGTCTTCAACGACTGGCGGGTTCGCAGTGCGCGCCCGGTGGCGGTCAATTCAGCGGCCTTATCCCTGAGCTGGGCGATGAGAGCGTTTTGCGGCGCCAGCTCTTCGATGCTGCGGGCGCGTAGGGTCAGTTCGTTGGCTTCGCTGAGCATCATGTGTTCCAGGTCGACCGGCAGCATGTCCTGGGACGCGTAGGACTGCACACGTGTTTCGTAGGCGGGTTGTGCGTTGAGGCGTTTGCGCGCCTCGGTCACTAGCGATTCCAGGCTCCTGGGTGCGGGTGAAGCCAGTTGTGGTTGCGGGTTCAAAAGGCGGGATTTACCGTCGGAGGCCGGCTCCCAGATTTCCACGCGGCCGTCCTGCCCGGTGAGGGTGTACTGGCGCTGACCCGTTGCCGGTTCCGTGCGCTCGGTACCGATCAACCATTGATCGTTTTCGGTCAAAAACACCTTTTTCGTGCGCTGGCCGGATGGCGCGGCGGGCGGTGATAGGTCGAGGCCCTTTCGTGCGCGCTCGGTCATTTTTTCCAGGGCATCCAGCAGGGGGGAGACGGCTTCCAGATGGAAGTGCTGCGGATAACTGGCAGTCCAGGCTTTCATGTCGCGGCGGAACTGACGGTACTGTTCGATGCAGTCCAGCAGGATTTGGTTGCGCTGCGCCCGAGTGGCGGTCACCTCCGGCAGGCTGAACTGCGTGAACAAGGCCCGGTCGACCCGGGCGCGTTTGAGTTGGGTCTGGTTTTGCAGGAGGAACCACGACAGATCGCTGGTGCTGTCGTAACGGGTCACGCTTTCCAGCAGATGTCCGGTTCGCAGGTACAAAATGTTCGACTCGCTCAAACGCGTGTTCAGTTCGTTGACTTGCGCGGTCATCTGCGCCCTGTCGCTGCCCAGGGTGATGCGTTGATACCAATGATTAAGATCGCCCCGGCGGGCCTCGATCGTATCGAACGACTTGAGGATATCCAGGCGCAGTTTCCTGATGTCCTCCAGCAGCACCAGCCGCTTCGTGAGCGCTTCCACCGGTGTCGCATCCAGCGTTTCCGTCAGGTCGTCGGCGCGGTCCAGCAGCGGTTGCACCCGATGATTGTCGAAAATCAGACGGCGCCTGTAGCGGTCGGTCAGCAGCAGTGCGCCGTTGCTCTGAAACTCCACCAGCACCCGGCGCTTGTTGCCGTGAGTGAGAGGCAGCAGTTCGGTGAGTGTCTGATAGTACCTGTTGCCCAGTTCAATGTCGGCGATGCAGGCCGCTTCGGCAGCGTCCATCAACGCCGGAACACGCTCCGGGCTGGCGTCGTATGCCGCCAGCCTGGCATCCGTGTGTTTGACCTGGGCATCGATTTTCAGGGCGATGGAGTCGGCGGTCTCGGTCAACTCATGGTGGCGACGGAACGTCCGGTCGACCCACCAGCGCGGCAGCCGTTGGCGAATCGCTTCAGGCCATAACGGGTCCAGCGCGTTGGCCAGATGGCCGGGCAGGTTTCCGCCGCCCCGGCCGCCACCCTCGAAGGTCGTGCCGTAGACCCCGAACCAGGTGTCCCAGCGCCCCGATTCATCCAGGGCAATCGGCTGTTGGTAGGTTTTTCGACTGTTGCCGAGCAGGCGCCACTGACGCGAGTCGTTGCTCAGTTGCACCTGGAAAATGCGGCCCTGACGCACGATGAAATCGCCGTCGGCGTGCCGATAGACATGGCGGTAGAGGCCGAGGGTAGCCGGTTGCACTGGCCACAACGAGATCGGGCGTTCGTATTCGTAGCCGGCGAAGCGGGCCGCCAGATGGCGCGCGTGGCGCGTTGATGGTGCGGACCATGCGGCTTTTCCAACAGTCAGTGCCCGCAACTGGCGAGCACGGGTCAGTTGCCGGGCCGCCGGCGCGAGCGAAGACACGGCTGCCTCGCCCGGAAGCAGGTCCATGGCGGCGTCGATCAGGCAAAGCAGCACCGTGCGCAACTGCGCGACACCGTCACCGACCTCACCGCGCAGAAACGCGACTGTTGCCTGGTTTGCCGCCGTCCAGGCGTCGTAGAGGGCAATGGCGGTGCCGACAAAAGGCAACATGCCCAAGGCCATTTTGATGTAGTTGAAGGCGCGCGGGCCTTCCAACGCATAACGCTCCAGTTGCAGGGTGGCGTTGGAGCGAGACGTGTCGCGATGGGCGATGATCAGCCGTCCCATATGGGCATCGAGCAAATGTGCAGCTAACGAGGTGGATGCGGGCCAGGGCGTACCGATGCCGATCATTGCATCGAAGTGCCTGAGCGACGCTTCATTGATGCGGCTTTCATGCGCCCGGACATCGCCCTGCAATGCGCGGCCGGCGAGGTACTCAAGCATCCTGTCTTGCAGGCACAGGTTGAACAACGCCTTGCGCGCGATTTCCAGGTTGTCGTAGCGGCGCAGGAATTGGCCATCGGGACTGTCAGGCAAGTACAGTAACGTCGTGCCGCTGACCAGTTCCTGAATAAACGTTACGCCAGACAAGGTCACCGGACCTTCATCGGGTGTGTCCTTGCCGCCCACCGTCAGGCGCGCTGGCAGCAGGACAATACGTCGGTCATCGACGCGCCAGTCCGCCGGGGTGCTGGCGTCGATGGCAATGCCCAGAATGGTGAGATCGTCACGATTGATCTGTTTCTGCAGCCGCGCGCATTCGCCCTGCAACTTGAGCATCAATCGCCAGGGTTCGATCAGGCATTCGCGGCGGTGCTCGCGTACGAACGATGTTTCACTGGCCGAGCCCCTGAAAGCTTCGATGATCCGTCGTTCGTAGGCGTTGGGCAGGTCCAGCTCGGGGATGACTTTGCGCAGGTAAGTGGGCGTTAAACCGTTGAGCAGGCGCACGCGTTCCTTGTCATCGTCGGCGGTGATTTGCCGGTGCATCAGCACCATGCGCTGTGACAAGGGATCCTGTTGCACCGACTGCTTGCTGTCGATATTGAGTTGCGCCAACGCTTCGAGCGACATCCTGCTGCGCTGGGGGCTGGCGACCATGACGGAGGTCGGCACCGGTCCAGTGGGGCCTGCGCTGTAGCGTGTCTCCCAGGTGACGGTATCGGGGATATCCAGTTGCACATCGAAAGCGCCCTTGAGCGAGAAGTCTTTGCGCAAACGGGCTTGCAGGTGTTTACGGGTGAATGGGTTGCGCGGTTCCAGGGCGATCGTCAGCAGCTCATGGCTGCGGGCCATCGCCGGCAGGTAGGCCTCGATCAGGGCTTTGAGTTCACCGCGATCAGCCATCGACAGCTTGTCGAGCCAGTCGGGCAAGTGGGCGGCGAGGGCGACGCTGCGATCCTGTTCAAGCCGATGCGCCCACACCAGGTTTCGGGCCGCGTCCACGGGCACCTGCAAGGCTGCCAGGGCGTTGGCGCGCAGTGATTGCAGTTGTTCGGCACGCTGTGGTGCATCGTCGGCGATGGCCCTGGCCCCTGTTTCGAAGTCGCTGGTCAGTTGTTTCAGGCCGTGTTCCAGCGCGTCGCCGCTGAGGGGGTGTACGTGCAAGGCGGCAACCTTGTCCTGTGGCGCGATCTTGAACATCACGCGCTCCAGCTCGCGACGATTGGCGAAACGTTGCAGACCGCCGCCGGCTCCGGGCCAGTAAAGCAACACGCTGTGGGGCGAATCGGCATCGGCGAGCGCGGCAGCCACGGTGACGATGAATGCACCGTGCAGGGCGTGAGTCGTTTGCTCGTCCGTCACTTTTGCCACGCTCAGGCTGGCGGATACCCAACCGGTGTCGGCAGCGTCGAGCACGGCCAGCAGTTGCCTGTATTCATCTTCATCGAGTTGTTTGAGCGCCCGTTGCAGGGAGGCTTCGGCCTTCAGCCCGGCCCTGTGCGCATCGAGCAGCGCAGTGAACGTGCGGTCGAAGGTGGCGGGGCGCGGATGCTGAAGCAAGGTTGCCGCAGCCGCGTCCGCATCCAGCTCGGCCTTCTCCAGGGTTTGCTGCGCATCGTGCAACGGTTGCAGGTCCGCACCATCGCCCATCGCCTGGATCAAGGCGTCGAGCGCATTGCGTTGCCGGTTTAATGCGGTCTCGCGCACGGACCACGGGATGTCGGCGTACAGGCTGCCGAATAGCGGCTGTTCGTCGCCCTGCGATTGCGAGGTTTCGAGCCGGGGCGGTGAGGCGATGACGGGGCTGTTGCGGCGCTTGGGGTATGCCTCGTCAGACAGGGCCAGGGTGCCGTTGCGCAATGCGTTGACCTGCGCCTGTTGATAGTGGGCGAACAGGTCGCTGGCGCCAACGCTCATCGGGTCGAGGTGTGCGGTGTATTCGATGCGCAGGTTACCGCTGGGCAGGCCCTGCGGCACCAGTGCCTGGCGAGCCAGCCATTGCTCCAGGGCGCTGCGCTGTTCGAAGCTCGCAATCGCAATGGGCCGGCTGGGCAGATACAGCAACAGGCCGCCATCCGTCGATTGCTCGAGGCTGATGACCCAGGCGCCGGTGAGTTTGATGCGGCTTTGATTGCTGAGCACCAGTGCCAGTTGTTCAGCGCGAATGGGTTGGGGGTTGGGTGTGGATTCGCCGGAATCGATGATCGACAGCAGCGTCTGGTGCTGCTGCGCGCTGATGGTTCTGTGGGCGAAGGACCAATCGGCAGCCGCCTCGACATGCCGACGGTAGAGCTCGATCGCCCGTGATTGCCGCGAGACCGCTGTGCCCGCAGCGCGAGCACTCCAGAAGTCGCGCCAGCATTCGTTGAGCACCTGCTGTGGGTCGGTCTTTGGTTGTGTGAGCACGCGGGCGTTTATGTCGTGGCTGGTCGGTACGCTGGCGGCCAGTTCTCCCAAGCCCTCGGCGCTGTCACGCCAGCGCCTTAGAGCGCTGAACATCAGGCGTTCGTCATGATGCCGGGGCAGGGGTGAGGGCGTCGGGAGGGCGAGCAGTTCGGGAGTGGGTAGATTGGGCAGGCGTCTATCAATCATGGGGCTTGGCTCGGTGGGGGCGGGATATCCGCCGTGAGCGAGCCATTTAAGAAAACCTCTGGCGGGCGTTGGCACTACATAGTTATGACGGCAGGCGCAGACACGCAGACGACCGCTGGGCAATCTTCATCAAACTGTCACGCAACTGTGGCAGCGCGCTTGAACGAACTTCATCAGACTCGCGCTCTACTGGGGTTCTGCGTTTCGGTGTTTTTTCATGTGTGCACGATTTTTTTCCACCGCGGTTTTTGTGGCCGCGTTGTTGTTCGGCCTGCCATCTCTGGCGGCGTCTCGATGCGATGTCAACGTTGCGACCGAACGGGTCGATCTGGCGCAGGTGAGCCTGGCGTACCAGAGCATCGGTCGTGCCTCGGACCCCGCGTTGCTGCTGGTGATGGGCCTGGGTGGGCAGTTGATCCACTGGCCGGATGAGGTGGTGGTTGCGCTGTGCCAGCAGGGGTTTCGGGTGATTCGATACGACAATCGCGATGTCGGGCTCTCGACCTGGCGTCAGGCGCCCATCGACGCCAACCTGACCTTTGAAGTGCTTCGCTACAAACTGGGCCTGCCGGTGGCGGCACCGTATTCGCTGACGGACATGGCCGACGATGCGCTGGGCCTTATGGATGCCCTGCACATCGAACAGTTCCACGTGTTGGGTGCGAGCATGGGTGGGATGATCGCCCAGCACATGGCGGCCATGGCGCCGCAGCGGGTGGAAAGCCTGACCTTGATCATGACCACCTCCGGCGCCGAAGGCCTGCCGGCACCGAGTGCAGCGCTGGTGCAATTGCTGTCGCGTCGTGGCGCACCGAATCGCCAGGTCGCGCTGGAGCAACAGGCCGATTTGCTTGCGGCACTGGGCAGCCCGACGGTGAGCGATGATCGCCAGGCCTTGTTGCAGCAGGCGGCCGTGGCCTATGACCGTGCCTTCAACCCCGAAGGCGTGAAACGCCAGATCATGGCGATTCTTGCCGAACCGAGTCGGGTGGCGCTGCTCAACCAGTTGCGCGTGCCGACGCTGGTGGTGCATGGCACGGCCGATCCGTTGCTGCCGGTCATGCACGGCGTGCATCTGGCCGCGCATATCCAGGGCAGCCAGTTGCGCCTGATCCCCGGCCTGGCCCATCGCTTCCAGGAAGCCTTCAAGGCGCCGCTGCTGGCGGCGGTGTTGCCGTACTTGCAGGCGCATCGCGAAGACACCTCGCATTGGGCGCAGATTACCGCAACGCATCCACTGTCTCTGTAGGAGCGAGCTTGCTCGCGATGGCGGTGTATCAGAAACACTAATGCCCACTGACACACCGCCAGCGCGAGCAAGCTCGCTCCTACAGGGGAGCCGGGTGTATGTTTGGACTTTGCCCCCTGCGAGGTCCGTGATGAGCACTCCCCTGAAAATCGATTTCGTCAGCGACGTGTCTTGCCCCTGGTGCGTCGTCGGCCTGTACGGCCTGACCCGGGCCCTGGAAGAGCTGGGCGATGAAGTGCAGGCCGAGATCCGCTTCCAGCCATTCGAACTGAACCCGAGAATGGGCGCCGAAGGGCAGAACATCACCGAACACATCAGTGAAAAATATGGCTCCACGCCCGAACAATCGCAGAAGAATCGCGAAATGATCCGTGCCCGTGGCGCCGAGGTCGGGTTTGCCTTTCGCACGGATGGCAACAGCCGCATCTACAACACCTTCGACGCGCACCGCTTGCTCTACTGGGCCGGGCTGGAAGGGTTGCAGTTCAATTTGAAGGAAGCGTTGTTCAAGGCGTATTTCAGCGACGGCGGCAATCCGTCCGACCACGGCCAGTTGGCTCTGATCGCGCAAAGTGTCGGCCTCGACGCGCAACGGGCCGAAGCTATCCTGGCTTCGGATGAGTACGCGGGCGAGGTCCGCGAAGAAGAACAACTGTGGTTGTCCCGAGGGGTGAGTTCGGTGCCGACGGTGGTGTTCAACGGCCAATACGCGGTTACGGGTGGGCAGCCAGTGGAGACGTTCGTCGGGGCGATTCGTCAGATCATCAGTGAAGCGCAGACGAACGCCGACCGCTGATCCCGAGAGGTTGAAAGAAAATATGTCAATGTGCCACTATTGGGGGATGCCGTCGCTGCCGATACAGACAGCGACGTTTTCAATTCATAGGGATTTGATTCATGACCTTTCACGCTTTTCGTACGTGGGCGGCGCTCACTTTGCTCGCCTGCCTGACCCTCACCGGTTGCGCCAACATTCAACCCCCAGTGCCACTGGATCAACAATTCTGGGATGCCAAGGAGCCGACCGTCGGTGTGGCCATCACGGTAGTGCCACCGCCAGTGCTGGCCCTGACCGGCAACCAGGGGATTCTCGATTACGCCATCAACAAGGGCGTGAACAGCAAGCTCAGTGACAACGTCGAAAAATGGCAGGTGCGCGACCTCAACACGTTGCCCGATGTCATCGTCGCCAAGCTCGAGGCCAAGGGCTACAAGGTCAAACGCATCAACGAGCCAGTCAACCTGGAGTCCTACAAGAAAATCAGTTTCCGTGAAGGTTATACCGTGCGCGACCTGACCCCGCTCAAGGCCACCTACGGCGTTGATCGGTTGTTGCTGGTAAACGTCTTTGCCACTGGCGCCACCCGCAGCTACTACGGCTTTGTGCCGACCAGCGTACCGATGGCCCAAGTGACCGGGCAGGGCATGGTGGTCGATCTGGCGGACAACAAGCTGCTGTGGTTCAAACCTTTTGCCGTGGTGCAAGCCGCCCAGGGCGAGTGGGACGAGCCGACCTATACCAACCTGTCCAACGCCTTCTACCAGGCCATGGATACCAGCCGTCAGCAAATGATCACGCCGTTCGAACAATGAACGGTTCGTTGCGCGTAGTGGCGGCATCGCTGCTGTTGATGCTGGCCGGGTGTGCGCAGAAACCGGCCCCTGAAGCCGGTTTCCGCTCCCAGGGTGCAGCGCCCTATGTCCAGGCCCACGGGCTGAAAGTGGACCTGCAACTGCCACAGGCATTTGTCGGGGCCAGCACGGTGATCGATGCCAAGGTGGCACAGGATGCCGCGTCTTCGAGCCACAACCTGATCGCCAACTCCGGCAACACTGCCGGGTTGGCCGGGCTGCTGGTGGCGAGCCTGATCAACACCCAGATGGGCAGCGGCAGCTTGCAGCGCGATGCAGAAAATGTGGCGTTGAAGGAAGCGCGGCCGATGGCCGATCTGCTGGCCGGCGTGCCATTGCAGGAGCGCTTGCAACAGCGTTATCAACAGGCATCGCAAGTGGCCGGGTTGAAGCAGGGCGAGGGCGCCGTCACCGCGCGGCTGCTGATCGAGCCCAAGCTGATGCTGACCCCGGACCGTGGCAGTTTCATATTGGTCAATCAGGTGCAGGTCCAGGACATCGCAGGTTCCGCGCTGTACCGCATGCGCATCGAAGTGGCCAGCCAGCCGATCCGTCGTTGCGGCAAGCAATGTATCGACGACGGCAGCCTGGAACTGGCCAAGGTCACGGCGGTGCTCGATGAGTGCATCGACGAGTCCATGCGCGTGCTGGCCGCCGACCTGATGCTGCCGGCGCCGCCGGAGGCCGCCCAGGAAACCCTGCGCTATGTGCTGGATGGTCAGCGGGTGGTCGAGCGCGGTTATCAATTGGCCAACCAGGGCAGTTATTGGCGCTACCGCAACCTGTATGGCGCGGTGAAGTCGGTGCCGGTGCCCTTTGAAGATGCACTGACCCAGGCGCAGTTGCAGAAGGTGTACGGGCGGTAATCCGGGCCGTTTCCAGGTCGAGCCTGGAAACGGCCCTCGCTGTCAGCGCACGATCTTGTCCACATGAATGCCAAGTTTTTTCAAGCGATACCAGAAACTGCGCTCGGTGATCCCGATCAATTGCGCAGCGGCAGCCTGCACGCCGTTGCTCTGTTGCAACGCCGCGAGAATATAGGCCTTTTCCACTTCCGCCAGGGCCGTGTCGAGGTCGGCTGGCACGCCGTTGGCGTCGGCAAGCGGGGCGCTGTTGCCCAGCGTTTGTGTGGCGAACAGATAGGCCGGCAGGTCGTGTTCTTCGATTACCGCACCGGACGCAACGATGGTGGCGCGCTCCACGCAGTTTTGCAGCTCGCGGATATTGCCCGGCCACGAATAATTGGCCATGGCCTGCAACGCCTCTGCGGCGAAGCCAGTGAAACGTTTGCCCGCGGCGGCGCCCAGGGTATTGGCAAAGTGCCGGGCCAGCGAGGCAATGTCCTCGACCCTTTCACGCAGGGCTGGCAACGGGATGGGGAAGACGTTGAGACGGTAATACAGGTCCTCGCGAAACTCCTTGTTGGCCACGGCGTCCAGCAGGTTTTTATTGGTGGCAGCAATAACCCGCACATCCACCTTGCGTTCGCGGGGGTCGCCCACCGGTTCGATGATCCGCTCTTGCAAGGCACGCAGGATTTTCGCTTGCAGAGCTAGTGGCATTTCGCCGATTTCATCGAGAAACAGGGTGCCCTTGTCGGCTTGCTGGAAGCGCCCGACGCGGTCCGCCACGGCGCCGGTGAAGGCGCCTTTGCGGTGGCCGAACATTTCGCTTTCCAGTAGCCCATCGGGGATTGCCGCACAGTTTACTGCGACGAAGGGTTTGTCGGCGCGACTCCCGTGTTTGTGGATGGCCCGGGCGACCATTTCCTTGCCGGTCCCGCTTTCGCCGGTCAGCAGGATGGTCGCGCTGCTTTCGCGCACCGAGTCGATCGCTTGGCGCACCCGGCGAAAACTCGGGCTGTCGCCCACCAGGCTGTCGATCTGCTGATGTTCGTCGAGTTCGGCGCGCATGCGCTGGTTGTCTTTGAGTATGTCTCGGAATTGCAGGGCCTTGCTGACCGTGATGTCCAGTTCATCGATGTCGAACGGTTTGGCGATGTAGTCGAAGGCGCCGTTGCGCATTGACTGCACAGCATTCTTCACCGTGCTGTAGGCGGTCATGACGATCACCGGTAACTGCGGGTAGCGAGTCTTGATTTCCGCCAGCAGTTGCGGGCCATCCATGCCGGGCATGCGCCAGTCGCTGATTACGAGGTCGATGTCCTCGCTCTCCAGTACCTTGAGGGCGTGCAGACCGTTGCCCGCGGTGAATACCGTGATCTCACCCTGGCCCAGGGCCGAGGCCAGCAGGTCGCACAGCTTGGGCTCGTCGTCGACCACCAGTACGTTATGCGTCATCACGACCCTCGTCGAATGCTTCACTATTGGCCGGAATGTACAGGCTGAAGGTGGCGCCGGCATCTTTTTCGCTGACGCATTCGATGTGCCCGTCATGGTTTTCCATGATCGAATACACCTTGGCCAGTCCGAGTCCGGTGCCGGAGGCCTTGGTCGTAACGAACGGGGTGAACATCCGTTCGAGCATGTCGGCCTCGATGCCCTGGCCGGTGTCGCTGATGCTGATGACAGTGTAGTGCTGGTCGCTACTGATACCCAGGGTCAGGCGGCCGCCCTCGGGCATGGCGTCGATGGCGTTGACGATCAGGTTCAGGCCGGCCTGCTTGATTTGCCGAAGGTCGGCATACAGGGTCGCGCCAGGGGCCCTGTCGTCGATCTGCACGGCGATGTTGTGGCTGGCCAGTTCCGGGGCGCAGAACCCGGCCAGCTCATCCATCAGTGGCCGTGCCAGTTGCGTGGAGCGCATGGGTGCGCTGGGTTTGGCGAAGTCGAGAAAGTCGGTGATCAGGTCGTTGATACGACTGACTTCGCTGACCACGTATTCCAGGTGTCGTTTGTCGGTCTGCGGCAGGTCGGCCCGCCGGTGCAGCAGTTGCGTCGCGGTCTTGATGATGCCCAGCGGGTTACGGATTTCATGGGCCAGGCCCATCGCGACTTCGCCCAGCGCGTGCAGGCGGTCGCGTCGCCGTAACTGCGATTCCAGGTGTTGCAACTCGCCGAGGCGTTCGCTCATGTGGTTGAAGGTACTGCTCAATTCCGCCAGTTCATCGCCACCGCTGACGGGCAGGCGCTGGCGATAGTCCCCGGCAATGACCGCCTGTACGCCCTTGGATAGCCCACGCAACGGCTTGGTCAGGCGCTGCGAGACCAGCCAGCCCACCGCCAGCGAGGCCGCTGTGCTGAGCAGGAAAATCAGGATGAACAGGTTGCTTTGGTTCACCAGCCCGACCAGGGTGGAGTGGCGCAGCAGGCCGCTGAAGACCACGCCCTGCAGCTCACCGTTTTCATTGAGAATCGGCCGGTAGATGCCGCTGTAGCGGCTGGTGGATTGTTCAATGGGTTGCTTGCTGCTACGCAGCAATTGTTCGATACCCTTGGGCACGCTGGCCGGGTGATCCTCGAAGCGCTGGGTGGAAAAAATTTCCGACAGCTCATCACCCCTGGCCAGGTACAGGCGCAGGTCCAGGGAATGCACATCGGCAACGCTGGTCAGGAAACTGTCGTCCAGGTAGGTGCCGATGATCAGCTTGTAGTCGACGTTGTCCTGTTCCGTTTCGAAGGTCGAGATCACGGTGCCGGTGGCCACGCCCCCCACTTGCAGTGTCTGCAGCACGGCCTTGGGTGCCGTGCTGATCTGCCGCACGATGTCGTCCGCGGCGTTGCTGAACATCACTTTGCGATCGCTGTTGCGTATCAGTGCCACCACGTCGATGCCCATTGCCCCGGCAATGTCGGTACTGAGCTTGTCGTGGCGCACCGACACCCGATCCGTGGACGGGCGGGTGTAGCGCAGGAACAACTGCGCGACCCTGGCGTTGTCCCGCAGGATTTCGCTGATCTCGTCCTCGACGATCTTGGTCGACTCCTGCAACCATATGCGCACGTTGCTCTCGAATATTTGCGACAGCGTTGTCGCCGCGAGTTCGGCAGCGATCATGGTCGGAATGACGCTGACCAGCCAGAATGCCAACACCAGTTTGCGTTGCAGGCTCCAACCGGAAAGGGCGAAGGGTCGGGTGGTGGCGCGGCGGTCTTTAATGGTCATGTTGACTTATTGCAGCTCACTTATCGCAGCCGCCATGGCCGGGTCGGTACGGTCCGGGCGGATGAAGGGTTTGACCAGGCGCAGAAAGTGATCGAGCACCGGGTTGCGATGACGGAAGAACAGGGTGTTGCCGACGAACGAACAACCCAGACGCAGCTTACTGGCATAGCCTGCCTGACCGCACGCGTAGAGCGTCATACCGTGCTCAATACAGTAGCTGACATTGGTCAACCAGGTACGCATGTAAAGCTGGTGATCGCGGGTGCGATCCAGGTCATGGGCGAAGAACTTGTCGATCATGCGCTGTTGATCCAGCAGGACAAGGTTGAACGCCACCAGCTCATCGTCGACCCAGTAAAGCGCGCACGCAGCCCGCTCACCCAAGTGTTCCAGCACCTGCTGGAAGTAGCCGTCGGGCAGGCGCTCGAAGCTCAGGTCGCTGCGGGCCAGGGTCGCTTCGTACAGCGGCATCATGCGCGGAAGCAGGTCATGTACAGAGCGGCGCCATTCGATGCGCGGGCCCTGTTTGCGCAAGATGCGGCGCAGATCCTTGCGGGTGGATTTGCCAAGGCTGCCCAGGTACGCGTCTACCGAGCCAAATGTGATCGGCAGCTCGGCACCGGGTAAACCGGGCATGCCTTGCAGGCCGGCCGCACGGCATGCCGCGAGCCACTGTGGGTGGAGCTGGGAGGCATCCTTGACCGCGAGCAGGCCGATCCCGGCGCGGTTGGCATCTTCACGAGCGAGGTCCAGCAGGCGAGCGAACAGGGAAGGCCATCGCCCCGCAACAATGTCTGGGGCGATACCGACATGGCATCGCTCGGCCACCGGGGAGCCCAGCGCATACAGATGCACGTCGAACAATCCGGGCCACCATCGCTGCAGCCGTTCAGTCAAACGCTTGGCCGGGCCCTGCACCGTGGTGTCCAGGGAGTAGGCCGTCTTGAACGCCACCGCCGCCGCAATCAGTCGACCCTCTTCGAACAGTGCCAGGTAACGCCATTGAAAGCCTTCAATGCCGGCTTGCTCCACGGCTCGATAATAAGCCCAGTCTTCGAGCTCATCGGGAAAGCAGGCATTCCAGGCGGCGCGATCAATCGCCTCGATGGATGACAGAATTTGCGCGGTGGTCACGTCGCTTCCTTAGTAGGCCAGGCTTGCCGTTTTGCCGTTGGATCACGCCAGTTGCCGCAATGGCTGGGCTGGCATGCATTGGGGTAGGGAGGGCTGAAGGGCGCGATGGTGGTCGATGAAGTCGACACTCAGCTCTACGACGCGGCGGTATTGCAGGTCAACGGTGATCATGTGGTAGCAATCGTCCAGGAGGATCTTTACCACTTCGCCACCCAGCTTGCGTTCCACGTAGTCGGCATTCCAGCGGCTGGTGATGTCGTCTTCGATTGAATGCAGGACCAGCGCCGGGGTGTTGATGGACGGCATGCGTTTTTTCACTACGGCGTTCATGCGGTGCAATTCGCGCACGGTCACACCCTCCATGGTCAACAGGCCGGCCTGGCTGCTTTCACCCTCTTTCATCTGCCGTTCGACGATGGCGCGCAAGCGTTCATTCTTGATGCCGTAAGGCGATTTCTCCTCGAAGCGGCAGATGTGCACACCGAACGGAATTTTCATCAGCAGGGGCGTCAGGAACGCCAGCTTGTGAATGCTCCAGCCGTCGTACTTGAGTGTCGTGGAATACATCAGCAGCCCGGCGACTTGTCCGGGATGCTCGGCGGCCACGTACATGGACATCACCGCCCCCATTGACAGGCCGCCGACGAACACTTTGCGGTGCCGCGCGCGGATGCCGACGAAGGTGCGGCGCACGCCCTCATACCAGTCGCGCCAGCCGGTGGCCTGCAAATCGGCATTGTTCCCACAGTGCCCGGGCAGGGTCGGCACGTAGACTGTGCACCCGGCCTTGGCCAGGCCCGCGGCCACCCGACGCAACTCCGTCGGGGTGCCGGTGAGGCCGTGGATCAACAGCACCGCGACCTCACCCGAGCCGAGAACGAAACCGGCGTTGCCTTCGCCCATGTCGATCCCGTGTTCGTTCATCGTTTCATCGCTCGTGCCAGCAGGCGGTCGAGCAGGGCGATGCCCAGGTCGATTTCCGGGTAGCTGATTTCCAGGGATGGGGCCAGGGTGATGACGTTCTTGTAGTAACCACCCACGTCGAGAATCAGACCCAGGCGCCGGCCGTCGATCTCGATGTCGCCTTTCATGCCTTCCTCGACCATGAAGTCCAGGGTGGCCTTGTCCGGTGTAAAGCCATCCGGCGCGCAGATCTCGCAACGCAGCGCGAGGCCCAGGCCATCGACATCACCGATGATCGGGTAGCGCTTCTTCAGGTCCTGCAGGCCTTCGAGGAAATACCGGCCCTTGTTCATGACCATCGCACCGTAGTCCACTTCGCTGGTCATCTTGAACATTTCCAGGCCCACGGCGGTGCCCAGGGGGTTGGAAGCGAAGGTCGAGTGGGTCGAGCCAGGCGGGAAGACTTTCGGGTTGATCAACTCTTCCTTGGCCCAGATGCCGCCCAGGGGGTTGAGGCCGTTGGTCAGCGCCTTGCCGAAGACGATCACGTCGGGCTTGACGTCGAAGTGCTCGATCGACCACAGCTTGCCGGTGCGGTAGAAGCCCATCTGGATTTCATCGACCACCAGCAGGATACCGTGCTGGTCGAGCACGTGCTTGAGTTCGCTGTAGAAGTTCATCGGCGGGATCACGTAGCCACCGGTGCCCTGGATCGGTTCGACATAGAACGCCGCGTATTCGCTGGCGCCGACCTTCGGGTCCCAGACACCGTTGTATTCGGTCTCGAACAGGCGAGCGAATTGCTGCACGCAGTGGCTGCCGTACTCTTCCTTGGTCATGCCCTTGGGTCCACGGAAGTGATAGGGGAACGGGATGAATTGTGCGCGCTCGCCAAAGTGGCCGTAGCGGCGACGGTAGCGGTAGCTGGAGGTGATCGACGAGGCACCGAGCGTACGCCCGTGGTAGCCGCCTTCGAAGGCGAACATCAGGCTTTTGCCATTGCTGGCGTTGCGTACCACCTTGAGCGAATCCTCGATTGACTGCGAACCTCCGACGTTGAAGTGCACGCGACCGTCCAGGCCGAATTTCTTTTTGGCGTCCACCGCGATCATTTCCGACAGCTCGATCTTGCCCTTGTGCAGGTACTGGCTGGCGATTTGCGGAAGGGTGTCGATCTGCTGTTTCAACGCGTTGTTCAGGCGTGGGTTGGCGTAACCGAAGTTGACCGCCGAATACCACATTTGCAGGTCCAGGTAGGCCTGGTCTTCGGTGTCCCAGACATAGGAGCCTTCGCAGCGACTGAAAATGCGCGGCGGCTCGATATAGTGGACGGTGTCGCCATAGGAGCAGTACCTGGCTTCCTTTTCCAGGAGGATCTGGTCTTCGGCGGTGGCGATGCGGGTATCAGACATGGTGTAGGGTTTCCTGTGTTTCAGAAAGGGTGTCGGTGTTGAACGAAAGGGCGTTGGCCGAGCGCGCCACTGGCAACCGGGCAAGCAATTGCGGCAGCTCGGCAAAGCGGTCGAAACGTGCGTGGGCGATGCCGTTGCGCTCGCAGTACTCGACCAAGCGGCCCTTGGCGAAGACGAAGTCGGCGGTGGCTGCTACGCACATGTCGGACTGGCCATCGCCGATCACCAACACGCGTTTGCTCCGGGGCGTGGATTTGCATTTGCAGTTGCCGGAGGCGGCGCGGCAGGCATCGCTGGCATAAGGGAAATCGATGCGCCACTGGTTGTGCTCTACCTGGCGCAGGCGGTTGGCGAGTATCGGCAGGAGCGTGACGTAGTTGCGCGACAGGATCCGCGCGATGCCCTGCTCGATGCCGTCGCTTACCACTTCCACGGTGGCGCCCAGGCCGATCACGTGGTCGACGAAGTCGGGAAAATCCGGGTCGATCTCGACGCTGTCAAAGAACTCGAGCAATTGCGCCGGCGTGGCCTTGATCAGCGCAAGCTGGCGGCTGAGGCATTCCCGTGAACCGATAGTGCCTTGCAGCCATTCGTTTTCGATCGTTTCCCAGCTGGGGTCGGCGAAGCGCCCCAGGATGCTGTCGATCACGTCGGTGGGGGTGATGGTGCCGTCGAAGTCACACACGATATGCCAGTCAATCATCTGCATTTACCTGTTGGTCATGGCAGTTGTGGGATGCGCTGTCTGCGCTTGGCAGGGGAGGGAGCAGGGACTGTGCCAAGTGCACCAGACCCAGTAATGGCGGAGGCTGAGCTGTGTTTGGGTGAGGCGCAGCTACAAATTTTGTAGCTTGCTACAAACAACATGAGTGCTTGCGCGAACGGGGCTGTCGGGGGATTGATGCGCGCAGGTTCGGAAGAGGAATGACGTGATGTCGAACAAAATGCGAGCATTGTTGATCGCGCTCAGTTGCCTGGCCGGGGGCGCCCGCGCAGGCGGCATCACCGGTGAGGCGGGCCTGGGCCTGGGGTATCAGCCCCATGACCCGACCGGTAGCCGCTACGAAACGCGGCCTGTGCCTTACCTCGATCTGGGCTTCGGCGATGTCAGCCTGAGCACCGACGATGGCCTGACCTGGAACGCCGTGAACAGCAGCGGACTCAGCGCCGGGCCATACCTCAATTACCTGCCGGGGCGTACCGCGAACCATGAGTTGCGCGGTCTGCGCGATGTGCCGGACATGGCCGAGGCAGGCGGGTTCGTGCAATACGCCCCGGCCGACTTCTGGCGGGTGTTCGCATCGCTCGGCCAGGCCGTCGGCGGTGGCAGCGGCCAGGGCGGAGTGTTCGGCCGGGTGGGCGGCGAGATCGGTTACCCGCTGGGCGCTGGCGTGATTGGCAGCACCAACCTGACTGCGCATTTTGCCGACGCTCAGGGCACCCAGACGTTCTTCGGAGTCAGTGGCGGCGAGGCACAGGCCTCGGGCATTCGCGCTTACAACGCCTCGGGCGGCTTGCAGAATGTGGCCCTGACCCAGAGCTTCGAATTCCCGCTGGCCGCCCATTGGTCGCTATTGACCAGTGCCAGCTGGATACACCTGACCCGCTCGGCGGCAGACAGCACCATCGTCAAGACTGTGGGCGATGCCAACCAGGGTCAGGTACAGGCTGCGATTGCCTACAAATTCGACTGATTGTGTGGGGCGGTGAATTGGTCTGGGGTTTGCAAACATCCCTGTCGACCTTACTTCTCCAGGATGTTCTTCATGGCTCGTCCCGCTTATCGCCTGCTGGCCCATTCGCTGTGGGATCTGATTCCCATAGCCTTGGGCCTTGCCCATTTCGCCTTCGTCCTGTGGCTGGTTGCCGCCTTTCCTGCACTGGCGTGGTGGGCCTTCGTGCCGCTGGCACTGGGTTATGCCGTCAGCCTGTCGTGGAGCATCAACAGCATTTCGCACAACCAGATCCACAATGCCTACTTCACTCGCGCCTGGATGAACCGTGCCTTTGACCTGCTGTTGTCGGTGACCATCGGCTTTTCCCAGACGCTTTATCGCGATATCCACAACCGGCATCACCGAGGCAACTCCGACCGGCCTGATGCCTCGGGTAAAACCGTGGACCCGCTGTCGATTTACCAGCGCGGCAAGCACGGGCAACCCGAGAATCCCTGGGCGTACACCTTCCTCAGTTTTTTCCGTGACGACCCCAAACCCATTTTCGCCGAGATGCGCCGCAAGCACCCGCAGAATGCCCGTTGGGTGAAGGTGGAAATCTACGTGACGGTGTTGTTCTACCTGCTGCTGGCGGCGTACGACTGGCAGGCGGTGCTGGTGTTGCTGCCGTTCTGGTATCTGGGGCAGGCGCTGTCATCGCTCAATGGGTACTACGAGCATTTTGGCGGCAACCCCGATTTGCCCATCGCCTGGGGTGTCAGCGCCTATAGCCCACTCTACAACCTATTGTGGATGAACAACGGTTATCACGCAGAACACCATTACCGGCCGAAAATGCACTGGACGAAGGTCAAGGCCTTCCACCGGCAAATTGCCCGGGAACAACGCGAGGCGGGCGTTAAAGACATCCCGCTGGCCCATGGGCTGGGTTTCCTCATCAACCATCACGACGCCTGATTGCAATTGTACGAGCGAGCTTGCTCGCGATGGACGCCCGCGGTATCGGGGGCTGCATCGCGAGTAAGCTCGCTCCTACGCAGGGGGGGCGGTCAGGTCTCAGTTATCCTCCCCCTCGGCCAGCAGGGCGATGCCTCCCATGATCACCGCCACGCCCATCCAGTGCAGCGCGCTGATCTGTTCACCCAATCCCAGCCACGACCCCAGCAAGACGCCGATGAATACCAGCGAACTCAAGGGAAAGGCCAGCGACAGGCTGCTTCGGCGCAATATCAGCATCCAGACGAAAAACGCGCCGACGTAGCAGCCGACCGCCACCCATACGCCGGGTGTCAGGAGGATGTCCTGCAGCCATTGCAGGGTGAAATCCATTTGTCCCAGTTGGTCGCCGCCGACCTTGGAGGCGATCTGCCCGCCGCTTTCTAGCAAGATCAGCAATGCCCACAACACCAGGGTGCCCAGGCGCCCATGCAGCCAGTGCAGGGCATTGGAGGGTTGTTGCATCATGCGCGCCTCAGACATGGCCGGCACACACGAGCATGACGCCCGCCGTTATCACCAGCGCCCCCAGCCAACGCCGGCGGCTGACGGTTTCGCCCAATACCAGCTTGCCCGCCAGCACCACGCCGCAATAGGCCAATGCCGCGGCGGGGAACAGCAGGCTCAGGGGCGCTCGCGACAGGGCGGCCAGCCAGACGAAAAATTCGATGAAGTAGGCGCCGATCCCGCCCCATAGCATCGGTGCGCTGAGTACCTGGCCCCAGAACAGCCGCAGGCGAAAACCGCCTTCCAGCTGCGGCATCCGGTCCAGGCCGAGTTTGAAAAAGAGCTGGCCAATGACGTCCAGAACAATGGACAGGGCCACCAGTGCAATCACCGTCAAGGTCATGAAAACAGCTCCTCGAACAGTTCGATCAAAGCCTGGTTGGTGCTCGAGTTGCGCAGGATATCGGACTCGCTCCAGCGCTCGGCCGGAGGTTGATCGGTCTTGGCTTCCCAGCGTTTGAACATGTTGCTGAAAGCGGGGCGGGCATATTCCCCGCAGATGTCGATGCCCAGGATGCGTTTGCTCGCCGCCAGCGCGCGCAGGGCCTGCAGCATATGGTACAGGCGCATGCTGCCCTGATCCCAGTTGGTGGCGGCGTCTTCGCTGGCGAGCACGTCCTTGTCGATGGTGATCCACACCGCTGCGGTCGGCAGGTCGGCGATCAGGGCGTCGAGGAATCGTGACCAATCCAGTGTCGACAGGTTGCGCCAGTGCAGCATGTTTTCCTGCTGCCGGTGCCCGGCACCGTCGCCGATCCGTCCCCAGACCTTCGAAGGCGGATGCTGCCAGGGGAACAATTGCAGGGTACCGCGCTTGAGCGCGCCGAGGTTGCCTCCCTTGCATTGCGGGTTTTGCAGGTCATCGCTGCATGGGCCCAGGGTGACGATCCGGCGGACGTTCGGCAGCTTGAGGGCCTGATTGACCCACGAGCCGCAATGGCGACGCGGCGCAAACCTCACCCAGTCGGGGTGATTGTCGAAATGAATAAGGCTGATTGGTTCGGGCAGGTCGCTCAGGAACGCCGGGGTCAAGTGGTGATAGTCACCGGAGCCGATGAAGAAAATTTCCGGGGCCGGGCCGATGTGCCGGGGCCGTTGTTGCAAGCGTTCGGCGAAGCGGCGCCAAGTGCGTTCGCTGGACCAGAGCCGCAGTTTCGGGCCGAGGTCGAGCAGGTCCAGACGCCTGGCGCGACCGCTTTCGAGCAGTCGCGCGATCGGCGCCTGGGTGGTCAGGCTATGGTCGAGATCTAGAATGTTCAAGGTTGTGATTACCCTGGCAGACCCATCCAGACACCGACCTCATCCATCATGAAGGCCGGCCGGGCGGGTTTTTCGGGGTAAATGCAAGGGGCGGGCCAGCGTTTGTGTCAGGCGTGCACCCGAACCCACACGCTGACCAGCACCGTCGCCGCCATCAACCACGCCACAGCTGCCACCGCCAGCGACGCTTCCAGGCGCATGCGGTCGACCATCACGTACAACGTCGCCAGGTAGATGAAGTACGGAATGATCGACCACATGCCAAACACGATGGTGGTCTTCAGGTCTTCCACCGAACGGCCCTTGCCGACGATGTAGTGGGCGATCAGCGCGAAGGTCGGGAACAGCGGTACCAGGCCCGCGATGTAGTAGTTTCGGGTCTTGGCCAGGGTGGCGAGGATCACCACCACCGCTGCGCCCAGGGTCGCTTTGAGAATCAGGTCCATCAGTGGCTCAGTCCGTACTTTTTCACTTTGTCGAACAAAGTGGTCTTGGCCATGCCCAGTTCCAGGCTGGCCTGGGTCAGGTTGCCGCCACTGCGTTGCAGGGCCTCGCCCAACAGATTGCGCTCGAAGGCTTCCACCGCCTCGGCGAAGGCCAGGCCCTGGGTGCTGCCGCTGGGGCCGGACTTCTTGAAGGCGGGCAGGCCGAGGGCGAACCGTTCGGCGACGTTGCGCAGCTCACGCACGTTGCCTGGCCAGTCGTGGCTCATCAGGTGCGACAGGGTCTGGTTGTCCAGTTCCGGTGCGGCGCGATCGAAGCGCAGGGAGGATTGCTGCAGGAAATGCTCGAACAGTTGCAGGATGTCTTCGCGGCGCTCGCGCAGCGGTGGCAGTTCCAGGGTGACCACGTTGAGGCGGTAATACAGGTCGCTACGAAAATCGCCAGCGCGGCTCAAGTCGTCGAGGTCGCACTTGGTGGCCGCAATCACCCGGCAATCCACCGCTACGCTCTGGTTCGAGCCGAGGCGTTCCAGTGTGCGCTCCTGCAATACTCGCAGCAGTTTGATCTGCAAGGGTAGCGGCATGCTTTCCACTTCGTCGAGGAACAGCGTGCCGCCATCGGCGTGTTCGATCTTGCCGATGCGTCGTTTGCCGGCGCCGGTGAAGGCATTGGCTTCGTGGCCGAAAATTTCGCTTTCGAACAGGTTCTCCGGCAGCCCGCCACAGTTCAAGGCGACGAATTGCCGGGTGTGTCGGCGACTGAAGTCATGCAGGCAACGGGCGACCAGTTCCTTGCCGGTGCCGGTCTCGCCTTCGATGAGCACGTTGGCCGAGGTGTCGGCGACGTTGGCGATCAGCTCCCGCAGGTTCTGCATGGCGGGCGAGCGGCCGATGATCCGACCTTCCAGCGAGTCGCGCTCCGCCAATTGCCGACGCAGTGACGACACCTCCCGTGCCAGGCTGCGTTGCTCCAGGGCGCGGCGGGCCACGTCCACCAGGCGTTCCGGGGAAAAGGGCTTCTCCATGAAATCGTAGGCGCCTTTTTGCATCGCGCCGACGGCCATGGAGATGTCGCCGTGGCCGGTAATCAGTACCACGGGCAAGCTTCGGTCACGCGCCTTGAGGCGGGTCAGCAGTTCGAGGCCATCGATGCCCGGCAGGCGAATGTCACTGATGACGATGCCGGCAAAGTTTTCGCCGACCCGCTCCAGTGCGTCCTCGGCGCAGGTCACGCCGATGCAGGGAATGTCCTCCAGGCTCAGCGCCTGCTGGCAGCCGAGCAGCACATGGGGGTCGTCTTCGACGATCAGCACACTAAGGTCGTTGTTCATATTGGCTCGGCAGGAGTAGGGCTTACCAACGGTAAACTGAGGACGAAACTGGTGCCACCACTGGCCGGATGCTCGACATCCAGGTGCCCGCCGGTGGCAGCTGCCAGGCTGGCGGACAGGGTCAGGCCAAGCCCGAGGCCCTGTTCGCCGGGTTTGGTGGTGAAAAAAGGTTCGAACAGGTGCTTGCGTGCATCGATGTCGATGCCGTGACCGTTGTCGCGCACACGCAGGCGATATTTGCCTTCCAGCGCTTCACCTTCCAGCCACAGCTCCGGCAGCGGCTGGGCCAGCATGGCGTCGAGGGCGTTGCCGATCAGGTTGACCAGGATCTGCTCCAGGCGGGTCTGGTCGATCTGCACCTGTACGTCTTCAAAGTGCCGATGCACTTGCAGGTGAGCGCTTTCGACGCGGGTACCCAGCAACTGCAACGCCGCATCCACGCCTTTGCCGAGGCAGGCCTGGCCTTGGTCGTCACCGCGCCGGGCGAACGAGCGCAGGCTGGCGGTGATGCGCCCCATGCGGTCGATCAGGTCGTTGATGGTCTTGAGGTTGGTGCTGGCGACGTCCAGTTGGCCACGCTCCATGAAGCGCACGGTATTGCCGGACAAGGTCCGCAGCGCCGCCAGTGGCTGGTTCAGTTCGTGGGCGATGCTGGTGGACATCTGGCCGATGGCTGCGAGTTTACCGGCCTGCACCAGTTCATCCTGGGCGCGGCGCAGCGTTTCTTCGGCATGGCGGCGTTCGCGGATCTGACCCTTGAGCCGTTCGTTGCTGGCGCGTAGATCGGAGGTGCGTTCGGTAATCCGACGCTCGAGCTGATTGTTGGCTTCCTGCAGGGCTTCGCGGGCGGCGAGACGGGTGGCAATGACCTTGCGCCGCTCGTTCCAGGCGATTAGCAGAAACGCCACGAGGGCAAACGCCACGGCCACCAGAATACCCTGGTTAATGGCCTGGCGACGCAGGTCCTGCAACGGCGTGAGCAAGGTGAAATTCCACGGCGTGTCGCTCAATTGGCGGGTTTGCGAAAGGTAGCTGATGTCCTCGTCGTCGGACTCCACTCCGCTGTTGGCGGGGAAGGTCAGCTTTTCCTCGCCCTCGGCCAGTTTTTCCCGGGCCAGCGGTTGCAGCTCGTTCAGCGGGAACCAGTAGTACTGAAGGCTTCGGGCGAGTTTTTCCTTGGTGTCTTCGCTCAGTGGCACCACTGATTTCAGGCGCCGCGAGGGGTCGCTCGAGAGAATGATGATGCCGTTCTCGTCGCTGACAAAGGCTTCCAGTCGCGCCCGTTGCCAGCGTTCTTCCATGGCTTCGAGACGAACCTTGACCACCGCTACGCCGATGATCTTGCCGTGTTCTTCCAGGCCGTGGGCCAGGTAGTAACCCGGCTCGCCATTGGTGCTGCCGATGCCATAGAACCGGCCAGGCTGGCCACGAACGGCATTCTGGAAGTAGGCGCGGAAGGAGAGGTCTTCACCCAGGTAACTGTCGACGTCACGCCAGTTGCTGGTGGCCATGACGCGACCGGTGGTGTCCATCACATAGATGGCCCGACTGCGGCTGCGGCGGTTCAGGCCTTCGAGGTAATCGTTGACGACTTGCCGGTGTTCCGGCGTTGGCTCGGCCAGCAGCCGGGAAACGCTCGATTCGAGCTCCAGCAGACTGGGCAGGTAGGTGTATTTGCTGATCTCGCTCTCGACGGCGCGGGCGTGCAGTTCAAGCTGGCGCTGGCCGTTCTCGCTGAGGCTGCGGATGCCGTAATGTTCGCTGAGCCAGAAGCCGAGGTAGCCCAGTCCGATCATCAGCGCGATGATCAGCGGCGGCAGGAGCAAATGGCGGATCTGACGGGGTTTCACGGCGAGTGATGGCGGCGCGGCGCGATAAAGAGTGGGGTCGCATTTCATCACAGATGCCTTGGGTCAACCAGCGCTTGCACGCCCTCCCTCTCTGTAGGAGCGAGCATGCTCGCGATGGTGGACCAGACACCACGGGGTATCAGGCAGCCAACGTTATCGTTGACGACCATCGCGAGCGTGCTCGCTCCTACAGAGAGGGAGGGAGCGTGCTTTTAGTGCTGCAAGATCTTGTTGAGGAAGTGCTGGGTGCGTTCGGCACGGTGGCTGATGTCACCGAAGAACTCCTCTTTCGGGCAGTCCTCGATGATCTTGCCGGCGTCCATGAAGATCACGCGGTCGGCCACTTTGCGGGCGAAGCCCATT
>Ga0308165_1001459_pt1 | contig 32993 bp, 7 predicted proteins | sample PhyWR2_FD_201032 | JGI IMG/M metagenome (GOLD analysis project Ga0308165, IMG submission 201032) | Phyllosphere microbial communities from UC Gill Tract Community Farm, Albany, California, United States - DLSLW.R2 | ecosystem: Host-associated > Plants > Phyllosphere > Unclassified | place: USA... | reverse complement strand
TGCATTCGTTTTATAGGGACGACGCGCCTTTGTGCTTTCTGCCTACTGATCCGGATGCCAAGAAATGAATGCTGAAGACTCCTTGAAACTTGCTCGCCGGTTTATCGGGTTGCCTTTGGAGAAGCGCCAGATGTTCCTCGCGGCCTTGCACAAGGAGGGTGTGGATTTCGCCCGTTTTCCGATCCCCCAGGGGGTCGAGGCCGAGGACCGGCAGGCGCTGTCCTACGCTCAGCAACGCATGTGGTTTCTGTGGCAACTGGACCCGCACAGCGGTGCCTACAACTTGCCCGGTGCCGTGCGTCTGAAAGGTCGCCTCAACCCTGCGGCGCTGGATCAGGCGTTCGCAAGCCTGGTGGCGCGTCACGAAACCCTGCGCACGGTGTTCCAGCGCCAGGCTGACGAGAGCCTTTTGCAGATGCCGGCCAGCACGGTGTTGCAAATCGACAACGTCGACTTCGGCGCGCTACCGGCTCAAGAGCGCGAGCAGGCCGTGGCCCACGCCGCCCAGCAACAATCATTGCTGCCGTTCGATCTGGCAGTCGGCCCGTTGCTGCGGGTGCAGTTGCTCAAGCTGGCGGAGCAGGAACACGTGCTGCTGCTGACCTTGCACCACATCGTTTCCGACGGCTGGTCGATGAACGTGCTGATCGACGAGTTCATTCGCTGCTACGACGCCTTTGATGTCGGCCAGCAACCGCAACTGGCTGAGCTGCCGATCCAGTACAGCGACTACGCCCTGTGGCAACGTCGCTGGCTGGAGGCCGGCGAACAGGCTCGGCAATTGGAATACTGGCAGGCGCGGCTGGGCGACGAGCATCCCGTGCTGGAGTTGCCCATCGACCATCCGCGTCCGGCGATGCCGAGCTATCGCGGTACCCGCTACGAATTCGGCGTTGACGCCCGGTTGGCTGAACAACTGCGCGCCACCGCACAGAAGCACAACGTCACCCTGTTCATGCTGCTGCTCGGCGCGTTCAACGTGCTGCTGCACCGCTATACCGGGCAGACCGACATTCGCATCGGCGTGCCCATCGCCAACCGCAACCGCGGCGAAATCGAAGGTCTGATTGGTTTCTTCGTCAACACCCAGGTGCTGCGCACGCAACTGGACGGCCAGACCCGCGTGGCCGATCTGCTTGGCGCTATCAAGGAAACCGCCCTCGGCGCCCAGGCCCATCAGGACTTGCCGTTCGAGCGTCTGGTCGAGGCCTTGAAGCTGGAACGCAGCCTCAGCCACACTCCGCTGTTCCAGGTGATGTACAACCACCAGCCGCAAGTCGCGGACATTGCCACTGTCACCACCGCCTCGGGCCTGGAGCTGGGCGCCATCGAGTGGGAAGGGCGCACCACCCAGTTCGACCTCACCCTGGACACCTATGAAAAGGCCGGCACCCTCCACGCGGCGCTGACCTACGCGAATGACTTGTTCGACGCCTGTACCATCGAGCGTATGGCCCGACACTGGACTCGCCTGTTGCAGGGCATGGTCAGTGACAGCCAGCAACGCATCAGCGACTTGCCGCTGCTGGAAAGCGCCGAATACCAGCGCATCGTCCGTGACTGGAACCCTACCAGCGATGGTTTTGCCGACAACCTGTGCATCCACGAACTGATCGCCCGGCAGGTGGCATCAAAGCCCGAAGCGCTGGCGGTGACCTTCGGCATATTGAACCTGAGCTACGCCGAACTCGACACCCAGGCCAACCGCCTGGCGCACAAGCTGATGGAGCTGGGTGTCGGTCCGGAAGTACGGGTCGGCGTGGCCATGCAACGTTCGGAGCAATTGCTGGTGGCACTGCTCGCGGTGCTCAAGGCTGGTGGCGCCTACGTGCCGCTGGACCCGGATTACCCCGCCGAGCGTGTGGCCTACATGCTTGAAGACAGCCGCGCTCGTGTGCTGATCAGCGAGTCGGCAGTGGCGCAGAACCTCACTGTGGCCAGCGACACCCAAGTGCTGCTGATGGACACCGCGCAGGAATGGGCGGGTTATCCACAGCACGCGCCACTGAGCCGCGCCACGCCGGACAACCTCGCCTACGTGATCTACACCTCCGGCTCCACCGGCAAGCCGAAAGGCGTAGCCATCGCCCATCGCAACGTGCTGGCGCTGATCGACTGGTCGCAATCGGTGTACAGCCGTGACGACATCCAAGGTGTATTGGCGTCGACTTCGGTTTGCTTCGACCTGTCGGTGTGGGAGCTGTTCGTCACCCTGGCCAACGGCGGTTCGCTGGTCATTGCCCGTAACGCCCTGGAGTTGCCGCAATTGCCGGCGCGGGATCAGGTACGCCTGATCAACACCGTGCCGTCGGCGATCAACGCCTTGCAGGCGGCGGGGCAGATACCGCCGAGCGTGCGCATCATCAACCTGGCCGGCGAACCGCTGAAGCAGTCGCTGGTGGAAGCTCTCTACCAGCAAAAAACGGTCGAACACGTCTACGACCTCTACGGTCCCTCCGAAGACACCACCTATTCCACCTGGACCCGCCGCACCGCTGGTGGCACGGCAAACATCGGTCGGCCACTGCATCACACCGCCAGTTACCTGCTCGATGCCAACCTGCAACCAGTGCCGCAAGGCGTCAGCGCCGAGCTGTACCTGGCCGGCGCCGGCATCACCCGTGGCTACCTGGGGCGCGCGGCGATGACCGCCGAGAAGTACGTGCCGAATCCGTTCGCCGGCAATGGCGAGCGGATGTACCGCACCGGCGACCTCACACGCTACCTGCCGGAGGGTGCACTGCAATACGTCGGGCGCATCGATCATCAGGTCAAGGTGCGCGGTTTCCGTATCGAACTCGGCGAAATCGAGGCGCGCCTGCTGCAACAGGCGGCCGTGCGCGAACTGGCGGTACTGGCCCAGGACAGCGACCACGGCCAGCAACTGGTGGCCTATATCGTGCCGAACGATCCTGCCATCGTGGCAAGCGATGCCGAGGCACAGGCGTTCTTGCGCGAAACCCTCAAGGCAGCGTTGCGCCAGCACCTGCCGGACTACATGGTCCCGGCGTACCTGCTGTTTCTCGACGCCTTGCCGTTGACCCCCAATGGCAAGCTCGACCGCAAGGCCCTGCTGGCCGACCATCCTCGAGCGTACGGCAGCCAGCAGCAGCGCGAACACGTCGCCCCGATCAGCGTTATGGAGAAAGCCCTCGCGGCAATCTGGCAAGACGTCCTGGCGGTTGACGCTATTGGCCTGGAAGACAACTTCTTCGAACTGGGTGGCGACTCCATCGTCTCGATGCAGGTGGTCAGCCGCGCCCGTCAGGCCGGCATCCTGTTGAGCCCCAAGGACCTGTTCCAGCACCAGACCCTGCGCAGCCTTGCGCAAGTGGCGCGCAGCGGCGAGCAGAACCTCATCGACCAAGGGCTGGCAACAGGCGCGGTGGCCCTGTCGCCGGTGCAGCACTGGTTCTTCGACCAAGCCATCCCCGAGCGTCAGCATTGGAACCAGTCGCTGTTGCTGATCCCCCGCGGGCGCCTCGACGGCGCGAAGCTTGCGCAGGCGTTGCAGCGACTGCTCAAACACCACGACGGTTTGCGTCTGCGTTATGAATTCGACGGCGCCCAATGGCAGCAGGCCTACGCCGGGCTGACGGATGACTCGGTGTTGTGGTGGCGTCAGGCCGACTCGCCGCAGGCCTTGCTGGATCTGTGCGAGCAAGCCCAGCGCAGTCTCGATCTGCAACAGGGGCCATTGCTGCGGGCGCTGTTGGTGGACCTGTACGACGGCAGCCAGCGCCTGCTGCTGGTGATCCATCACCTGGTGGTGGACGGTGTGTCGTGGCGGGTGTTGCTGGAAGATCTGCAACAGTTCTACCGCCAGGACGCGGCGCTGTCGGCCAAGACCAATGCCTACCAGCACTGGGTTGCGCGCCTGCAAGCGCATTTGCCGGTGTTCCAGCACAGTCTCGATCACTGGCAGACGCAATTGCGCGACGCCTCGGGCGAGCTGCCGTGCGATCACGCCAATGGCGCCTTGGAAAACCGTTTCGAGCAGAAAGTCGAGATCCGCCTCGATGCCGCGCAAACCCGCAGGTTGTTACAGGATGCCCCGGCGGCCTACCGCACCCAGGTCAACGACCTCTTGCTGTCGGCGTTGGCGCGGGTCGTGTGCCGATGGACCGGGCAGGGCAGTACCTTGATCCAGCTCGAAGGTCATGGTCGCGAAGATCTGTTCGACGACATCGACCTGACCCGCACCGTCGGCTGGTTCACCAGCCTGTTCCCGCTCAACCTGACGCCGGGCGCCGAGGTCGGGGCTTCGATAAAGTCCATCAAGGAACAACTGCGCGCCGTGCCGGACAAGGGCCTGGGATATGGCGCATTGCGCTATCTGGCAGACCCAGCCATCGGCGCTGTGTTGGCGGCGCTGCCGACACCGCGCATCACCTTCAATTACCTGGGCCAGTTCGACCGCCAGTTCGACGAGGCGGCGTTGTTCGTGCCGTCTGGCGAAGGCCATGGCGCGGCGCAGGATCCGTCCGCGCCGCTGGCCAACTGGCTGACGATTGAAGGCCAGGTGTACGGCGGCGAACTGGCGATGAGCTGGGGTTTCAGTCGCGAGATGTTCGACCGCCGCACCATCGAGCAACTGGCCGACCATTATCGCGCCGAACTCGCCGCGCTGATCGAGCATTGCTGCACCCTCGAAACGCCGCAGACGACGCCGTCGGACTTCCCGCTGGCGCGTCTGACTCAGGCGCAACTCGACGTATTGCCGATTGCCGCCGGTCAACTGGACAATCTGTACCCGTTGTCGCCGATGCAGCAGGGCCTGCTGTTCCACACCCTGTACGAGCAGGCGGCGGGCGAGTACATCAACCAACTGCGCGTTGACGTCCAGGGCCTTGACCCCGAGCGTTTCCGCGAGGCGTGGCAGGCGACCGTCGACGCCCAGGACATCCTGCGCACCGGGTTCGTCTGGCAGGGCGAGCTTGAGCAACCGATCCAGATCGTGCACAGCCAGGTGCAATTGCCGTTCAGCGTGCTCGATTGGCGCGAACGCAGTGAGCTGGCAGACGCATTGGCGGCCTTGGCGGATGCCGAGCGCCAGCAAGGCTTCGACCTCGGCCAGGCGCCGCTGCTGCGGCTGGTGCTGGTGCAAACGGCTGCCAACGGCTGGCACCTGATCTACACCCATCACCATATCCTCATGGATGGCTGGAGCAATTCGCAGCTGCTCGGCGAAGTCCTGCAACGCTATCGCGGCCACACCCCACCGGCGGCTGCCGGACGTTATGGCGACTACATCGGCTGGCTGCAACGCCAGGACGCCAAGGCCAGCGAGGCCTACTGGAGCGAGCAACTGGCGCTGTTGCAGGAGCCCACACGCCTGGCTCAGGTGGTGGCTGGCGATGAGGGCCTGAGCGGTCATGGCGATCATTTGCTGTCCCTGACGCCTGCACAAACGCAAGGGCTGGAAGCGTTCGCCCGCCAGCAGAAAGTCACCGTCAACACCCTGGTGCAAGCGGCGTGGCTGCTGTTGTTGCAACGCTATACCGGCCACGAGACCGTAACGTTCGGTGCCACGGTCGCCGGCCGGCCAGCCGACGTCCCCGGCATCGAGCAACAGGTCGGTCTGTTCATCAACACCTTGCCGGTGATCGGCACGCCGCGCCCGGACCAGAGCGTGGCGGCGTGGCTGCAAGCGGTACAGGGGCAAAACCTCAGCCTGCGCGAATTCGAGCACACGCCGCTGGCAGACGTGCAGCGCTGGGCGGGGCAGAGTGGCGAGGCGCTGTTCGACAATATCCTGGTGTTCGAGAACTACCCGATTGCCCAGGCGCTGCAACAGGGCGCCGAGCAGGGTGTGGTGTTCGGCGACGTCGCCAACCTGGAACAGACCCACTACCCGCTGAGCATCGCCGTGACCCTGGGCCAGGCGCTGGCCCTGCATTTGAGCTTCGACCGCAAGCTGTTCGCGCCGGCCGCCATCGAGCGCATCGGCGCCCACCTGTTGCACGTGCTGGCGCAGTTCAGCGAATCCGCCGAGCGGCGCCTGGGCGAAATCGCCCTGACCAATGCGGACGAACTGGCCGAGCAGCAAGCCGCCAACCACCCGCAACCGTATCCGGTGGATGTGGCGGTGCATCAGCGCATCGCCGAATGGGCGGCGCAGCAACCTGAGCGCACGGCGGTGATCTTCGCCGGTCAACGCTTCAGCTTTGGCGAGATCGACCAACGCGCCAACCGCCTGGCCCAGGCGCTGATTGCCCGGGGTGTCGGCCCGGAAAGCCGGGTTGGCGTGGCCTTGCCGCGCAGTGAAGGGGTGATCGTCGCGCTGCTGGCGGTGCTCAAGGCCGGGGGCGCCTATGTGCCGCTGGACACCCGTTACCCACGCGAGCGTCTGGCCTACCTGATTGAGGATTCGGGCCTGGCCCTGTTGCTGACCGACTCTTCGGTGTCGGCGCAATTGCCGGTCAATGGCACAGTGTTGGAGCTGGACCGTCTTGTCCTCGACGACCAGCCAACCAGCGCGCCGCAAGTGACTCTCGACCCGCAGCACCTGGCTTACGTGATTTACACCTCAGGCTCTACAGGTAACCCGAAGGGCGTCAGCGTCGCCCACGGCCCGCTGGCCATGCACTGCCAGGCCATCGGCGAGCGCTACGAGATGCGCGACAGCGATTGCGAATTCCATTTCATGTCCTTCGCCTTCGACGGCGCCCATGAGCGCTGGCTGACCAGCCTGACCCATGGCGCGTCGCTGCTGATCCGCGATGACAGCCTGTGGACCCCGGAGCAAACCTGCAACGCCATGCGCGAACATGGCGTGACAGTGGTGGCATTCCCACCGGTGTACCTGCAACAACTGGCCGAGCATGCCGAGCGCGAAGGCCACCCGCCGAAAGTGCGCATCTACTGCTTCGGCGGCGACGCCGTGCCGGCTGCCAGTTTCGAGCGGGTCAAGCGTGCGCTCGACCCGGACTACATCATCAACGGCTACGGCCCGACCGAAACCGTGGTCACGCCACTGATCTGGAAAGCCGGACGCGAGGTGCCCTGCGGCGCCGCCTATGCGCCCATCGGCAGCCGCATCGGCGACCGCAGTGCCTACGTGCTCGACGCCGACTTGAACCTGTTGCCCCACGGCATGGCGGGCGAGCTGTACCTGGGCGGCACCGGGCTGGCCCGGGGTTACCTGAACCGTCCGGGCCTGACCGCTGAGCGCTTTGTGGCAGACCCGTTCAGCACCGTCGGCGGTTTGCTGTACCGCACCGGCGACCTGGTGCGCCAACGCATCGACGGCACCTTCGACTACCTGGACCGCATCGACAACCAGGTGAAAATTCGCGGCTTCCGCATTGAACTGGGGGAAGTCGAAGCCAGCCTGCAAGCCCTCGCCGGGGTGCGCGAAGCGGTAGTCGTGGCACAGGAAGGAAGCGCCGGCAGCGGCAAGCGCCTGGTCGCCTACGTGGTGGTCGATGCGGTGAATGCCGCGCGCAGCGATTTTGCCGAACAGCTGCGCGAGCAGCTCAAGGCCACGTTGCCGGCGCACATGGTGCCGGCCTACGTGCTGGTGCTGGAACGCCTGCCGCTGACGCCCAACGGCAAACTCGACCGCAAGAACCTGCCCAAACCCGACGTCAGCCAATTGCAGCAAGCCTACGTGGCGCCGCAAAGCGCGCTGGAGCAGCAACTGGCCGCGATCTGGCAAGACGTGCTGAAGCTGGAGCGGGTGGGCCTGGGCGACAACTTCTTCGAACTGGGCGGAGACTCGATCGTCTCGATCCAGGTGGTCAGCCGCGCTCGTCAGGCCGGGATTCGTTTCACTCCGAAAGACCTCTTCCAGCACCAGACCATCCAGGCCCTGGCCGTGGTGGCGCGGATTGGCGAGGCGCCGCCACTGATTGAGCAAGGACCGGTCAGCGGTGAGCTGGCATTGCTGCCGGTGCAGCGATTGTTCTTCGAGCAGGCCATCCCGGAGCGCCAGCACTGGAACCAGGCGGTGATGCTCAAACCCACGCAACCGCTCGACACCCACCTGCTGGAGCAAGCACTCGGCGCACTGGTGGATCATCATGACGGCCTGCGCCTGAGCTTCATCGAGCAGGCGGATGGCTGGCATGCCCATTACCAGGCGCCCGGCAGCCAGCATGATTCGCTGGTGTGGGCGGTCGACGTGGCCGATGTCAGCGAACTGGAAGTCGCTGCCAGCCGGGCACAACGCAGCTTGAATCTTCAGCAGGGTCCGCTCCTGCGGGCGCTGCTGGCCAACCTCGGCGACGGCAGCCAGCGACTGATGCTGGCGATCCATCACCTGGTGGTGGACGGCGTGTCGTGGCGGATTCTGTTTGACGACCTGCAAACGGCCTATGGCCAACTGGCCCAGGGCCGAGCGCTGCAACTGCCGGCGAAAACCACCTCGGCCAGGGCCTGGGCGCAACAGTTGCAAACCTATGCCCGCAGCGCGTCGTTACAAGCCGAACTGGCCAACTGGCAACAGCGGCTTGCCGGTGCCGACGGCGCGCTGCCGCTGGACAACCCCGCCGGCAGCCTGCAAAACCGCCACGCCGTGACGGTGCGCACGCAACTGGACCGCGACCTCACCCGGCAACTGCTGCAAGACGCCCCTAAAGCCTATCGCACCCAGGTCAACGACCTGCTGCTGACCGCGCTGGCCCGCGTCATCGTGCGCTGGACCGGCGCCGACAGTGCGTTGATCCAGCTTGAAGGCCATGGTCGCGAAGAACTGTTCGACGGCGTCGACCTGACCCGCACCGTCGGCTGGTTCACCAGCCTGTACCCGGCGCGCCTGACCCCGGTGGCCGAGCTGAGCGCCTGCCTGAAACAGATCAAGGAACAACTGCGCTCGATCCCTGACAAGGGCCTCGGTTTCGGCGCGCTGGCCCACCTGGGCGACGCCGCTGCGCAGCAAATCCTCGCCCAATTGCCAGTGCCACGACTGACCTTCAACTACCTGGGCCAGTTCGACGGCAGTTTCAACGCCGAAGGTGGCGCGTTGTTCGTGCCGTCCGGCGAAGCGGCCGGGGACGAACTGGATGCTGCGGCGCCACTGGCCAACCAACTGGCGCTCAATGGTCAGGTTTACGGCGGTGAACTGACCCTAGGCTGGACCTTCAGCCGCGAGATGTTCCATGAAGCGACCATTCAGCGCCTGGCCGACGACTACGCTCACGAACTGCACGCGTTGATCACCCATTGCTGCGCGGCCGGCCACGGCGGTGTCACGCCGTCGGACTTCCCGCTGGCCCGGCTCAGCCAGGCGCAACTGGATCGCCTGCCGCTGCCGGCGGCGCTGATCGAGGACGTGTACCCGCTGTCGCCGATGCAACAGGGCATGCTCTTCCACGCCGTTTACCAGGAAACCTCAGGCGACTACATCAACCAGATGCGCCTCGACGTCGAAGGCCTCGACCCCGAACGCTTCCATCAGGCCTGGCAGGCGGCGGTCGAAGCCCACGACATCCTGCGCACGCGTTTTGTCTGGCAGGGTGAGTTGCCGGCGCCGGTGCAGGTGGTCAGCAAGCACGCGCCGATGCCCTACAGCCTGCATGACCTGCGCGCGCACCCGCAGCCGCAACGGGCCCTGACCGAGCTGGCCGACCGCGAGCGCCAGCAACTGCACCTCGGCGATGCCAGCCTGCTGCGCCTGGTGATTGTGCGTCTCGATGAGCAGCGCCATCACCTGATCTACACCAACCACCACATCCTCATGGACGGCTGGAGCAATTCGCAGTTGCTCGGTGAAGTGCTGCAACGCTACAGCGGGCAGGTTGTCGCGGGCCAGACCGGAGGCTACCGAGATTACATTGCCTGGCTGCAACGCCAGGATGCTGCAGCCAGCGAAGCGTTCTGGACCCTGGCATTGCGCGAGCTCGAAGAGCCGACAAGGCTGGCGCAGACCCTCACACCGCCCGCGAGCGGCGAGCAGGGTTATGGCGATCATTTTCAGGTGCTGGACGCTGGTCTGACTGCACAATTGGGCGAGTTCGCCCGGGCCTCGAAAGTCACGGTCAACACCCTAATGCAGGGCGCGTGGCTGCTGCTGTTGCAGCGCTACACCGGCAAGGACACCGTGGCGTTCGGTGCCACGGTCGCCGGGCGTCCGGCGGAACTGTCGGGTGTGGAGCAGCAGATTGGCCTGTTCATCAACACCTTGCCGGTGATCGCCACGCCGCGTGCCGAGCATTCACTGGCCAGTTGGTTGCAGGCGTTGCAGGCGCACAACCTGGCGTTGCGCGAGTTCGAACACACGCCGTTGTTCGATATCCAGCGTTGGGCCGGGCAGGGCGGAGAAGCGCTGTTCGACACCTTGATGGTGTTCGAGAACTACCCGGTCTCCCAGGCGCTGGAGCAGGGTGCGCCACAAGGGTTGCACTTTGGTCCGGTGACCAATCGCGAACAGACCAACTACCCGCTGACCTTGCTGGTGAGCCTGGACCGCCAGTTGGAACTGCATTTCAGTTATCAGCGCAGCGCGTTCGCCGCGCCGGCCCTGGTGCAACTGGCCAGTCACCTGCAACACCTGCTGAGCCAGATGATCGGCGGCGGCGAACGTTGCCTCGGCGAGTTGACGTTGCTCGATCAAGCGCAGCAACAGCGCATCGTCGACGACTGGAACCTCACGGGCGAGGGCTTTGCCGACAACCTGTGCATCCACGAGTTGATCGCCCGGCAGGTGGCATCAAAGCCCGAAGCGCTGGCGGTGACCTTCGGCACATTGAACCTGAGCTACGCCGAACTCGACACCCAGGCCAACCGCCTGGCGCACAAGCTGATCGAGCTGGGTGTCGGTCCGGAAGTGCGGGTCGGCGTGGCCATGCAACGTTCGGAGCAATTGCTGGTGGCACTGCTCGCGGTGCTCAAGGCTGGTGGCGCCTACGTGCCGCTGGACCCGGATTACCCCGCCGAACGCGTGGCCTACATGCTCGAAGACTGTCGCGCTCGTGTGCTGATCAGCGAGTCGGCGGTGGCGCAGAACCTCACCGTGGCCAGCGACACTCAAGTGCTGCTGATGGATGCCGCGCAGGAATGGGCGGGTTATCCGCAGCGCGCACCGCTGAGCCGCGCCACGCCGGACAACCTCGCCTACGTGATCTACACCTCGGGCTCTACTGGTAAACCAAAAGGCGTAGCCATCGCCCATCGCAACGTGCTGGCGCTGATCGACTGGTCGCAATCGGTGTACAGCCGTGACGATATTCAAGGTGTATTGGCCTCAACCTCGGTGTGCTTCGACCTGTCGGTGTGGGAGCTGTTCGTCACGCTGGCCAACGGCGGTTCGCTGGTCATTGCCCGTAACGCCCTGGAATTGCCGCAACTGTCAGCGCGGGATCAGGTGCGCCTGATCAACACTGTTCCGTCGGCGATCAACGCGCTGCATGCGGCGGGTCAGATCCCTGCGAGCGTGCGCATCATCAACCTGGCGGGCGAGCCGCTGAAGCAATCGCTGGTGGAAGCTCTCTACCAGCAAAAAACGGTCGAACACGTCTACGACCTGTACGGTCCCTCCGAAGACACCACCTATTCCACCTGGACCCGCCGCGCCGCAGGCGGCACGGCAAACATCGGCCGGCCGCTGAAGCACACCGCCAGTTACCTGCTCGATGCCGACCTGCAACCGGTGCCGCAAGGCGTCAGCGCCGAGCTGTACCTGGCCGGCGCCGGCATCACCCGAGGCTATTTGGGCCGTGCGGCGATGACCGCCGAGAAGTACGTGCCGAATCCGTTCGCTGGCAAGGGCGAGCGGATGTATCGCACCGGCGACCTCAGCCGTTACCACGCCGATGGCGTCATCGAATACCGCGGGCGGATCGACCATCAGGTGAAGATCCGCGGTTTCCGCATCGAGCTGAGCGAAATCGAAACGTGCCTGCTGCAACAAGAGTTCGTGGGCGAAGTGGCAGTGCTGGCCCAGGACGTCGTCGGAAGCCCACAACTGGTGGCCTACGTGGTGGCCAAGTCACTGGCGCTCGACGATGCCGAGGCGCAACGCCAGTTGCGCGAGGAACTCAAGGCACGCCTCAAGAACAGCCTGCCCGAGTACATGGTGCCGGCCCACTGGTTGTTCCTTGCGCAATTGCCACTGACCCCCAACGGCAAGCTCGACCGCAAGGCCCTGCCGGCGGCCGATGCCAGCCACCTGCAAGCCAGCTTCGTGGCGCCGGTCAGCGAGCTGGAACAGCAGGTCGCGGCGATCTGGCAGCAAGTGCTGACCCTGGACCGCGTGGGCCGGAGTGACCACTTCTTCGAGCTCGGCGGGCATTCGCTGCTGGCGGTGAACGTGGTGTCGCGGCTGCAACTGGAACTGGGGCTGAAACTGACCCCGCAACTGATTTTTCAATACCCCGTACTGACAGATTTCGTCAGCCGTCTGGCCGCTGCCGGTGAGCAGGTCGACTCGTTGAAACTGAGCAAGCTGGACGCCCTGCTTGACGAAATGGAGGAAGCTTGATGGATACCAATGTCGCTTTGAAGATTGCGCGGCGCTTCATTACTTTGCCGCTCGACAAGCGCAGGGTGTATCTGCAAAAGATGCTTGAAGAAGGGGTGTCGCCGGCCAATCTGCCGATCCCGGAAACCCAGTCGCAGTTCGATCCGGTGCCACTTTCCTTCGCTCAGGAACGCCAGTGGTTCCTCTGGCAGATGGACGAAACCAGCGCCGCCTACAACATCCCCAGCGCCCTGCACTTACACGGGGAGCTGGATGTGGCGGCACTGGAACGCAGCTTCAATGCCCTGATCGAGCGCCACCAGAGCCTGCGCACCACCTTCCGCCAGCAGGATGACCGTGCGGAACAGGTGATCCACGCGCACATGGCGTTGACCGTCGATGTGCATGAACTGGATCTATCGCCGGCGGCATTACCCCGTGATGCGCAGGTCGAGGCCTTCGTCGCCACGCAAACCGCGCTGCCGTTCGACCTGATCAACGGCCCGCTGCTGCGCGTCAGCCTGTTGCATCTGGGCGCCGCTGAACACGTGCTGACCCTGACCCAGCACCACATCGCCTCCGATGGCTGGTCGATGCGGGTCATGGTCGAAGAGCTGCTGCACCTCTACAACGCCTACCGTCAGGGTCAGGCACCGGCATTGCCGGCGCTGTCGATCCAATACGCCGACTACGGCATCTGGCAGCGCCACTGGATGGCAGCCGGTGAGCGCGAGCGTCAGTTGGCTTACTGGCAAACGCAGTTGGGCCATGAACACCCGGTGCTGGAGCTTCCCACGGATCATGCGCGCCCGGCGGTGCAGAGCCTGCGCGGTGCGCGGGTCGAACTGGCGCTACCGGCGGCGCTGGCTGAGCAACTGCGCGCGGTCGCCAAGGCCCAGGACGTCACGCTGTTCATGCTGTTGCTGGCTTCGTTCCAGACCTTGCTGCACCGCTACAGCGGCCAGGCCGACATTCGCGTCGGCGTGCCGACCGCCAACCGCAACCGGGTCGAGACCGAGCGGCTGGTTGGCTTCTTCGTCAACACCCAGGTGCTGCGCAGCGAACTGGAGCCGCAGGCACGCTTCAGCACGCTGCTAGCCCAGGTCAAGCACACGGTGGTGGCGGCCCAGGCTCATCAGGATTTGCCTTTCGAGCAACTGGTCGAAGCGCTGCAACCGGAACGCAGCCTGAGCTACAGCCCGCTGTTCCAGGTCATGTACAACCACCAGGGCAGCACCGGCGGTAGTCAGGCCCGCGCCAACACCCAGGCGCTGACGATTGAACACCTGCGCCAGCCTGCGCATACCGCGCAGTTCGACCTGACCCTGGAAACCTTCGACGACGCCCAGGGCCTTGGCGCGCAGTTGACCTACGCTTCCGACCTGTTTGAGCGCGAGACCATCGAACGTCTCGCCCGCCATTGGCAAAATTTGTTGCGCAGCGTCGTCGCCGACCCGCAACAGAGGGTGGGCGAGTTGGCGCTGCTGGACAGCGAAGAACAACATCAGGTGCTGGTGGACTGGAACCACAGCGCCGCCGAGTATCCGCGCGACTGGTGCATCCATCAGTTGATCGAAGCCCAGGCCCAGCGAACGCCAGCGGCCACGGCGCTGGTGTTCGACGGGCAGGCGCTGGATTACGCGCAGCTCAACGGCCGGGCCAACCAACTGGCCCATCGCCTGATCGAGCTGGGTGTCGGTCCGGATCGACTGGTGGGCATCGCCATTGATCGCAGCCTTGAAATGCTCGTCGGCTTGCTGGCGATCCTCAAGGCCGGTGGCGCTTACGTGCCGCTCGATCCGCAGTATCCGCAGGACCGCCTGGCCCACATGATCGAGGACAGCGGCCTGCAATTGCTGCTGACCCAGGCGCATTTGCTGGACGCCTTGCCGATTCCACGTGAGGTGCAAACGCTGCTGCTCGACCCGCAGGGCCTGCACGCCAGCGGCTATAGCGAAGCGAATCCGCAGGTGCGCATCGACGGCGAAAACCTCGCCTATGCGATCTACACCTCCGGTTCCACCGGCAAGCCCAAGGGCGTGATGGTGCGCCATCAGGCGCTGGTGAATTTCGTCACCAGCATGGTCCGTGTGCCAGGGCTTACAGCCTGTGACCGCATGCTGTCGCTGACCACCTTCTCGTTCGATATTTTTGGCCTGGAAATCTACGGCCCGCTGCTCTGCGGGGCGAGCGTGGTGCTGGTGGACAAACAGACCGCCCAGGACCCGCAGGCGCTGCTGACTTTGATCGACGCGCAGCAGGTCAGCGTCGTGCAGGCCACGCCCTCGACCTGGCGCATGCTGCTGGACCACGAACAGGCGCCGATCCTGCGCGGCTGCAAATTCTTCTGCGGCGGCGAAGCCCTGGCCGACGACCTGGCCCAGCGCATGCTGGGGCTGGCGGGGCAGGTGTGGAACCTCTATGGCCCGACCGAAACCACCATCTGGTCGGCGGCCTGGCAACTGACCGAAGACCAGCGCCGGCCATACCTCGGCCAGCCGATTGCCAACACCACGCTGTACATCCTCGGTGACGAACTGGCGCCGAACCCGGCGGGCGCCATCGGCGAACTGCTGATCGGCGGCGATGGCCTGGCCCGTGGTTACCACGACCGCCCGGCGCTGACCGCCGAGCGTTTCCTGCCCGATCCGTTCGGCCAGGGTTCGCGGCTGTACCGCACCGGCGACCTGGCGCGCCACCGCCACGACGGCGTCCTCGAATACATGGGGCGAATCGACCACCAGGTGAAGATTCGCGGTTTTCGTATCGAGCTGGGGGAAATCGAAGCGCGCCTGCTTGAGCAGCCCGACGTGCGCGAGGTGGTGGTATTGGCCCAAGAGGCGCTGGGCAGCCAGCAACTGGTGGCCTATGTGGTGGCCCCGCAATTGGACCTCGATGACCCCGAGGCGCAGCAACAACGGCGTGACCAACTCAAGTCTGCGCTGAAGGGATGCGTGCCGGAGTTCATGGTGCCCGCGCACCTGCTGTTCCTGGCGCACCTGCCGCTGACCCCGAACGGCAAACTCAACCGCAAGGCCCTGCCGGCCGCCGATGTCAACCAGTTGCAGGCACAGTACCGGGCGCCGCGCAGTGAACGCGAGCAGCAGGTGGCCGCCATCTGGCAGGACGTGCTCAAGCTTGAGCGCGTGGGCCTGGACGACAACTTCTTCGAACTGGGCGGCCACTCGCTGCTGGTCACCCAGGTGGTGTCGCGGGTGCGTCGCCTGCTGGACATTCAGGTGCCGCTGCGCAGCCTGTTCGAGCACAGCGTACTGGCGGATTTCGTCCAGGCCCTGGACGCCGGGCAGGGCGACCAGCCAGCGGTGATCAGCCGTGTGTCGCGCGAGCAGCCGCTGCCGTTGTCGTTTGCCCAGGAACGCCAGTGGTTCCTGTGGAAACTCGACCCGCACAGCGCCGCCTACAACATTCCCACTGTGTTGCGCCTGCGCGGTGCACTGGACAAGCCCGCGCTGCAACGCAACTTCGCAGACCTGGTGGAGCGTCATGAAAGCCTGCGCACCACCTTCGTCGAGGACGACGGGCGCACCGTGCAGGTGATCGAGCCGAGTGGCCACATCGATTTGCGTGAGGAGCGCCTCGCGCAGGGCGACGAGGCCAGCATCCGGGCCTTCGTCGAAGCCGAGACCCAGCGCCCGTTCAACCTGCTCGACGGTGAGCGGGTGCGCTGCGTGCTGTTGCAGGTCGGTGAGCAGGACCACGTGCTGATCCTGACCATGCACCACATCGTCTCCGACGCCTGGTCGTTGCAGGTGCTGATCGACGATCTGCTGGCGCTGTACTCGGCCCAGCCATTGCCGGCCTTGCCGGTGCAGTACGCCGACTACGCCGTGTGGCAGCGCCAGTGGATGGCGGCCGGCGAGCGCGAGCGCCAGTTGGCCTACTGGAGCGGACAACTGGGAAGCGAACAGCCGCTGCTGGAACTGCCAACCGATCATCCGCGCCCGGCGCAACAGAGTTTTGCCGGCGCACGCTTGCAGGTGGGCATCGAGCCGGCCTTGGCCGCCGAGCTGAAAGCCCTGGCCCGCCGCGAAAACGTCACCCTGTTCATGCTGTTGCTGGCCTCGTTCCAGGCGTTGCTGCACCGCTACAGCGGCCAGGCCGACATCCGCGTCGGCGTACCGATCGCCAACCGTAACCGCCTGGAAACCGAGCGCCTGATCGGCTTCTTCGTCAACACCCAGGTGCTGCGTGCCGAGTTCGATAGCTCGATGAGCGGCGCCCAGTTGCTGCAACAGGTCAGGCAGACGGCGATGGCCGCACAAATGCATCAGGACCTGCCGTTCGAGCAACTGGTGGATGCCTTGCAGGTGCAGCGCAACCTCAGCCACAGCCCGCTGTTCCAGGCGATGTTCAACCATCGCACTGAAGCCGAGTCGAACATGGCCGCCGCGTTGCCGGGCCTTGAGCTGGACACCCTCAGCTGGGAGCACCGCAACTCGCAGTTCGACCTGACCCTGGACACCAGCGACAACCCGCAAGGGCTGCACGCCTCGTTGACCTACGCCACCGACCTGTTCGAGGCCGCCACCATCGAACGCATGGGGCGCCACTGGGTGAACCTGCTGCGGGGCCTCGCGGCCGACGTGAACCGTCCGCTGGCGCAACTGGCCTTGCTCGATGACGACGAGCGCCAGCGCATGGTCGCCGACTGGAACGCCACGGCAACCGATTACCCGTTGCAGCGCCCGGTACACGCCCTGATCGAAGAGCAGGTGGCCAAAGCGCCGGACGCCTGCGCGCTGGTGTTCGGCGAGCAGCGCCTGAGCTACGCCGCGCTCAATGCACGGGCCAACCGGTTGGCGCAGGTGTTGATCGAGCAGGGCGTCGGCCCAGATGTGCTGGTGGGCATCGCCGTGGAGCGCTCGGTGGAAATGGTCGTCGGCCTGCTGGCGATCCTCAAGGCCGGCGGTGCCTACGTGCCGCTGGACCCGGAGTACCCGGCCGAACGGCTGGCCTACCTGTTCGAAGACAGCGGCATCGAACTGCTGCTGACGCAAAGCCACTTGCAGGAGCAACTGCCGATTCCGCCGGGCCTGCGCAGCCTGGTGCTGGATCAGGACAACGACTGGCTGGACGGGCGCAGCGACGCCAACCCGTGCCTGGCCCTGGACCCGGAAAACCTCGCTTATGTGATCTACACCTCCGGCTCCACCGGCAAACCCAAGGGTGCGGCCAACCGTCACTCGGCACTGGTCAACCGCCTGTGCTGGATGCAACAGGCCTATGGCCTGGACGCCAGTGACAAGGTCCTGCAAAAGACCCCGTTCAGTTTCGACGTGTCGGTCTGGGAGTTCTTCTGGCCGCTGCTGACCGGTGCCACACTGGTGGTCGCCGCCCCCGGCGCGCATCGCGATCCGGCGCAGCTGATTGAGGTGATCATTACTCACGGGATTACCACGCTGCACTTCGTGCCGTCGATGTTGCAGGTGTTCGTGCAGGACCCGGGCGTGGCCACCTGCACCAGCCTGACGCGCATCGTGTGCAGCGGCGAGGCCCTGCAAGTGGACGCGCAGCAGCAGGTGTTCGCCAAGTTGCCCAACGCCTCGCTGTACAACCTCTATGGCCCGACCGAAGCGGCCATCGACGTGACCCACTGGACCTGTGTCGATGAAGGGCATGACGGGGTGCCGATCGGCCACCCGATTGCCAACCTGTCCACCTACATCCTCGACGCTGAACTGGCGCCGTTGCCGGTGGGCGTGATTGGTGAGCTGTACCTGGGCGGCGAAGGCTTGGCGCGGGGTTATCACCGACGTCCGGCACTGACTGCCGAGCGTTTTGTCACCAGCCCGTTCGGCGCAGGCGCACGCCTGTACCGCACCGGCGACCTGGCCCGTTACCGCGCCGATGGCGTGATTGAATACGCCGGACGCATCGACCATCAGGTGAAAGTCCGTGGTCTGCGCATCGAGCTGGGCGAGATCGAAGCGCGCCTGGCCGAGCACGACGCCGTGCGGGAAACCGTGGTCATCGCCCAGGACGGCACAATGCTGGTGGCTTACGTGGTGCCCGTCGACACCGCGCTGCTGCACGCCGACGACGCCAGCCACCATGCCCTGGCGCAAGTGTTCAAGGCGCACCTGGGCCAAAGCCTGCCGGACTACATGGTGCCGCAGCATTGGCAGTGGCTGGAGAAAATGCCGGTCAGCCCCAACGGCAAACTGGAACGCAGGGCGCTGCCCAAGGCTGACATCCAGACCAGCAGCCACGCCTACAGCGCACCGACCACGGCGGTGGAACAGGCGCTGGTGCAGATCTGGCAAAGCGTGCTCGGGCGTGAGCAAATTGGCACCGGCGATAATTTCTTCGAGCTGGGCGGCGACTCGATCATCTCGATCCAGGTGGTCAGCCGCGCCCGTCAGGTCGGGATTCATTTCAACCCCAAGGATCTGTTCCTGCACCAGACCGTACAAAGTCTGGCCGCAGTGGCCACGGTGGGCGAAGGTGCGTTGAGCATCGAGCAAGGCCCCGTGACCGGCTCGACGCCGTTGTTGCCGTTCCAACAGTTGTTCTTCGAACGTGACCTGGCCGAGCCGCACCACTGGAACCAGTCGGTGATGCTCAAGAGCGCCAAGCCGTTGCACGCCGACCACCTGCAACGGGCGTTGCAGGCGCTGGTGAGGCACCATGACGCCCTGCGCCTTTCGTTCAACCTGGAGAATGGCGCCGTGCTCGCCAGCCACCGCGATCTGGCCGAGCAGCCCCTGCTGTGGCAGGCCAATGTCGCGGATACCGAGGCCCTCGAACAGTTGGCCGAACAGGCCCAGCGCAGCCTCGACCTCGCCAACGGCCCGCTGCTGCGTGCGGTGCTGGCGAACATGGCCGATGGCAGCCAGCGCTTGTTGCTGGTGATCCATCACCTGGTGGTCGATGGCGTGTCGTGGCGCATCCTTCTGGAAGATCTGCAACAGGCTTACGAACAGTTGCAGGCTGGCCAGGCGCTCAAGCTGCCGGCCAAGACCAGTTCCACCCAGGCCTGGGCGCGCCGTCTGCAAGCCCATGCCGATAGTTCCGCGATGCAAGCGCAGCTCGGTTTCTGGACCGCGCAGTTGCACGGCGCGCCGGTGGACCTGCCGTGTGATCGACCTCACGGCGAATTGCACAACCGCCATGCGCTGCATGTCGAGACTCGACTCGACTCGCAACGGACCCGCCAACTTTTGCAGCAGGCGCCCGCCGCCTACCGCACGCAGATCAACGACCTGCTGCTGACGGCGCTGGCGCAGGTGATCGGCGACTGGACCGGTCAAGCCTCGACCCTGATCCAGCTCGAAGGCCACGGCCGCGAAGCGTTGTTCGACGACCTGGACCTCGGCCGCAGCGTCGGCTGGTTCACCAGCCTGTTCCCGGTTCGCCTCACCCCGGCCGCTGATACCGCTGCGTCGATCAAGGCGATCAAGGAGCAACTGCGCGCCATTCCCGACAGGGGTTTGGGGTTTGGCGCGTTGCGCTACCTGGGCAACGAGCAGGCACGGCAGACCCTCAAGGCATTGCCCGTGCCGCGCATCACCTTCAACTACCTGGGCCAGTTCGACGCCGGTTTCACCGACGACGCACTGTTCACCCCGGCCAGCGAATCGGCGGGCGCCCACCAGAGCCCGCAAGCGGCGCTGGATAACTGGCTGACCCTCAATGGCCGGGTGTATGGCGGCGAGCTGAGCATCGCCTGGACCTTCAGCGGGCAGATGTTCGACGCAGTGACCATCGAGCGCCTGGCCCAAGCCTATGGTCGCGAGCTGGAGCGCCTGATCGAACACTGCTGCCAGCCGTTGCACCAGGGCCTGACGCCGTCCGACTTCCCACTGGCCGCGCTGAACCAGGCACAACTCGACACCCTGGCGGTCACACCGCGCCAAGTCGAAGACATCTACCCGCTGTCGCCGATGCAACAGGGCATGCTGTTCCACACCCTCTACGAGCAACAGGCCGGCGACTACATCAATCAACTGTGCGTGGCAGTGGACGGCTTGCAGGTCGAGCGTTTCCGCGAGGCCTGGCAGGCGGCGATGGACGCCCACGATGTGCTGCGCAGCAGTTTTGTCTGGGACGGAGAGGTGCAGCGTCCGTTGCAAGTGATCCACAAGGATCTGCCGGTGCCGTTCAGCGTGCTGGACTGGCGCGAGCGCAGCGATCTGCCCGCCGCCCTTGAACAGTTGGCGAGCGAACAGCGTCAGCAGGGTTTCGATCTGCAAGCGGCGCCGTTGCTGCGCCTGGTGCTGGTGCAGCTCGCTGCCGAGCGTTATCAACTGATCTACACCAGCCACCACATCCTGATGGACGGCTGGAGCAATTCGCAGTTGTTGGGCGACGTGTTGCAGCGTTACCACGGCCAGGTCCCCGTTCTGGGCAGCGGGCGTTATCGCGATTACATCCAATGGCTGGCGCTCCAGGACGGCAAGGTCAGCGAAGATTTCTGGAAGGCGCAACTGACCCGCTTCGAAGAGCCGACCTGTCTGGCCAAGGCACTTATCCACAATGACAGCGAGCCAGCGGAACAGGGCGAGTACGTCCTCGAACTCGACCGCCAGCGCACCGCCGACCTTCAACAGTTTGCGCGCCGCCACAAAGTCACCGCCAACACCCTGGTGCAAGCCGCCTGGCTGCTGCTGTTGCAGCGTTGCACCGGCCAGGACACGGTGTGCTTCGGCGCCACGGTGTCCGGGCGTCCGGCACAACTGGCTGGCGTCGAGCAACAGATCGGCCTGTTCATCAACACCTTGCCGGTCATCGCCAGCCCCCGTGCCGAGCAAGCCTTGGCGCAATGGTTGCAACAGGTGCAGGCGCAGAACCTGTCGTTGCGCGAGCAGGAACATACGCCGCTGTTCGACATCCAGCGCTGGGCCGGGCAGGGCGGTGAAGCGCTGTTCGACAACATCCTGGTGTTCGAGAACTACCCAATTGCCGGGGCCCTGCAACAGGGCGGCTCGCCAGCGCTGCGCTTCGGCGAGGTGGCGAACTTCGAACAGACCAACTACCCGCTGACCCTGTCGGTGATGCTCGGCGAGCAGTTGTCCTTGCAGTTCAGCTACAACCGCCAGCAGTTCGACGGCGGCGGCATCGCGCAACTGGCGGCGTGTTTCGGCGAGTTGTTGCAGCAGATGGTGCAGGCGCCCGACGAGCGTTGTCTGGGTGAGTTCACCCTGACGCCTGGGGTATTGCGCGAGCCTCTTGCGCAACCGGGCGATGAGCGCCGCGTGCAGCAGATCTTCGAGCAGCAGGTGGCCCGTACGCCGGACGCCATCGCGCTGGTCTTCAACGATCAACACCTGAGTTACGCCACGCTCAATGCCCAGGCCAACCAGTTGGCGCGCCTGCTGGTACAGCACGGCGTCGGCCCGGATGTGCTCGTGGGCATCGCCGTGGAGCGGTCGGTGGCGATGATCGTCAGCCTGCTGGCCGTGCTCAAGGCCGGTGGCGCGTATGTGCCGCTGGACCCGGAATACCCGGCCGAACGCCTCGGGGCGATGATCGAGGACAGCGGCCTGCGTCTGTTGCTGACCCAAAGCCACTTGCAGGGCGCATTGCCGGTCGTGCAGGGGGTGACCGCGCTCAGCCTCGATCACCTCCAGTTGCCGGCGCAGGACGACAACCTGTCGGTACGCTGCGGTGCGCGCAACCTCGCCTATGTGATGTTCACCTCCGGTTCCACCGGGCGTCCGAAAGGCGTGGCCATCGAGCACTCGGCGCTGTCGCGGCACACCCTGGCCACCGTGGGCTTCCATGGCCTGAGTGCGGCGGACCGTTGTCTGCAATTTGCCACGTTCAACTTCGATGCCTTCGTGGAGCAGCTTTATCCACCGCTGATCTGCGGCGCGACGGTGATTCTGCGTGGTTCGGACATCTGGGACAGCGAGACCTGGCACCGCGCGGTGATGCAGCAGCGGATCACCGTCAGCGACTTGACCACGGCCTACTGGAACATGCTGGTCAAGGACTTCGCCGCCAGCGCACCGCGTGATTACGGTGTGCTGCGCCTGGTCAGCGTCGGCGGCGAGGCGATGCCACCGGAAGGCGTCGCCACCTGGGCCAAGGCGGGGCTGGGCCATGTGCGCCTGCTCAACACCTACGGCCCGACCGAAGCCACGGTCAGCGCCACGGAACTGGTGTGCACCGACTACGCCCAGGGCCTGAAACCATTACCGGCAACCATGCCGATTGGCCATGCGTTGCCAGGTCGCGGCCTGCACGTGTTGGACATCCACGGCCAGCCGGCACCGGTCGGCGTGGTCGGTGAGCTGGTGATCGGCGGCGACTTGCTCGCCCGAGGTTACTTCAACCGGCCCGACCTCACCGCCGAGCGCTTCATTCCCGACCCGTTCGACCCGGTCGGCGGCGGTCGCCTGTACCGCACCGGCGACCTGGCGCGTTATCGCCCCGACGGCTTGATCGACTACGCCGGGCGCCTGGACCATCAGGTGAAGATTCGCGGATTTCGTATCGAACTGGGCGAAATCGAGACCCACCTGTTACAGGCGCCGTCGGTGCGCCAGGCATTGGTAGTGGCGCAACCGGCGGCCATCGGTCAGCAACTGGTGGCCTACGTGGCGTTTGACGACCCCGCACTGGCGCGAGGCGAGCGGGCGGCCCAGGTGCGTGATGAAATCAAGGCGCGCCTGCGCGAGAGCCTGCCGGACTACATGGTGCCGGCCCATGTGTTGCTGCTCGAAACTCTGCCGATGAGCCCCAACGGCAAGATCGACCGCAAGGCCTTGCCGAAGGTGGATGCCACGGCGGCGACGGGCGGCTTCATCGCCCCGGTCGGGGGGCTGGAACAGCAGATCGCCACGGTCTGGCAAGAGGTACTGGAGCTTGAGCAGGTCGGGCGCAATGATCACTTCTTCGAACTGGGCGGCCATTCGTTGCTGGCGACCCAGGCGGTGTCGCGCTTGCGCAAGCTGACGGATTACCCGTTGAGCCTGCGCGACCTGTTCAGCCATCCACGGCTTCAGGATCTGGCGGTGTGGATGCAAGAGCAAGGCAAACCGATGGTCGAGGTGCCGCCGCTGTTGGCCCTTGGCCGCAAATCCGTCGCGCCGTTGTCGCTGGTACAGCGCCGTTTGTGGATCGCCGAGCAACTGGCCGGCGGCACCTCCGCTTATGGCATGCCGATGGCCCTGCGCCTGCGCGGCGAGTTGTCCATCCAGCGGCTGATCGGCAGTTTTGCTGCCGTGGTGCAGCGACATGAAGTGCTGCGCACCGCCTATGCCCAGGACGATGAGGGCGACCCGATTGCCCTGATCCGCGAGCAGGTGCCGGTGGACTTCCCTGTCATCGACCTGTCCGGTCTGTCGCGCAGCGCCCAGGAAGAACACGTGGCCCAGGCGGCGCTGGACAACGTACGCACCCCCATCGATCTGGAGCAGGCGCCGTTGTGGCGTGGGCGCATCCTGCACCTGGGGGCGAGCGAGCATGTGTTGTTGTTCTGCATGCACCACATCATTTCCGACGGTTGGTCGATGGGCGTGCTGGTCAACGAACTGGTGCAGACCTACCACCTGGGCGAAGACGCGAATGCCGCGCCGTTGCCGGCGCTGGACGTGCAATATTCCGACTTCGCGCTGTGGCAACAGGCGCTGGAACAGCAGGGCGTGCTCGGGCAGCAGGCCGTTTACTGGAAGGGACAGTTGGCCGGTTACAGCGGCCAATTGTCGCTGCCGACGGACAACCCGCGCGGCCTGGTGCCGTCGTTCGATGGCGACTCGGTGCAGTTCCGCCTCACCGGCGAACTGTCCCGTGCCCTGCGCCAGCACTCGACCCAGGCCGGCGTGACCCTGTACAGCACGCTGCTGGCGTCCTTCCAGGTGCTGCTGCATCAGGTGAGTGGAGCGGCGGACGTGCTGGTCGGCGCCGACGTGGCCGGGCGCGGGCAACCGGAGCTGGAGCGCCTGATCGGCTTCTTCGTCAACGTGCTGCCGCTGCGCTCGCGCTTCGATGCCGCTGTACCGTTCGCCAGCTTCCTGGCGAACACCCAACAGACGCTGCTCGGCGCCCTGGAACACCAGGACCTGCCCTTCGACATGATCGTCGACGCGTGCGGAGTGGCGCGGCACAAGGGCATGAACCCGCTGGTGCAGGTGCTGTTCGTGATGAACAATCTGCCCGGCCGCGTGCAGACCCTGGGCGGTTTGAGCGTGGAAACGCTGCCGGTGCTGGAGTCCCATTCTAAATTCGACATGGCGTTGTTCGTTGACGATGAAGAAGGGCAATTGCTGGGTAATTGGCAATTCGCCACAACCTTGTTCGGACATGAGCGCATCCAGTACCTGGTCAAGGCCTGGATAGCCCTGTTGGAACAGATCGTCGCTGATCAGGACATTCAATTGGGAGCTATCAGCATGCCAGTCGAACACGCAGCCGCAGCCGCAAGGCCCGCCGTGCCAGGACCGAAAGCCGACAAACTCGGCAAATTCCTCAAGCGTTCCGCCGCCACCGTGAGCAAGATCCGCCCGGCGCCGGTGCGTGAATCGCTGCTTGCTGCACCACAGCCGTTCCCGTTGCTGGTGGAGCCGAACGAGCCGAACCTGGACCTGATCGAGTGGATCAAGCAGAACCGGCCATTGCTCGAGCAGAAACTGGCCGAACACGCCGGCATCCTGTTCCGTGGTTTCGCACTCGACGGCGTCCAGGGCTTCGAAGCCTTCGCCGAGGCCATCCAGCCGGGCCTCTACGGCCAGTACGGCGACCTGCCGAAGAAGGAGGGCGGCAAGAACACCTACCGCTCCACGCCGTACCCGGAACGCAAGATGATCCTGTTCCACAACGAGAGTTCGCACCAGGACCGCTGGCCGCGCAAGCAGATGTTCTATTGCGAGCAGCCTTCGCTGTCGGGCGGTGCCACGCCGGTGGTGGATTGCCGCCTGATGTACGAAAAGCTGCCGGCGGACTTGCGCGAGAAGTTCGAGGACAAGGGCTTGCTCTACGTGCGCACCTTTACCGACAAGCTCGACGTGTCGTGGCAGCACTTCTTCAAGACAGAGGACCGCGCCGAAGTCGAAGCCCGCTGCCGCGCCGGTGGCATCCAGTGGCGCTGGCTGGACAACGACGAGTTGCAGACCCGCACGCCGGGCCCGGCCATCATTCGTCACCCGGTGACGGGCGCCAAGTCGTTCTTCAACCAGGTGCAACTGCACCACATCTACTGGCTGGAGCCGGAGGTGCGGGAAGACCTGCTGTCGATGTACGGCCTGGAGCGCATGCCGCGCCACGTCTACTACGGCGACGGCACGCCGATCGAAGACGAGGTAATGCAGCGCATCGGCGAGCTGTACGAGGAATGCGCGGTGCGTTTCGACTGGCAGAAGGGCGACGCGATCCTGCTCGACAACATGCTGGTGGCCCACGCCCGCGATCCGTACGAAGGACCACGCAAAATCGTCGTCGCTATGGGCGACATGTTTGATCACAGCACGTTGCGCGTGACGCAACCGAACACCGAGGAAACCGGCGCATGAACCCCGTAACCATGGATCAACAGGATGCGGGGCATGCCCTGACCCCGGAGCAGCAGCGTGTGCTGGCGCAGTTGCCGAAGGCTTCGGTGTTCGCCGATGCGTTGCACTTTCTCGACGTTGAGGTGCGCGGTGCGCTGGACCCGCAGCGACTGCAAGCAGCGCTGGACGCCGTGCTGGCGCAGCAGCCGATGTTGCTGGCGCAGTTGGGCAAGGCAGCGGGGTTCCATGGTCTTCGCCAGTTTGCGGCGGGGGGCGGGCGCTTTCCTTTGACGGTGCAGGCGCGGGTCGAGTCGACGGCTGATATTCAGGCGCAACTGACCGAATGGGCGGCGCGTTCGTTTGCGCTCGGCGAATCGGAGAATGCCCAGGCGGTGCTGTATCGCCTGGCAGATGCGCAGTGGAAACTCGTGTTGGGTGTGGCGCGGCATTGCAGCGATGAACGTGGCCTGCATCTGCTTTATCAGCAAGTGCGCCTGGCGTATGAACAGGGCTTGCCCGAGGGCGACGATGCGCCAGGCGAGTTCGGTCAGTACCTGGAATGGCGCAGCGAAGTGGTGCTCGATGAGGATGCTGCCAGTGCCCGGTTGTATTGGCAGGAACACCTGCAGGATGCAGACGTCGAGTTGTCCAGCCCATGGTTGGCCTATCGCAAATCTAGTTTCGACACGTCTTCGGCCTTGTTGACCAGCGCCCTGGAACCGGAGCTGCTTGCTGGCTTGCAGCGGGCGAGCGAGGCGCTGCAACAACCGCAGAGCCTATTGTTGCAAGGGGCCTGGTGGCTGTTGCTCGGTCGCTTGAGCGGGCAGGAGCAGATGCTGGTGGGTGTGCGTCATGACAGCCGCGAGGACTACGAATATTTCGCCGATGCCGTGGGCGTGTTCGAGCGCAGCTTGCCCCTGAACCTGATGCTCCCGTCGGCTGCGCCGTTCGATGGCTGGCTGGCGGAGCTGGCGGCGCGCCTGGATGAACACTGCACCTGGCAGGAATACTGGGCGCCGGAGCTGGCGCCCAAAGCCGCACTGCCCGTCTATGGTTTCGCCGTGTGGCGTGCGCCGCGTGCCGAGACGGCCGGGTTGCAATGGTTGCCTTCGCCGCAGCCGCTGGCGCCGGGCGAGGTGGAATTGCTGATGCAAGCCGAGCTGGATGACAACGGTGCTGCGCAGGCGTTGCACCTGCACTTTGCCGCCTCGCGCTACAGCGTGCAGGCGATTGAAGGGCTGGTCGGCCAGTTCAAGGTGCTGCTGGGCGCCATGGTCGCCAACCCGCGTGCGCAGCTTGGGCAGTTGTCGTTGCTGGGCGCTGAAGAGCGGCAGCGCCTGTTGGCGATCAATCCGGCGCCGAGTGTGGTCGAGGCCGGTTATCTGCCGCAACGGATTGCCGAGCATGCCCGCAACAACCCGGACGCGATTGCCTTGAGCGACGCCACCCAGCGCCTGAGCTACGGAAAATTGCAGGCGCAGGTTGTGGCGCTGGCGGGTGCCTTGCGTAGCCAGGGGCTGGGGCGTGGTGCGATTGTCGCGCTGGCGTTGCCGCGTTCGGTCGACCTGGTGGTGGCGATGCTGGCGGCTTGGCAGGTCGGCGCGGCGTACCTGCCGCTGGACCCGCAATGGCCGCAGGCACGTCAGGCCTTGATGCTGGAGCAGGCGGGTGCCGAGTTGTTGCTGGTCGATGATCAGCAGTTGGAACAGTGGCAGGGCAGTGGGGTGCGGGTGAGCACGCTGACGTCGTTGTTTAATGCCTCGTCGGTGTCTGGGATTGAGCCTGCTGTTGAACTGCAAACCCAGGGCGACGGCGTGGCCTACGTGCTGTTCACCTCGGGCTCGACCGGTCAGCCCAAGGGCGTGGTGATTGAACATCGGCAACTGCTCAACTACACCGCGCAAGTCAGCCACGCACTGGGGCTGGAGCAGTGCCGGCAGGTGGGATTCACCTCCACGGTGGCGGCGGACCTGGGCAACACGGCCTTGTTCGGCGCGTTGTTCAACGGCGCTACCCTGCACGTGGCCAGCGACGAGCAGATGCAGGACGCCAGCCGCTTCGCCGCGTTCGTGCAACAACAGGCCATCGACTGCCTGAAAATCGTGCCTTCTCACCTGGCTGCGTTGCTCGACGGCGAGCAGGCGCACGTGCCGCGCACGTTGATTCTGGGCGGCGAGCCCATTGCATCGGCCTTGCTCACGCGCATCGCTCGTTTGCGCAGCGATTGCCGGGTGTTCAACCACTATGGCCCGACCGAGGCGACGGTGGGGGTGCTGGTGCATCCGCTGGCGCTGGACGGCGACACGGGGGCGTTGAGCCAGGTGCTGGGCAACAACCAGGTGTTCGTGCTCGACGAGGCGCTGCAATTGGCGCCGGTCGGTATGTTGGGCGAGTTGTACCTGGGCGGCGCGCAACTGTGCCGCGGTTACCTCGACGCCGAAGCCGATGCGCAGGCGTTTATCCAGAGCCCGTTCGATGCCGCGCAGCGGCTGTATCGCACCGGTGACCTGGCGCGTTACCGGCCGGACCTGTCGATCCAGTTGCACGGGCGGCGTGACCAGCAGATCAAGGTGCGGGGGTTCCGCATTGAACTGGCGGAGATTGAAGCCGAGTTGTTGCGTTTGCCGAACGTTGCACAGGCGTTGGTGCTCCCGGGGGCCGCAGCGTCCGCGGGCATGCTGGCATTCGTCGTGGCTAGGGAGATGCCGGTTTCCGGGTGGCTCGACGACCTGCTTTCTGCGCTGGCGCTTCGCTTGCCGAATGTCATGCTGCCCCAGCAGATCCAGGTGGTTGAGCGTTTCCCGCGTTTGGCCAATGGCAAGATCGACCGCAAGGCGTTGCAGCAACTGGCTGCCACGTCTGTTGATGACGCCGGCCTGGAGCCCCGCGATGCGCTGGAGCAGTTGCTGGCGGCGCGCATGGCGCAACTGCTCGACCTGCCACGCCTGGGCATCGACCGTGATTTCTTTGCGGCGGGTGGTCATTCGTTGCTGGTGATCAAGCTGGTGGCGGGTATTCGCAAGCTGCTGCAATGCGAGATCCAGCCGGGGTTGGTGTTTGATCACCCGACGGTGGCGGGCTTGGCGTTGGCGCTGCGGGCGAATGAAAGCACTCCCGGCCAACTGGAAAAAATCGCCCAGGCGAGGTTGCGATTGGACGGCATGAGCCCGGAGGAAAAGGCTTTGCTGGTGCGGCAGTTGGAGGAGGCGAAGGCCCTGTAGGAGCGAGCTTGCTCGCGATAACGATCTTACAGTCCCCCCAATATCTACTGACGGACACTGCCCCTGTGGGAGCGGGCTTGCCCGCGATGGTGGTTCAGGCGACGCTGACTGTCTGACAACCAGCGTTGCCTGAACCACCATCGCGAGCAAGCTCGCTCCTACAGGGGGAGGCAGGTTTATTTCTTGGGTTCGGCTTGTGTTCGTTCTGGCACGGGCTCCAGCACTTTCACCACATCATCCACCAACGCCTTACCCATCTGCGTCAGGTAATGCGCGGCCCAGGCGTGTCGGTCGGAGTCTCGGGCGTAGGCAGCGTCCTGGGTCAGGCCTTTGGCGAGGAACAGGAAGTCGGAGGCCATGGCCAGGGCGTCACACAGGGAACGTCGCGGGTGACGTGGAACAGGGGTTGGTTTTCGCAGTAGATGAGCGGGGTGAGGCCGATGGTTTTGAGGTCTCCGGGGTAAGAGGCATCTGTGCTTTTCATTGATTTAGCTCCAAGGTTTGAGGAGCTGCCATTTCGTTACCACACGAAAGGGTGGCAGCTGCACGCAGGGTGGTAAACCGGAAACCAAGGAAACCGGCACGCCCAAGGGCGTCCCACGCACAGCCGCCATATCAAAAACACAGGCAATGAAAACTGCCTGTGTTCATGACTCATGTACTGTCGCGCTGGTTTCTCGGGTTACCACACCCGACCGCTGAATGCTCAGCGACGACCCGAGACTATCCCGCCAAAGAAACGCGGAACAAGGCATCAAATTGCCCAACAGCAAGAATCAGAGTTTGCCTACAAAGACCTGTAGGCGCCATCCGATAATTCCCCTGCACGGTTAAACACAATCCTCTGTAGGAGCGAGCATGCTCGCGATGGACGATCGGACACCGCGGGGCACCAGGCCGCCCGCGTCATCGTTAATGACCATCGCGAGCAAGCCCGCTCCCACAGGGCAATGGGGTCCATCGGGGGCTTTTTACAAAAAATCCACAAATGATAAATAAACTCATTCCGGTTTTTCCCCGGTGCTGCGTCTCACTTCTGTGAGCACGCAAAACCGGGCAGGTAGAACTGCCTCAGGGTTCGTGCGGCGCTACAAGAATTTTTCCGTTGTCCGGACGACCGATACCCGGGGAGGGGTCCGGTCAGAGGTCCAGGCAACGGTTGGCCGTCCAATCCTTCTACCAATAATAGAGAGCACGATGTCAGCAATTCATGAGTTGAAACCTCTGTTCAAGGCTTTGGTCATGTCCCGAAGCATTCGCTCGCGCCACGCGCTGGCCGGGTTGGGCATGGCTTGCCTGTTGCCATTGAGTGCGCAGGTCCTGGCGGAAGAATTCGCCATCAACATTCCGGCGCAGTCGCTGCCCCAGGCCCTGAAGGCGTTTGGCAACCAGACCAACCGCCAGGTGATTTACGACGCCAGCGAGATGGCCGACCTGCGCAGCACGCGTGTCAGCGGCAAATACACCCCGGAAGCGGCGATTGCCGAGCTGCTCAAGGGCACCGGCGTGCGCTACAGCTTCGAAGGCAACACGCTGATGCTCGTGCGCGGCGCCACGGGCGAAAGCCTGGAGCTGGGCGCCACCACCATCAGCGGCCAGCGGGTGGACGCCACGACCGAGAATTCCAACTCCTACACCTCCAACGCCGTGACCATTGGCAAGGGCACCCACACCCTCAAGGAGATTCCGCAATCGGTCACCGTGATGACCCGCAAGCAGATGGACGACCAGGACATCGTCGATCTCAAGGATGCGGCGAACAAGACCACTGGTCTGGTTGGCGCGCAAGGGGTGGGGCGGGGTTTGATCCTCAGCTCGCGAGGCTTTCAGATCGATGACTGGCAATACGACGGCGTGCCGATCCCGCGTAACACCTATGCCCTGGGAAACTGGGCAACCCAGGACCTGATCTTCTTTGACCGCATGGAAGTGCTGCGGGGCGCCTCCGGCTTGTTGCAGGGCACCGGCAGCCCGGGCGGTGCGGTCAACCTGGTGCGCAAGCGCGGCCAGGCTGCGCCGACCGTGACCCTCACCGGCAAGGCTGGCTCCTGGGATCACTATGGCCTGCAACTGGATGCGGGCGGTCCTCTGAACCAGGCTGGCACCATTCGTGGCCGCTTCGTCGCCGATCAGGACAACAGCCACTCGTTCGTCGACAAGGAGTGGTACAGGACCACTTCGCTCTACGGCGCACTGGATTTCGACCTGAGCGAAGACACCACCCTGGGCTTTGCCGTCAGTAACTCCGACGGCACTTCGCGCAGCAACGTTCGGGGCTTCCCACGTTACGCTGATGGCAAACCCGTCGATATCCCACGTTCCACCTACACCGGTGCGAAGTGGAACCACACCGACATCGACGTCACCACGCTCTATACCGACCTGGAACACCGATTCAACGAAGACTGGGCGTTCAAGGTCGGCGCTGTGCACATGAGCGAAACCAACAAGGCGAAAAACCAGCGCTCGCAAGCTTTTGGCGATGGTCTTGAGCCCGACGGCAGCGGCTTGCAGTACGCGGACTTTGTCACCGATACCGACTCGTCCAAACTGGGTCTGGACATGAACCTCACCGGCAAGTTCGAAGCCTTGTCGATGCAGCAGGAAGTCATGATCGGCGGCAACTATTCCAAGTACCGCTCAGACGACAAGTACGCTCGTACCTTTGGTGATGGCTCCGGCAACATCTTCGACATCGATCATGACCGTCCTGAAATCAGTTATGAAAGCTTGCTCGATGCGGGCGGTTTCGGCACACCGAGTAAATACGACATCCGCCAGAAAGGCCTTTACGGGAGCTGGCGCGTAAAGCCTGTGGATGATCTGACACTGGTTGTCGGCTCACGGGTCAGTTGGTACGACTACAGCTACAAATCCTGGAGCCAGGATGCGACCAGCCTGACCGCCAATCCTGACAGCAAGACCAACGAAACCGGCGAAGTCACGCCGTATGCCGGTATCGTGTACGACCTGAGTCGCGAGTGGGCGGTCTATGCCAGCTACACCGACGTATTCACCCCGCAGACCGAGCGCGATACCGCCGGCTCCGTGATCAAGCCGATCATTGGCACCAACTACGAGATTGGCCTCAAAGGCCAGTTGATGGATGGCCGGGTCAACACGTCGGTGGCGCTGTTCCGCTACGACCAGGAAAACCGTGCCGTGCTCAATGAGGATGGTCCGCAGACCTGCGACGGTTGGTACTGCTCAACGGCCTCGGGCAAGGTTCGTAGCCAAGGTATCGACGCCGAAATCAGCGGCGAAGTGATCGACAACCTGCAACTCTTCGCCGGCTATACCTACAACACCACCAAATACCTGGAGGATGCCACTAACGAGGGCAAGGTTTTCAGCTGGTGGACACCGAAACACATGGTGCGCGTGTGGGGTAACTACCAGTGGACTGGCGACTGGAACCGTGTCAGCACTGGCCTGGGTTTCACCGCGCAAACCCACACCCTTGGCTTCAATCACAGCGTCAACGTCCCTGGTTATGCCGTGTGGAACGCTCGCGTCGGTTACCAGCTGACACCGGAAATCGAACTGGCCATGAACGCCAACAACCTGTTCGACAAGACGTACTTCACCGCTGGCTATAACCAGCTCGACGGCAACAACAACTACGGCGACCCACGCAACGTGATGTTCAGCGTGAAGTACACGCCGGAGTTTTGATGCACTGAAGCACGGTTGAAACAAAAAACGCAGAAGCCCAGCTTCTGCGTTTTTTTTGCCCTGTAGGAGCGAGCATGCTCGCGATGGAGGGTCGGGCACCGCGGGGAATCAGGCTGCCCGCGTTATCGTTGACGACCATCGCGGGCAAGCCCGCTCCCACAGGGACGGCGGTGATTCTGTAGGAGCGAGCTTGCTCGCGATGGAAGACCAAGCACCGCGGGGTATCAGGCTGCCCGCGTTATCGTT
>Ga0308165_1001458_pt1 | contig 33011 bp, 25 predicted proteins | sample PhyWR2_FD_201032 | JGI IMG/M metagenome (GOLD analysis project Ga0308165, IMG submission 201032) | Phyllosphere microbial communities from UC Gill Tract Community Farm, Albany, California, United States - DLSLW.R2 | ecosystem: Host-associated > Plants > Phyllosphere > Unclassified | place: USA... | reverse complement strand
AGCACCGAATTTCATCGCCTTGCCCGATCCAACACCCGAAATTTGCCGAAGTTCTTCCATCGAAATCGGGTAATGCGTACACATTTCCTCTAACGATGGATCTTGGAACACTACAAATGGAGGTACATTTTTCTGCTTCGCGATCTTCTTGCGCAAGTCTCTAAGCAACGATAAAAGGTTGGTATCTAAAGCAGCCGTTCCGTGCTTGGCGTCGTCATCATCTTCCTCTACCCCATCGCCAATCGGTTCATTTAAAATGAATTTAAGGTGATATGGGTTCGCGATAAATTCACGGCCCTGCCTGGTAAGCTTAAGCAGGCCATAGTTATCAATATCCTTAAACAGGAAATTATTTAAAACGGCCTGGCGAATGATCGATTTCCACATCAACTCGCCATCTTGCTTTCCTATTCCAAACTCAGGAACTTTACTGTGTTCATAAGCAATGGTTTGTGCAGTTTCAAGTCCTAAGAAAACGTTTAGAAGATGTGCATCATCAAATTTCTCTCCCGCCTTATCAATAAACTGAAGCAAAGTTGATAATTGCGTTTCGGCATCGAACTGTTTTTTGGGCTTCTTACAATTATCGCACATGCAGTTGCAGCCCGTTTCGTTAAAATTCTCACCAAAATAGTGGAGGATCTGCTTCCTACGGCAAACACCAGACTCGGCATAATCAATTACCTCTTTTAGTATCTGCGTACCAATCTCACGCTCAGAAACAGGCTTGTCTTTCATAAACTTCGCTAGTTTATCAACGTCTTTCTGCGAGTAGAATGCAATACAAATTCCTTCGCCGCCATCGCGTCCGGCCCTACCCGTTTCCTGATAGTAACCTTCCATGCTTTTTGGCACGTCGTGATGAATTACAAAGCGAACATCAGGCTTATCGATTCCCATACCAAAGGCAATTGTTGCTACAATAACCTCAGCATCCTCCATTAAGAATTTATCTTGCGTTTCGGCCCTAACTTTTGGCTCGAGCCCCGCATGGTAAGGCAGCGCACTGATGCCGTTCAGGTTCAATGCTTCAGCAACCTCTTCCACCTTTTTGCGGCTGAGGCAATAAATAATCCCCGATTTTCCCGGGTTCGACTTAATGTACTTAATAATTTCCTTGGTGACATCCCTTTTGGGGCGGATTTCGTAGAATAAGTTTGGCCTGTTAAACGACGACTTAAAGAGTGTCGCCTCAGACATGCCAAGGTTCTTCATAATGTCTTGCTGAACCTTCGGCGTTGCCGTGGCGGTTAAAGCAATAATAGGAATGTTGTTGCCTAAGCCAGCAATTACCTGTTTAATTTTACGGTATTCCGGTCTAAAATCATGGCCCCACTCCGATATACAATGCGCTTCGTCGACTGCAACGAACGAAATTTTAATCAGATTTAAAAACTCAATATTATCTTGCTTAGCCAGGGATTCGGGCGCCACATATAATAATTTTGTTTGACCGCTTAAAAGGTCAGATTTAACCTGAGTAATTTCAGATTTGTTTAGGGATGAATTTAGAAAATGAGCAATACTGTCATTTCCACCAAAGGCCCTCAATTGGTCCACCTGGTTTTTCATTAATGCAATTAATGGAGAAATAACAATTGCTGTTCCTTCGCTCATTAAAGCTGGTAATTGATAGCAAATAGACTTTCCTCCGCCCGTTGGCATAATAACAAATGTGTTATTGCCTTCTAAAATATTTGTAATGATCGACTCCTGATCACCTTTGAAATTATCAAACCCGAAGAAATTTTGCAGGTTATCAAATAACGACTTTTTCACGTCCATTTTGTGTATTAAAATATGCGATGCTATTTTTCTATCCAAAATAACATAATTTTAGCATAATTTCAAGCATCGTCCAACAATTTTTTTCTCTTTGAAAAGTAAAAAATGCGTCATCAAATCGGTTCGGAGGCCACCTGTGCGGCAAATAACCAAAAATACCAGGTCGTCCAATCCGGCTAAACAGAAATTTCCACGATCATTTGTAACTACTATGTTGCAACGAAGCCAACACGGCACCGGGCGCCCATCAGGTGCGTTGCTAGGCAGACACATGCAGAGTACCGTTATCACAATGAGCCCGTTACGGTAACTTCACCACGCCGCTACAACCGAATTTGTTGCAAAACGAGGTACTAAATCGAAACACCAAACACACACGGGCTTCACATAATTAAACAAAATAACATTACACTGTTGCCAGTTCTAAAACAAAATACTTACTTTGGCATCATCCATTTGCACCACGCCCAGGCAAGGGATTAGTGTAACTTAAAAGCTAAAATGAATAAAGATTATTATGCACTTATTATGGCGGGCGGCGTTGGAAGCCGTTTTTGGCCAGTTAGTAGAACAGAGTATCCGAAACAGTTTATTGATTTCTTTGGCGTTGGAAAAACACTTATACAAAGCACTTATGAGCGCTTTTTAAAGGTTTGTCCGCCCGAAAATATTTTTATAGTTACGAATGAAATTTATTCGGATCTGATAAAGGAACAATTGCCAGATATGGGCGATAACCAGATTTTGGCAGAGCCACTGATGCGAAATACAGCACCTTGTGTTGCTTACGGAAGCTTAAAAATATATGAGTTGAACCCGAATGCTACGATTGTTGTTGCACCTTCCGATCATACCATTGCAAACGTAGACGGTTTTATCGCCTCCATTGAACAATCGCTGGATGCAGCCTCGAAAAACGATTGCCTGATTACTTTAGGCATTAAACCAAATCGCCCGGATACCGGCTATGGCTATATTCAACATACCGATTATGTGCTTTCAACTGATAACGATCTGCACAAGGTGAAGACTTTTACCGAGAAACCCAATCTGGAATTGGCCAAATCGTTTCTTCAAAGTGGCGATTTCTTATGGAACGCCGGGATTTTCATCTGGTCGGCGAAGTCTATTTTAGCGTCGTTCGAAAAGCACCTTCCCGATATGTATGAGATCTTTAATGTCGGAAGATCAGAACTGAACAAGGATGGCGAGAAAGAGTTTATCAACAACGCCTATTTTCAGTGTACAAACATTTCTATCGACTTCGGCATTATGGAGAAGGCGGAAAATGTTTATGTGCTTCCCGCCGATTTTGGCTGGTCTGATTTGGGCACCTGGGCTTCTATTTACGAAATGGCCGAAAAAGATTACGTGGGCAATGCCGTTATCCCATCAGAACAGGTGATCATGTTCGATTCATCTAACTGCATGGTTAACGTTCCCAAAGATAAGCTGGTTATTCTAAATGGCCTGCACGATTACATTGTGGTAGAAAACAATAACATGCTTATGGTTTGCCCAAGGGATGAGGAACAAAAAGTAAAAGAATTTGTGGCCGAAGTGAAATCGAGATTTGGCAATAAATTTATCTAGTATACTTAAGAAGTCGAGCTTTTGAGCACAATGCCTAAAGCTTGACTTCTATTAACGTTATCAACAAGAATTGAAAGAGGAGTTTTCGAACTGGTAACTGAAAACCGAAAACTGTTAACCTACACCGTACGCTGTCTTACTGCTTCGTACAAGATTACACCAGCAGAAACTGAGACATTTAGCGATTCAATTTTGCCCGCCATCGGTATTTTCGCCAAATGATCTGCAATTCTTAATAAATCGTTCGAAATCCCCTCATCTTCCGAGCCCATAATGATAGCAGTTGGCATCGTGTAATCGGGTGCATAAATCAAATCATTTGTTTTCTCGGTACAGGCCACAAGTTGCAATCCGCTATCTTGCAAGAACAAGCAAGTTTTATGGAGATTTGCGTGTCGGCAAATCGGTATGCTAAACAGCGCTCCCGCCGAAGTCTTAATTGCATCGGCATTAATTTGGGCAGCATTTTTAAGTGGAACAACAATGGCATGAACGCCCACGCATGCAGCCGTACGGGCAATAGCGCCCATGTTACGCACATCAGTTACACTATCGAGCACCAAAATAAGCGGAACCTCCCCTTGTTCGAAAATCGAGGGAACAATATCTTCGATATTTTGATACGTTATCGGCGAAATTACCGCGATTACGCCCTGATGGTTCTTTGTCGACATTCTGTTCAGCTTCTCTACCGGAACCGAGTTTAACGGAATAAGCGTGTCTTTTAAAAGGGCTTTCAGTTCAAGAAATAAATCGCCACCCAGGCCGCGTTGCTGATAAATTGTTTCGATATCTCTACCTGCTTTTACGGCTTCAATAACCGCTCTTATACCGAATACAAATTCATTGTTCTCTTTTGCGCGTTGTGGTCTTCTAAATTTATCCATGTTTTGAAATATTAGGCAAAAGTATTCATTTAAAAACTTTAGCCCTAATCAATTTTGGCTTATTAACAATTACTTGTTTAAAAGATTTTCAATTTTCTAAAAGCGGGAAAATTTAATCCGATTAACCATCAATTTGTTAACAAACTACTAGTAACTTGTTAAAACAATGGCGTTAAAATTTAACTACTTTTGTTGAATGAGTATTGATAATGAACAGGGCGGAAAAAACAGTATATCTGCCCGAAAAGCAAGATTAAACACCACAGTAAACACAATGGGTAAGCTTCCGCCGCAAGCGCTGGATTTGGAGGAAGCCGTTTTGGGTGCGTTAATGCTCGAAAAAGATGCACTTTCGGCAGTAATCGACATCTTAAAACCAGAAGTTTTTTATCAGGAGGCGCACCAAAAAATCTTTGCTGCCATACACATGCTTTTCGAGAAATCGAAACCCGTTGATATTTTAACGGTAACTGCCGAACTACGACAAATGGGCGCACTCGAAATGGTTGGTGGCGCTTATTATATTACTAACCTTACCAATCGTGTTGCTTCGGCAGCAAATATTGAATTTCACGCCCGTATCATTTCCCAAAAATATATTCAAAGGGAACTGATCAGAATTTCGACAGATATTATTACCAATGCCTACGAGGATACAACCGACATTTTCGATTTATTAGATCATGCCGAAAAAGGCTTATTTGATATTGCCCAGAACAATTTGCGTAGAGATACACAGAAGATGGACGATATCATCAAGCAGTCGCTGGCCACGCTCGAAGAACTGAGAACAAAAACCGACGGTTTAACAGGTGTTCCGACTGGTTTTACTGGATTGGATAGAATTACCGGAGGATGGCAAAAACAAGATTTGGTAATTATTGCTGCCCGCCCTGCAATGGGTAAAACGGCTTTTGTACTTACCTGCGCCAGAAATGCAACCGTCGATTTCCAGAAGCCAACGGTAGTATTCTCGCTCGAGATGTCGTCTGTGCAGTTAGTGAATCGTTTAATTTCTGGTGAAGCTGAAATTGAACAGGAAAAAATCAGAAAGGGCAATTTACAAGAGTGGGAATGGCAACAACTGCATAGCAAAATTGGGCGCTTAACTGAGGCTCCGCTGCTAATTGACGATACCCCGGCGTTAAACATCTTCGAATTCAGGGCAAAATGCCGTCGTTTAAAGTCGCAATACGATATTCAGTTGGTCATTGTCGATTACCTTCAGTTGATGCACGGTAAAGGTGAAGGCGGCAAGGGCGGCGGAAACCGTGAGCAAGAAATTGGTAGTATTTCAAGGGCCTTAAAATCGGTAGCGAAAGAGCTCGATGTACCTGTACTTGCCCTCTCGCAGTTAAGTCGTGCGGTAGAAAGCCGACCTGGTTTGCAGGGCAAGCGACCAATGTTATCCGATTTGCGTGAATCGGGTTCAATTGAGCAGGATGCGGATATGGTTTTATTCCTTTACCGACCTGAATATTATGGTATTACAGAAGATGAGCAAGGCCGCTCGCAGGCTGGTATTGGCGAGGTAATTATTGCCAAACACCGTAACGGCGAAACCGGAATTGTGCCGCTGCGATTTGTGGGTAAGTTTGTAAAGTTTACCGATTTGGAAGAAGATTTTACCGCCCCAAGTTCGTTTGCAGCTGCCGATCCATCGGCGGGAATGTATCCCTCTCAAGATTTTGAAAAACAAAGCAATGTGATCATCCGCCCATCTAAAATGGACGATTATAGCGACGATGAGCCGCCGTTTTAACCGCGATAGATATAAATCATCGGATGAATAGTGCGATCTGCCAAGATTCATCCGATGACTAAATGCTGGTAACAGATACCGTTTACATGCCGTAAACCAAACCTACGTTGAAACTCGATCTTGAATTTTGTAAGGCACTTCCCTGATTATTGCGTACTAAATCAGTAATTCCAGCCTGTCCGTCAAATTCAAACAATACCTTCAGTTTATTTGCCACAGGCACCTTTACCCCAATCCCTAAATCGATCCCGATATCGGTAGTGTTAAAAAAATCTTTAAAGTCTGTACCTAATTTCGTTTCGGTAGCATTTACTAAGATGCCTATATAGGGTCCGAAGTTTAAGTACCAGTTTCTTTTTTTACCAAAATGCCAATTTGCCATCACTGGGATGGTTATATAATCTGTTCGGTAATTTGTTTGATAGGTATCGCCGTTATCTAAATTTTCTAGATAACCGTTATCCCACCCTTTCTGGTCGTAACCAATTTTGGCCTTTATGCTCCACCGATCCGAAAAGAAATAATCGCCCACGGCGGTAACATTGAAACCGATTCTGTAATCGCTGTTTACCGTGTTGCTGCTCGATACGGTAGCGGCATTGAGCCCAATATGCCCGCCGAATTCGAAACTGTTTTTTTCTTGAGCTTGCGCAGTAATTCCAAGCCCGCTTAATAATAGAAGCGTTAATAGTTTTTTCATAATCTGTTTGGTTAATTGGCAACCAAGTTATAACTAATTATTAAGTTTTTACTACTTATGAGAATATTTTACCAAAATTCGTTTTATACCTCATTCCGATGCGCACGCGTGGGGAGAGAAATACTATTTGTATTATTTTTGCCGATATCGGCAAAAAAACGCAGGCTATGAATTATATTTCGGTGAGTGAATCGGCAAAGAAATGGAATATTCCGCTAAGAACAGCCCGTAACTACTGTGCCACAGGAAAGATTATAGGGGTTTACAGCAATGGCCACAAATTGAAGCGTATTTATTAGATGCCTGTCTTACTGCTCAGGATGATTATAAGGCCGTTCTTCGATATTTCGAAATAGCGTTTTAAATCGGTCGCCGAATAATTAATGCTTAAAACAAAAACCCGATCACTATTCCTGCCAAAACGATTACCGGCGGGCTGATTTTGGTAAAAGTAAGCAGTAAGAAAGTGGCGAGCATAATCCCAAGAAAAATCCAGTTAAAACCCATGGGAATAAGCAGGAGGATAAAAGCAGCAATGATAAAGCCAACGCTAACGGCATTAATTCCCTTTAAACTGTGGCGAATTCTGCTAATTTTCTTTAAGTCGTCCCAAAAGGGAACGATAAACAGTACCAGTATCAATCCGGGCAAATTAATGCCAATAACACCAATTAGGCCACCCAATACTTGTCCCCACATTCCGTAGCCGAAGTTCTTCATACTCAATGCACCAAGATAACTGGTAAACGAAAAGGTTGGACCAGGCAACGCCTGTTGAAGTGCAAACCCCGATAAAAAACCCGGTGCATGCAGGTAATGTTTCATTTCTACAAACTCAGTAAACATCAACGGAACGAGCACTTGCCCACCTCCGAAAACCAAAATTCCGTTACGGTAAAAGTTTTCCAGTAAACGAATGGGCAAACTAAAAGGCGATGTTCGGTTAATAATGGCACCAACCAGGGCAAATAGTAACAATACACCCAAAAAGTAAATCATTTTTCGGGGGTTGATATTAGAGAACAACCTCACACGGAGGTCGGTTTCTTCTTTTGGCGTTTCTATGGCTGATGAAATAATTCCACCAACTAATATGGCGAGTGGAAAAACGTAAGCGTTTCTAAGTACAAATGTGGCAACAACAGAACCAACTGCCAAAAAAATAGATACTTGCGATGACAGGACTTTTTTGCCCAACTTCCATGCGCCGTAAGCAACAATACCCAACGCTATTGGCTGTATGTATTCCAGCACATCGTTAAATTTCTGCTTTTGATCGAGCAACGCATAGCTTATGGCAGCAAAAGTCATTATCGTTGCAGTAGGAAAAATCCAGATCAGAAAGGTGATAATGGCCAATTTCAGTCTACCTACTTTCCAGGCAATACCAACTAACGTTTGTGTAGATGCCGGGCCCGGCAACACCTGCGCTAATGCATTTAGTTCCAGCAATTCCTCTTCCGAAATGAACTTTGTACTCTGAACAAAATATTTCAACAGCAAGGCCAGGTGGGCTTGTGCACCCCCGAAAGATGTAAAAGTAAAAAACACAACGTTTCTAATAAATAGCCACTGTCGTTTGGCGCCAATCGGTTTATTCTGCATTTAGTACGGTAACTGGTAGTTGGTTAATTGTCGAGTTGTTTAATTGTTTAATTGTTTTAACTGGTTATTGTTAATTGTCCTTCGACTCCGCTCAGGATGACAGTTAGTTATTGCTAATTGTCCTTCGACTCCGCTCAGGATGACAGTTGGTTATTGCTAATTGCCCTTCTACTCCGCTTAGGATGACAGTTGGCTATTGCAAATTGTCCTTCGACTCCGCTCAGGATGACAGTTGGTTATTGCTAATTGCAAACTGAAAACTGCCAACTGAAAACTGAAAAACTGCATCAATCATCCTCATAATCCAAACCTGCAGCAGAATTATAAGCGCCCTGCAACTCCGAAAATGCGTGCATATCTCTCTTGTTTCTGGCTGCAACCATTCCTTTTTGATAAATTTCAATCGCTTTGTCTTTCTCGCCATCCTTTTCCAAAAGTTTTCCAAGGTGATAGTAAGTTCCCACATAATCTGGATGCTTCTCGGTTAATTGAAGGTAAAAAGAATAGGCTTTTTCCTTATCGTTTAGCGTGTTATACTCTGTGGCTAAGGCATATAGTATAAAGGGATCGTTGGGGTCGCTTTCTAAAAACTCCAATAACTTGGTTAAACGGGTAGATGACATTTTATTTCCTTGCTTTTTTAATTAAATTTGCAGAAGACCTTAAATATAATTCAAATAATTATGAAACCTGATGAACGTGGTTTATTTAGCTTCATGATATTTAAAATCAATATTAAAATATGAAAATATTAGTTTGTATCAGTAACGTGCCCGACACGACGACAAAAATAACTTTTACCAACGATAATACCGAATTCAATACGGCCGGTGTTCAATATATTGTCAACCCGTACGATGAGATCGCTTTATCGCGGGCAATTGAACTTACCGAAGGAGGTAATGGTACTATCACTGTAATTAATGTTGGCGAAGCGGCGAACGACCCGACCATTAGAAAGGCCCTGGCTATCGGTGCCGATGATGCCGTTCGTGTTAATGCTGCGCCCCGCGATGCCTATTTTGTTGCGAAGCAGATTGCAGAATATGCAAAAGACAAAGATTTTGATATGATTTTAATGGGACGCGAATCTATCGATTACAACGGGAACCAGGTTGCGGCAATGGTTGGTGAGTTTTTGGATATCCCTTCTATTTCTATCATCAAAAAACTTGAGATCGACGGCGGCACAGCTACCTTAGAAAGAGAAATTGAAGGTGGCAAAGAAGTGGTTTCTGTATCGGGCAAATTTGTGGCAAGTTGCGCAGAAGGCGTTGCTGAGCCAAAAATACCAAACATGCGTGGCATTATGAGCGCAAGAACCAAACCTTTGAATGTTGTTGAAGCCGTTGCTATCGAAGAAGTAACCAAAGTAGTCAAATTTGAAACTCCTCCCCCACGTGGTGCCGTAAAATTGATTCCTGCAGACCAGTCCGAATCGTTAATTGATCTTTTACACAGCGAGGCGAAAGTAATTTAGTTGGGCGCTTTAAGTTGGAGCTAAAGGCCAGCTTCCCGAATAATTAAATAATAAATAAGTTAAACACATTAAAAAAGTCCCGATTTAAATCGGGATTTAAAGGGAAAATATATGTCAGTATTAGTATATGTAGAACAAGCTGAAGGTAAATTCAAGAAATCGGTTTTCGAAGCGGTTTCTTATGCCAGGGCAATTGCCGATCAGCAATCAACCAGTTTAACTGCCATTTCTATCGGCGATGTGGCTGAAAGTGAATTGAAAGAACTGGGAAAATACGGTGCATCGAAGGTTTTAAATGTAAGTGCCGACCAGTTAAAGTCGTTTGTAAACCAAGCTTACGCTAGTGTAATTGCTTCGGCTGCCGAAAAAGAGCAGGCTGATATCGTTGTTCTCTCTAACTCATTCTCTGGAAAAGGTTTGGCGCCTCGAATTGCGGTAAAACTTAAAGCCGGCTTAATCGATGGTGCGGTAGAATTACCAAGCACCGACAGTGGTTTCAGCGTGAAAAAAACTGCTTTTTCGGGAAAAGCTTTTGCCATTACCGAACTAACCTCGGCCAATAAGGTTATTGCCTTAAACCCGAATGCGTTTGGAGTAAAGGAAAATGCTACTGATGCAGTGATAGAAAATTTTGCAGCAGATATTAAACAATCAGACCTGGGAACGGTTATTAAGGATATTGTACGTGCAACCGATAAGGTGTCGTTACCCGATGCAGAATTGGTAGTTTCTGCAGGCAGAGGCTTAAAAGGCCCCGAAAATTGGGGAATGATTGAAGAACTGGCTGGTTTGCTAGGTGCCGCAACGGCATGTTCGAAACCGGTTTCGGATGCAGACTGGAGACCGCACTCAGAGCACGTTGGCCAAACAGGTATTGCCATTAGCCCTAATTTGTACATTGCAATTGGGATATCGGGCGCTATTCAGCATTTAGCCGGCGTAAGTTCGTCGAAGGTTATTGTTGTAATTAACAAAGATCCGGAGGCACCTTTCTTTAAGGTTGCAGATTATGGTATTGTTGGCGATGCTTTTGAAGTTGTTCCAAAACTAATTGAAGCATTAAAAGCGCACAAAGGATAAATTCTGTCGTCCTGAGCCTGTCGAAAGATTCGCAAAAATGTTTCGACAAGCTCAACATGACATCAGCAAATATGAAAAAAGTTAAGTTAGATATTGTAGGTTTATCTTACAGCCAAACGCAATCTGGTGCTTACGCCCTGGTTTTGGGCGAAGTAAACGGGCGAAGAAGATTGCCCATCATTATTGGCGCCTTTGAAGCACAGGCTATTGCTATAGAAATTGAAAAAATGACCCCCAGTCGGCCGTTAACCCACGATTTATTTAAGTCAATGGCCGATACCTTTCATATCAATATTCAGGAAATAATAATCTACAACCTCGTTGACGGCGTTTTTTATGCAAAATTAATGTGCAACGACGGCAAAAATATTCGCGAAATCGATGCCCGGACTTCAGATGCCATTGCTTTGGCAGTTAGGTTCAACGCGGTAATTTATACTTACGAGTTTATCCTCGCCTCTGCGGGAATAGTTATTGAAGGAAACGATTTTCTGTTTCTGGAGAATATGGATTCCATCGCTAAAGAACCTGATGCGGATACCGTGCCCACCTCTGGCAAACAGCAGGGCTTTGGCGATTTTACCACTGAGGAATTGCAGCAAAAACTTCAGGAAGCGATCGCTGATGAGGCTTACGAAAAGGCGGCGAGGTTAAGGGATGAACTCAACAAAAGGGGTAAATCTTAATGAGGTTTTTTGTCATCCGATAGGTATCGGATGACAAAAATTAATGCCGCGACAGTCATCCTGAGCGCAACGAAGGATCCGCAAACGATGAAATCCGAAACTAAAACCAGGCACAGCCCAAAATTATGAATGTGTGTGGGCTAGCTAAACCCCTACTTAATTAGCTTTCGTACTGACTCTTAATCTCTTATCAAAAAAATTTGAAGTTTTCAAGGCTTTCGTCATTCCCGCGCAGGAGGGAAGCCTAAAGCGAGCGTATCACCATTAAGATTCCCAATTAAATTGGGAATGACGACCGCTCATATTCGCGGTTTAGTTGTTTCCTGTTTCAGATTCAGATATGTTTAATTCAAGTGATTACAATAACCTCAATCATAGCGCCACGAAGGATCGCAACCGATGAAACCCAAAACTTAAACCCATGCACCGTTCAAAAAACATAAATGTGCGTTGCCTAGCAAGTAACGACAAATTACACCTAAAACGGTTAAATTATTTATGTTCATTCTTCAATAATGTTTTAAAATAGTTCTATATTCACGCCTTACTTTCAAATCAAACTGAACTGCTATTATGAATGTTAAGTTTCGCTTAACGATAATGAGTTTCATGCAATTTTTTGTGTGGGCTGCCTGGTTAATTACGATTGCAAACTATTGGTTTGGCACCAAACAATGGGACGGTGCAAATTTTGGGATCATCTTTTCTACAATGGGCATTGCTTCGCTATTTATGCCGACCATAACCGGCATTATCGCCGATAAATATGTCAACGCCGAAAAGCTGTATGCTATTTTACATCTGCTTTACGCTGCCACCATGTTCTATCTGCCACAGGTAGAAGATCCTCACACTTTTTTCTGGGTAATATTAGTGGCCATGTGTTTTTACATGCCAACCATTGCATTGAGCAATTCAATTAGCTACACAACGTTGAAGAACAGCGGTTTGGATGTGGTAAAAAGTTTCCCTCCGATACGGGTTTGGGGAACAGTAGGATTTATTGTAGCCATGTGGATTACTAATTTAACGGGCAACAAGGCCAGTGCGAACCAGTTTTATATAGCGGGTATAAGCGCATTGTTTTTAGGTTTATACTCGTTTACGCTTCCGGCTTGTAAGCCATTAAACCTGATTAGTGAGAAGAAAACATTTGTTCAGAAGCTGGGATTGGAGTCGTTTAAGCTTTTCGCAGATTACAAAATGGCCCTGTTTTTTGTTTTTTCGATGTTTTTAGGTGCCGCGTTGCAGCTTACCAACGCCTATGGAGATGTTTTTTTAGATGAGTTTAAGCTATTTCCAGTTTTTGCAGATTCGTTTGTTATCCGCTATTCAACCATTATATTATCGATATCGCAAATCTCCGAAACACTCTTCATTTTGGCTATCCCCTTCTTTTTAAAGCGCTTTGGGATAAAATGGGTAATTGCCATCGCCATGTTTGCCTGGGTACTGCGTTTTGCGTTGTTCGCTTTCGGCGATCCATCTACAAACTTATGGATGATCATTATCTCGTGCATCGTGTACGGCATGGCCTTCGATTTCTTCAATATATCCGGCTCATTGTTTGTCGAAACATCAACAGCACCGAAAATCCGTTCGTCGGCACAAGGCCTATTTATGATGATGACCAACGGTTTTGGGGCTATACTTGGCAGTTTAGTGTCGGGCTGGGCTATTAACGAATACTTCACTACTTATTACACTAATATCGGCCCCTTGGCAAAGCATGTTAACAGCGATGTGAACAACGGCCATTTGCTGACTTTTTTAAAGAACAAGGGAATTAGCGTATTGCAGAATGGCGACCTTAGCCGGGCGCTGGATGTAAAAGACTGGCATAACATCTGGCTTTCATTCACCGTTTATGTGCTCATCATCGCCATTGTTTTCGTTATTATATTTAAGCACAAACATACCAAGGCCGAAGAAAAGGCCATCGACGCAATTATCCATTAAAATACATCCTCAACGCCCTTATGTCTGCCGGAAAATATAGAAAAGAACACAACTGCTTAAACTGTGGTTCGCATGTAGAAACGCATTATTGCAGCAGTTGCGGTCAGCCCAATCTCGAACTCAAAGAAAGCTTTTGGGCTTTTATCAGTCATAGCATTGCGCATTACTTTCATTTCGATAATAAATTTTTCCAAACACTTACACCGCTGCTTACCAAACCCGGACAGGTAACGCTCGATTATCTGGCGGGAAAACGTGCCCGTTACATTAATCCGGTAAGCATGTACATTTTTGTATCTATCGTTTACTTTTTAGTGGCATATTCGCCTGAGCATAAGTCGAAAAGTGAGCATAACGTTACCAAAACTAACACCGAACAAAAAGCTACTTTAGATAGTGTTGACAAGGTGCTAAATGCTGTGGGAATTAATCGTAAAACAAACCCTATTGTAAGCATTACAAAACAAGGTATTCAGGAAGAAATGGACAGAGAAACGTTTAGGGGATTGAGCTTTCAAAAACAAGCTTTGATCTTAAACGATTTAAAAAAACTCAGCCAAACAAATAAATCAGATTCCCTACGCAAAATTATCAATAAATTTACCATTGTCCATAATAATCGTCAGGATAGTACTTATGAGGCATATTTAAGCAGACAAAAGAATTTGCCTCTACTTGAAAAGGACAATTGGTTTGAAAGAATAGTAAAAAAACGTTCGATAAACCTAGGTCAAAAATCGGAAGTAATACAAGAAACTCTAGAACATAACCGGCCAAAACAGTATTTTCTGTTGATGCCACTTCTGGCGCTGTTTATTATGTGGAATTTTAGAAAAAACCACATTTATTACCTCGACCATCTTATTTTTACGATACACGGAATGACCGCCTATTTTGTGGTGTCAATTTTTACCAAGCCTTTTATTAAATACGTTTTTGGCGCAGATTCGGTTATGTCGACCATTATCCAAGTTGGTGTATACATCTGGATCTGCTGGTATATGTATAATGCGCTGAAAGTTTTTTACAACCGCAAAAAAGTAATCGGTAAAATGGTGATGATTTTTATTCTGTATGCCCTTGCGCTGGCCTTAACTGAAAATGTGATGTTAAACCTGATTTATTACGTAGCTACGTAACGTGCTGTTCTATCCATAATGATGCTGAATCGAGTTCAGCAGGACGCTCGATCAGCTGTTAGTCTGAGCGGAGTCGAAGACCTTTCGAGGATAAAACAAAAAATATCTGTCTTTCGGCTCCGCTACCATTGACGTTTTTTGTAGCTACTTGATAACCAGCACACAAGATAACCACCCCCGCCCCTCCTAAATCAGGAGGGGAGTGGTAACTGCAAAGCCATTGAGCCTCTAAAACCATCAAAGTTCGCACTGTCCAACTCCTACCGATTTCTTTGGGAGGCAAGTGCCAAAGGCATCCCTTTGGGAGGGTGGTTGATTTTTACGTCACTCATATTGATTTTTTCCCGAAAAATTCCCTCTCAGGATGACAATATTTTTAGTTTTCTCAACTTAATGTGTTCTTACTGAAAATCTACGCCCTCAATAGCTAAACCATAAAAAAAGCCTCAGAATTTCTTCCGAGGCTTTTTAAAATTTATATTTTAATTACTTTCTGTCTTTAAGTTCAACGAACTGTCTGTCGGTTTCGCCTTCATAAATCTGGCGTGGACGGCCAATTGGGTCGTTGTTCTCGTGCATTTCTTTCCACTGAGCAATCCATCCTGGTAAACGGCCTAGCGCAAACAGCACCGTAAACATCTCCGAAGGAAATCCTAATGCTCTGTAAATAATGCCTGAATAAAAATCCACGTTTGGATATAATTTTCTATCGATAAAATACTGATCAGTTAATGCAGCTGCCTCTAGTTTCTTGGCGATTTCTAAGATCGGATCATCAATACCGAGGTTCTCTAAGATGTCATCGCAAGCTTTTTTGATGATTTTAGCACGTGGATCGAAGTTCTTATAAACGCGGTGCCCGAATCCCATCATACGGAAAGGGTCGTTTTTATCTTTTGCTTTGTTGATCCATTTTTCTGTATCTCCACCGTCGGCCTTAATTAGTTCTAGCATATCGATAACCGCCTGGTTTGCGCCACCGTGTAGCGGCCCCCAAAGTGCGGCAATACCTGCAGCGATAGAAGCATACAAATTACAATCTGATGAACCAACGATACGAACTGTAGATGCTGAACAGTTTTGCTCATGATCTGCGTGTAAGATCAATAATTTGTTCATCGCATTTACAACAATCGGATTTACATCGTAATCTTCTGTACGTTGCCCAAAGGTCATCCAAAGGAAGTTGGTAACGTAATCGTATTTGTTTTTTGGATAAATAAGTGGATGGCCCAACGATTTTTTGTAAACAAATGAAACGATGGTTGGGAATTTTGCCAACAACTTAATGATCGTTAAGTTTTGTTCTTCGGCAGTTTGATTCGGCTTTAAGCACTCGGGGTAAAAAGTTGATAAAGAGAATATTAAAGAGCCAAGCTGTCCCATTGGGTGAGATTTCGACGGATAGCCATCGAAAAACTTCTTCATGTCTTCATGAATAAGCGTATGCCTGCTAATTTCGGCTTGTAAGTCGGTTAATTGCTTTTCTGTTGGCAGATCGCCGTAAATGATCAGGTAAATTACTTCTAAGAAGCTCGATTTTGCGGCGAGTTCCTCGATTGAATATCCTCTATATTTTAAGATGCCTTTCTCGCCATCTAAAAAAGTGATTTTACTTTTGGTCGAACCTGTATTTTTGAAACCTGGATCCAGGGTAACAAAGCCGGTAAGATCTCTCAATTTCGAAATATCTATCGCTTTCTCGTCCTCTGTTCCTGTAATTACTGGCAATTCAATTGTCTTACCATCAACTTTAATCTCTGCAATATCTGACATATTATTGTATTGTGTTTATAGCTTTCTAAATTAGATAAAATTAATATACATGCATAACAAATCTGTTAAATTAATATGAAATAACCGTCAGAACGACGTAACAATCATGATTAATAAACGGATTAAAACGTTATTTTTTTGCGATCTCCTCAACCACGCTTCCACATTCAAGCATTTCATCGCCATAGTACGGATTGCGGATTTTTTTATCAACTGACAACCAATCGCCTCCATCACCTTTATTGGCCATAGGGCAATGCTGAACGTAGATTTTCCCGTTTTCTATCTCTGCATTTTTGAACAGTGCAATCACATCTGCGCTAAGTATGGTGAAGTGTTTTCGTTGTGCCTCGAGGCTGGTATCTGATGCGATTTTACCAGCAACTTCTGCAGTTGGTTCGCAACCTTCGTAATTGGCCAGGCTGGTTTTAAGTGCAGCAGCCGATTTTTGCACAGCAGCGGCATCAGATTTTACAAGTTCATCTTTAAGGGCAATGTACTGCGCTAAAATCTCTGATTTTTTATTATCCTTAATCTTTACATCGGCGGTGCTTTCTGCATTTGCCTGTGTAGTATCTGCACCATCGCTTGATTTCTGTGCAGTTTGGTTGCAGGCCATTAAGGTAGCTAATATCGCAATTCCGAAAATTCTTTTCATTGTATTTGGTTTTCGGCTCAAAATAGCAATTTTAATATTAAATAAATAAAAAAAGCCCCGCAAATTGCGAGGCTCTCAAAATATATGATGTTTTAATTATAATTTGAAATTGTATCCAAGTCGAAGTGCATACTGACCTGTTTTTGCAAAATAAGTTGTAGAACCGCTATCGTTGGTATAACCTTCGTAACGTAAACCCAGGTCGAAGCCTCCAAACTCATATCCTAAACCACCGCCGTAAATAAAGTTGGTTTTTGCCCCATCTTGAATGCCAAAGCCAGCACCCAATTCGGTCGCTAAGTACATTCTTTTAATTGGAAACACCTTAACACCACCTTTTACGGGAATAAAATCAGGGTCAACAGTGTTGTTTTTCGACATTAATTTTGTGTAACCACCAGAACCTGTAAGCGCTACATAAGGTGTAAGGTCCCACTGTAGTCTAAGGTCGGCGCCATAAGCGTAATCCATTGGCGATTTATCTCTAAAGATACCGCCACTCACCCCTACTCCTACTTTAAAGGCCATTCCGCTATCCATCATCGTCGCGTCGGTTGTTGTCATTGTTTGGGCATTTACATTTGTTGCCGAGAATAAAGCAACTGCAGCTGCCGCTGTAGCAAAAAATTTAGTAATTGTTTTCATGTTAGCTATTTTAAGTTAATATTTAGGGTTTTTGGAGTATATACGGCAAAGTTTAACTCTTGGATTTATAATTTTCATTTTTTTCAGAAATGATTAAAAAAAAAGCTCCAGCAGGTGCTGAAGCTTTTTCTTAAGTATAATTTGACCTTATAATTTGAAGCCGTAAGCTAAACGCAAGCCAACATAACCTGTGCTTGTACCATCTTGAGCTAAACCTTCATATTTAACACCTAAATCCAATCCGTTGCTCCAGGCATAACCGATTGCTGGTGAATACACGAAAGAAGTTCCGCTACCTTCGTTAGTACCGAAACCAGCTCCCAATTCTGCCAGGCCGTAAGCACCTGCACCTGAATCGTTAAAGAAGTATTTAGCACCTACTTTTACGGGGATGTAACCATAGCTAGGGTAATTTACACCACTATCGCCGATTTCTTTTCCGTTAAGGTGGGTATAACCTGCTGTTACCGGGATTGATAATTGCTTATCTACGTTGAACTGATAACGCAAATCGCCACCGATAGCAACATTATAAGCATCGCTTGTTGGCACACCAACGTTTAATCCTATTCCGAAGTTTCTAGATTGTGCATTTGCATTAGTAGTAAAGAATAAAGCTACAACAGCTGCTGAGGTAGCAATAATTTTAGTAATTGTTTTCATTTTAAATGATAGTTGTTTTTGAGTTAAACTATACGTCCTCATTTACAAAACGTGTGCCAAAATACTGCCTTTCGGATGCGGAATGGCTATACAAGCCTTTAAATTAGGTGTTTAAAACGAATTTAAATTATTCTAAAACTTTATCGAGAATACGCTGTTTTAACTGGTTAATCTTTGCAGCTGCATCTAACCAAATAATAGGCACACCGTCCTTTTCCATCTTCCTAAAAAATGTGTTTTGGCGTTTGGCATATTGACAAATGGCTGTGCCAAGTCTTAGTTTAAGATCGTCGTGGCTTAACATTCCGTCGAGGTAATTTACAATGAACTTGTATTCCAAACCATAAAAAATCAGCGTTTCTTTATCAACGCCGTCCTTCAATAAGCGCTCCACCTCTTCAATCATTCCATTGTTTAAGCGGTAATTCAGTCGGTCGATAATTTTTGCCCGCGTTATTTCAACCTCTGTCTTCAATCCGAACACGATCGGCTTTAACTGCGGTCTGCTTTTAACTTCGAGTTGGTTAAATTTTAAATAGTCTGCAATTTCGATGGCTCTAATCAACCTTTTTTTAGAGGAGAGATCTACGTGCTGTGTCTTTTCACTGGGATATTTGTGAAGTTCGGCAATCAGTTCTTCTTTAGTTAGCGGATCTAAAGCGGTTCTTAGCGTTGCATTTACCGGAACTGCGGTGAAATCTTGTTGCTGCAGTAAACTATGGATGTACATTCCGGTTCCGCCACATAGAATCGGCATTTTATTTCTTTGAACAATAGATTCAAAAGCACGATAGAAGTCGTTTTTAAAAGCATCGACGTTATACCGTTGTCCGGGCTCCAAAATATCGATCAGGTGATGGGGAATTTGCTTTTGCCCGATGGTATATTCTTGAAGATCCTTACCTGTTCCAATGTCCATACGTTTGAAAAGCTGGCGGCTATCGGCGCTGATTATCTCTGCATCGCTATCGGCAGCCAGATTAACAGCAAGTTTGGTTTTGCCTGATGCGGTGGCGCCTAAAATGATAATGAGGTTGTAATGGCTCATATTATAAAGGTAAAACAAACTTTATGCTTCCTGTATTGAAAACGTGGGGTTTTGCGGTACGGGAATTTTTGTTGAGGGTTCGGCTTAACGATGCATCTAGCGAGAACCATTGCGGCGCTAAGCTATCTTTACAAACAAAACCCAGCTTTTCATACGCTTTTCCGGTCGACCAATCTTTATCGGCGTAGGTCATAATATCTTGTGGCTGATAGCTGTTTTTAAAATGCTTAAGTAATTTACTTAAACCGCCTGAAACGGAATAGCCGGCCTTAACGGCAAAGCGGACAAGTTCGGCGGAACGATAATGCTCTGTAAAGTTCATTTTTCGTAGTGCAGAAAAAGTGGCCACAGCTATCAATTCATCGTTTTTGTATAAGCCGAATTTATAGCGACTGCTAACAGCGCCCTGCAGGTGGTTATTGTTTAGAAATTGGTCGGCGGTAGGTTTATCGATTTTATGGATGTTAGTTTGGCGGCCATGTATTTTAAGGTTTAAACCAAGTAACGATCTGAGCCGGGCAACTACCTGTGCCGCTCTGCTGTGCCAAACATCTTCCCATAAATGCACAAGGTGGATGTTTTTTATTTGATACTGCTGTTGAAGTGAGGTTAAATCGCCGGGCGTAAAACCGTTATCGATGTTTACCATGTGTATGGCCACCTGGCAATTGTGTAAGCGCATAATGGCGAATTGCCCATCGTAAATAGTACGGCAGGTTAGGTTTAACTCTGCCAGCGACAGGGTTAATGCTTTATGCCAGTGGTTTTGTGATGAGGTTTCTGTATTCAAACAAGCTAAATTTTTCTGCTATCGGGTACGATGAGCAAATTTAGCCAAACATTATCAAATCCAGTCTTTTTCCTTAAAGTTCTGATGAATGATCTCAACAAAGGTTGCAATTTCTTTTAACTTGGCGTCATCGAGTTGAGTAATGGTCATGCCAGCACGGTTATCGCCAAAATCGATCAATTCTTCATTTGATGTGGTAAATTCTTCGGTATTTAATTTTACATCAACTGCGTTATTGTTGATATAAATGCCTACAAAAAAGCGTTCGGTGGTTTTACCATTTTCGGTCTGCACGTTCTTTTCGCTGTATAAATCATATCCTTTTTCAGAATTCTCGTGAACGGTGTATCCGAGCACGCCGTAAGGTTGCACGCTGGCTCGTATGCTTTGGAAAATTTCAACAGGATCGGTTTTCATATGACTTTAATTTATGGGTTAAACATGTGAATTGTATGATTTGTTTTTATACTGAGTGCCACCACTGTGTTGTTGGCAAATGCTTGTTTAGTATTACCGTTTCGCCGAGCCTGGGTGTTACAATGGGTAATGCTGCTTTTTCGGCGGCTTCAACTACCCTGTTAATGGGTTCATCCCACGGATGGGTAGCCAAACTGAACTTACCCCAATGTACAGGCATCAGCATTTTTGCATTCAGATCCTTTGCGGCCTGCACTGTTTGCTCTGGAAACATATGAATGTACGGCCAATATAGATTGTACTGACCGCATTCTAACAGTGCCAAATCGAACGGACCAAACTCCTTTCCTATCGCGGCAAAATGGGTATCATAACCTGAATCGCCACCAAGGAAGAGTTTATAGGTTTCAGTTTGTAATATAAATGCCGACCACAGAGTTTGGTTTCTTTTGAACTTTCGGCCGGTAAAATGCCTTGCGGGAACGGCAGTAAACTTTAATCCGTTAGCTAACACACGCGATTCATTCCAGCATAATTCATCAATCTTATCAGCGGCAATTCCCCATCTTTCTAAGTGGGCACCGACGCCTAAAGAGGTAATGATTTTTTTAGATTTGGGGGCAATTTCCCTAATGGTTTTATAGTCTAAATGATCGTAGTGATCGTGAGTGATTACGAGTACATCAATATTTTCAAAAGCACCCGCTTCTACAAAGTCAGTTCCTTTAAATGCCTGGCTGCCAATAAACGAAAATGGTGACGGTACTTTGCTGAAGACGGGATCGACGAGCACACGTAAGCCGTTAATTTTAATAAGGTAGGAAGAGTGGCCAAACCAAATAATTTCTGGCAAATGGTGATCGGGCATGCTGTTTATGTCGGGCTGTACGCTCGGAAGGGCGGTTTCGGGTATTTTGTTCGGGTGGCTGTCGAAGAAAAAGGCTTTCAAAATGGTGAAAAAACTTACGCCCTCGGCCTGCATTTTTGTAATGGACAGGTTTTGTATTGCACCGTCGCGATAGTTTTGGAGCTGATGTATTTTATCGAGTCTTAAACCGCGGGGCAATCGGCCAAATACGGGCAGGTTGATGATGATGAGAAAGATTGCAACTACAACGATAATACTATAAATGAAGGTCATTCTGAAAAATTAGTTTGCTAATGTACAAAATAAAAAATCCTCTCCTTATCAAAGTTTGTGCTTCTTTTCTGACCGTGGAAGTCCCTCTCCGGGAGAGAGGGAAACAAAGATAGTGAGAGCCTCACCCTATTAAAGTTGGTGCTTCTTTTCTGACTGTGGAAGTCCCTCTCCGGGAGAGCGGGAAACAAAGATAGTGGGAGCCTCTCCCTATCAAAGTTTGTGCTTCTTTTTCTGACTGTGGAAGTCCCTCTCCGAAGGAGAGGGAAACAAAGATAGTGGAGCCTCACCCTATTAAAGTTTGTGCTTCTTTTCTGACCGTGGAAGTCCCTCTCCGAAGGAGAGGGAAACAAAGATAGTGGGTTAACCAGCAATTGTTTAGGTCTGTTATAGCAGATGCTTAACGAAATGAGGTCATATCGATAACCGATCTTTCATCGGTTGAGATATCTGTTGGCTATTACCACAAGCTTACCTCAAAAGTGCTAGCTAAGACCTACTTGGGGCGGCAGGAGATTTCTCTCCCGATAGAAAAAATTGGGATTCGATGACGTGGACTAACCACAAAAAAAGCCCTGATTTTCATCAGGACTTTCTTAAGCATTAATTTTTGGAGATTATTTTAACAGCCACATGGCTTGATTTTGATCGTCGCTACCGCCGTATTGACTGGCCACCGCAGCGGCCAGATTATTACCATTGTAGCTTAACTCGTTGGATGGATAAAGCCACCTTAAAGGGAAGTTTGTTGGTGGCGTGTTCAGGTTTGTTGAGGTGTTTAGTTTGAACACCGGATAACCGGTTCTACGGTTTTCGAACCAGCCCTGATACTTGCTGCCCTGTAAAAAACTAGCGAGGTATTTTTGGGTAATCACCTGCTCTATTTGTTGTTCGGTTGTACCGGCCAACGCTACACCTACCGTTGACGGAAAGGCTGCAATGTAGCCGGCATCCATCTTCATATTGTGGTTGTAATCGGCGTTATCTGGCGTATAGGTCGCTACAAACGTCATCGAACTTGCTATACCTGCGGCGTAATACGCTTGAGCTGTTGTTCCTGTAATCCATCCGCGAAGCGTAGCTTCTGCAAGTATGAACTGCAAATCCCAATAATTGAATACGCCAACCGGTTCGGCATTTACAAGCTGCACATACCGATTGTTAATATCGCTGTAATCTTTATTTACTCTACGGGTTTGGAGGCTCGAGAACGAATCGGATGGCTCGATGCTCGGATAAGCGGCTTTGTCTGCTGCTGATATGCCAGCGGTAATTTTTACTGGCGAAGGCTTGGCGTAATAAAACAACCGCCTATCGTTTGTGGCTTTTAGGGGCTCTAACAAAACGTTGGTGAGCATGGTATAATTCGATTTTACGAATGAATTGCCGGAACCGGCAGGAACATCGCTCCATGGGTAATTTTGACCTGCAACAGCATTGTATGCTAAAGCAAAATTATCATTGTAGTTGCGCATTAACGGGCGATTGGCTACAATTTCCTTAAATCTCTCAATCACTTTTAAATCGGCATCGCCGGTTTTCTTGTAAAGGTTCATCAGTACGTGCAACTCAAAACTGTTGGTAAGCCTTCTCCATTTATCGGTATCGCCGGCAAAAATTGGGTCACCCTCAAAGGTGCTCCCTGCTGCAAACAGCGTATTTGCCTCATCCAGTTCATTCAAGATGCCCATAAAAACAGCTTTCTGCGTATCGTACTTCGGTTGAAGAATGGCATCCGATTCGCCTTTAACAGCGTCTGAGTATGGAATGTCGCCTACCTGCATCGTTGTCATAAAAAACTGCCACGCCCTGATAAAGTGCCCCAGCCCCTGATAGGATTTTTTTAATCCATCGCTGGTTGCATAGTTCTCCATTGGCGCAATGTTGCGTAGCAAGGTAATCCGGCTAAAATCTGTTCGGCTGATTCTGTTGTACTGAAAATTCTCCTGCCCCTCGCCCCATGTTAAATACTTGCCGAGTAAAAACGGCTGCATAAAAGATTTGCTTGTACTGATATCGCTCCGGGTGATATTCAAAATCATCGATGTGGCGAGCATGGCCGAGGTAACCTGTGTTGTTGCATTGGGATTCGTGTTAATGGAATCGAATTTGGAACAACCGTTATTTATCATTACCAAAACTGGCAACAGGATAAAATATCTTAAAAACTTACTTTTCATAAAATTTCCTTTAAAATGATTAACTAGAAACCCACTCTTACACTAAATCCAACCATTCGTGTTGAAGGCGAATTGAGATCTTCGCCGTCTACATCAGGATCTGAATATTTGAAATTTGTCCACATGTACAGGTTTTGTCCCGTAAGGGAGAATGATGCATTTCGTAGCCCCAATTTGTTCACAAACTTTGAAGGCACGTTGTACCCTAACGAAACTTCGCGAAGTTTGATGAAAGACTTCTTTTGCACGCGATCATCGCCACCGCGATACCACTGGGCATAATCCTGATACCCAATTGGCACATCGTTAACGGCATATTGTCGCGTATCACTCGTAATCTGTCCGTACTTATCGTAGGTTACACCTCCCGAAATCACTTTTACGCCCGCACCTACATAGTCGTTTTGGCCTAATACTACCTGGTTATAGCGATAAATATTATCTGTTTCGGGTGCCGTTCCGGAATCAAACATTTTATCGTACACATAATTGTACATCAAACCACCAATACGGCCGTCGATATTAACGCCGAGGCTCCAGTTTTTGTAGGTGAAATTATTGATAAATCCAAAGCTGAAATCGGGGTCGCTAAAGCCAATTTGTTTTTGGTAATCGCTCCATGCCGGATAGCCACTTTCGTAAATTACATTTCCATTGGGGTCTTTTACCCAGTAGTTATCGGTATAAGCATCTAAACGCTTGCCCTTTTTCACCCATAAATTATCTGCTGAATAAACAGGATCTAAATCGACATAATACCGGTGTTGTTGAGACCAGTTGATGGTTGAATACCATTCGAAATCCTTGTTTTTCACTACCGATCCATCAACCGTAATTTCAAGTCCCCGCCTCTCGTATGTTTCCTGAGTATTGACCAAGGTAGATGAAAAGCCTGATGATGAAGGAATAGGCGTGCTTACCTGACGGTTGTAGTAATATTTGTTGAAGTACGCGACATCGAAGTGCAGGCGTTTATTAAACAGATACGCCGCAGCACCAATTTCGTATGTTCTTTGTGAGCTGGGCAACAAGTCTAAACCCAATAATGATGATGGGTAGCTGGCCGAGTTGAGTGTATTCCATGCTGCTGTAGTGGTGCCGTAAGTCCGGTTTGTTGCATAAACATCTAATGCAGTTTTAAATACGGCCCACGAACCGCGGATTTTAAACATATCGATAACCTTCGGCAATTTAACGAGTTCGGAAATCACTACGCTTGATCCGATGGAAGGATAAAAATACGATCTAGATTCTTTGGGTTGTGCCGAGTTCCAGTCGTTTCTGCCTGTAAAATCCAAAAAGATGGCATCGTTATAACCAATTGAAGCTCTTCCGTATAAACTGTTGATCTGCCTTGAACTGTATGATTGCGACACTGTGGGCGCCTCCACCGAACCTTGCAACGAATAAAAAGTTGGCGAGATGAGTCCGTTTTTGGTGGTTCCGCTCAACGATTCATCTATCCAATAGTAAATCGTTCCTCCGGCAAGGGCATCGATGCTGAATTTGCTTATTTTCTTCTTATAGTTGAGGATTACGTCATCGTTGGTGCTAAATCCTCTGGTATCTTGTACCGAGTAAAGTCCTTTTGCGTTCCATCCGCTTCCATTTACCGCTCCGCCTCTTGTTGAGTAGATGTTTGCTGTCGGATTGCGAAAAGTCGTTTTATTATTATAATTATCGTAACCTAAACGGAACAACAAACTAAAATCCTGATTAAACTGATAAGTGGCCGTAACGTTGGCGTTAACGGTGTTGGTTTGAATGCCGTTTAATTTTTCGTAGGCAATTAAATAGGGATTATCGTACCAGTTGCTGTACAACCAGTTTTGTGTTTTGTTGGGTTCTTTCCAGTAATCCTGGTAATCGCGAATGTCGTATTCCGAACCCGTCCACATTACCAACTGGTAAAGATAGCCCTGGTTGCCATAGCCGCTGCCCCAAACCTGATCGGCCCAGCGCCTGCTTACGCCCATGTGTCCTTCGAGCTTAAACTTATCGTTTATCTTCATCTCTCCAGACATGGTCAAATTAAGCATGTTGAGGTTTTGATTCGGAAACTGGCCTTTATTGTAAATATTATTCAGGCCGATTCTAAACCCACCGTTTTCGCCAGATTGGGCAATGCTGAGGTTGTTGTTTAAAATGATACCGGTAGACATAAAGTTTTTCAGGTTATCCTTGCCTTTAGAAACGAGCGGCATGTTATCTTCAAACTGTTTTGTAAAGGGATTATAATCGCGGGCGGTATTACCTGCATCGAGCTTCGGGCCCCAAACATAATCGTTATCTATTACGCCATTTTGCCCCCTTGCATAAGAACTCTGCACTTTAGGAATAGCCAAATAGCCCAACGAGGCCATGGTATTGCTATTGAGGTCGATGGCGAGGCCCTTGTTTGCTGCTCCTTTTTTGGTGGTTATTAATAGTACCCCACCCGATGCTCTTGAACCATACAAGGCTGAGGCGGTTGGGCCTTTTAGCACATCCATGCTTTCAATATCGTCAGTTGGCACATCTCTTAGTGTCAGGTTGCCGTAGGGCACACCATCTATTACCAACAGGGCTCCTTCTCCCCTTAACTCAATGGTTGGGCGGGCATTAAATTCTGTTGAGTTTTTTATGACCAGGCCCGATACTCTTCCTGTTAATGAGGTGGCAACATCTACACCTTTAACGGTTTGGAGGTCTTTACCAGCTACTTTTTGAACGGCATAACCCAACGATTTCTCCGATCGCTTAATACCCAATGCGGTTACTACCACATCGGTTAAACTGTTTGTGGCCGGCTGTAAATTGATGGTGTAATCTTTGCCATCGCCAGCAACAATTTCTTGGGGTGTATAACCAATATACGATACTACCAATGTTGAACCTATCGGTGCGTTTATCGAAAATACACCGTTTACATCGGTTGTAGCGCCTATTCTTGTCCCTTTTACCATAATACTTGCGCCAACAATCGGCAAGCCTTTTTCATCTAAAATTTTACCGCGAATTAAATCGAATGCCATTGGCTGGCTAATTGCATCTTTCTTTTTAAGTACAATGGTTTTGTCGAAAATTTTATAGCTTAAGGGTTGATCTTTAAAACAGAGATCGAGAACACGGCCAATTGATGCGTTTTTTACATCGATAGATATTTTCTGGGCTTTGGAAAGTTCTAAATTGTCGTATAAAAAAACGTATTCACTCTGTTTTTCAATCGATTTAAAGATGGCGTCCATCGAAACATTTTTTTGTTTGATGGTGATGTTCTGGCTATAAACACTTGCACTGACCTGACAGAGGGCCGTGAGTAAAAGTATTGTTGTTAGCTTCATTACCAATAGGAATTGTTTTGGTTTATACGGTATCTTAAATAGCGTATTAAAGAATGTACTAAAATTCATAACTTTGAATTTGGGTTTAAAACATTATAGCTTAGATAACTTATTGTTTTCCTGCTGCCGAATCATTGGCACAGGATGGTTAATCCCAATTTTTATAACGGGAAGTGGTACGAACACTTCTCGTTTTTTTATTTGTGGCAGATTAACTTGATTGGTTGTTAAGTATTATTTCTTCATGTTGTTTGGTTTTTAGGGATTAGTTTGTTTATGGTTGTTATTTAGGGTTTACAATAATCTTTCCCTGATATACCTTGCAATGGATACCAGTGTAAGCGAGCATTTCGATGAGTTTGTTCACTTCGGCGTTTCTCGGCATTTTGCCGCTGTATTCTTTGGTAGGTATTTTGCCGTTGTAGGTAACCTCGGTATCATACCAGCGAGAAATTTGCCTCATCACCGACTGAAGGTCTGCCCGTTCGAATTGAAAATATCCGTTTTTCCAGGCGATTACCGCCTCGAGGTCATCCACTTCTTTAAGTTTGATCAGGTCGGATGATTTGTAAGTACTCGCTTGTTGGCCGGGCTGTATAAGTTGCCTTTCATTACCTTTGCTCAGTTCAATCGAGCCTTCGAGCAGCGTTGTGCGTTGACATTCTTCATCGTCGTACGCATTAACATTGAAATGAGTTCCCAACACCTTAATGCTTGTTTGATTGGTATTAACGATAAAAGGTTTGGTCTTGTCTTTAGAAACTTCGAAATAGACCTCGCCTGTTATTTGCACATTTCGGGTATTGTTTGCAAAAACGGTTGGGAACTTGATCGATGAATTGGCATTTAACCAAACATCGGTACCATCGACCAGAACTAAATGATATTGCCCTCCTCTGGGCGTGGTAATGGTATTATATTTAACGTCTTCTGTATTGCTGTGCCCTGTAAATTTGTAGATAAGCTCGCCGCTTTTTGTTTTTGTGATCTCAACGCCGGGTTGATCGGCCACCTGCCCATTCGCCGCCTCATTTAGAACGATTTGAGAGCCATCGGCCAAATGCAAAATGGCATTATCGCCCCCGGGTTTGATCTGTTTTGTTTTTGAAAATTGATGAGAGGTTACAAAGTTGACGTCGGATTTTAAGAAATAAAAATAAGCACCGCCAAGGAACACCAGAAAAAGAATGGCTGCTTTAAATAACCATGATTGGTAAAGTTTGAAATTTCTTTCTTGCGGAGGCGTTTCCCCTGAGCCCGTTCTCGACCTTACATTACCGTAAATCGTTTCTTTTAGCGCAGAAAGCTCCGAACCCTGGTTGTTCGGCGTATCTCCATTTACACGTTCATACCAATCTTCTACTATCCTCCTTTCTTCTGGGGTAGCTTGGTGATTGTTGTACTTGCGCAATAAAAGTTGTAGTTGCTCTTGGTTCAAAATAGCAGGCATTTATTGGATATCCGATATTGGATTGAAAAGTACTATACGATGAACTGATTTTTTTTAGCGTTTTTTGAAATGGATTAAAAATCCATAACTATATCGATCGAGATTAGAAATCTCGATCAGCAAAGAGGGAAAGACGGCAAGACTTGTTAAAATGGATTAAAAATCCATAACTATATTGATCGAGATTACAAATCTCGATCGGCAAAAGAAATCTCGATCAGCAGAAAGATAAGAACGATCGTCATTGCGAGGCACGAAGCAATCTCTTCATCAGATTGCTTCGTGCCTCGCAATGACGTAAACATGCCGGGCTAGTCGGTTGCCTTACATCAATTTCGTACGTAAGGAACCGCTTAATGCGGGAAAGACGGCAAGACTTGTTAAAATGGATTAAAAATCCATAACTAATTGATCGAGATTAGAAATATCGATCAGCAAAGAGGGAAAGACGGCAAGACTTGCTAAAATGGATTAAAAATCCATAACTATATTGATCGAGATTAGAAATATCGACCAGCAGAAAAGCAAGCAAGAACCTTAAAGATATTTGGAAATCAAAATCGTTAACAAAGCCAACGATGAATCATAGTCTTTTACTCGATTTCTTAACCGATTATAAGCGGTTTGGAGCTGGTTCTTTATGGTCTGTTCTGAGAGCGACAGATTGTCGGCAATTTCTTTGATAGATAGCTCGTCTTCTTTTTTGAGGATATAAATTGCCTTCATTCGTGGCGGCATGAGCTCAATCTCCTGGTCAATTATTTTCTTAAGCTCCTTTTCGAGCAGTATGTTTTGCGAATGAATATCAGAGGGAACTTCTTTAGCGGTTACATTAATAGCATAGCGCAACCTAACCTCATCCTTTTCGTAGATTTTTAAAATTTTGTTCCGTAAAATGGCATAAAGATAAGCAAGTACACTTTTTTCGGCGTCCAGCAATTCTATTTTATCCCACAGGCAAATGAAAACATCTTGAACAAGATCTTGTGCGAGGTCGCTAGAATGGATTTTTTTATAAGCCTGCTTGTAAAGGCTTTCCCAATAGGCATCAAATACGAGTTGAAACGCTTTTGCCTTATCCGATCTTACCAAAAGGAAAAAATTACTCTCTAATTCTCCATTCATATCGCTCTACAAACTGCAGGTTAAACAACATATATTTGGTATTTGGGAAAGACTTAATCGGAAATTTGCCGGGTTTGTAATCATTAAACAAATTAACAAGCCCGGCATTAACCTATTGTAAATTTAATAAAATATTTGACGATTAAGTATTCGTAAAAAATTAACCTGAAATATTTTGCGCAGTGTTGTAAAGCTTAAAGACCATTCATCTAATTATTGATGTTACATTTCCGTCTTTGCCCCAAGGGGGCTATTTCGTAGCGAAATCGATCTTTCATCTATTGAAGCAATCTCATTCGAAATGTTATTATTATTTTAACAAGTAGATTGCTTCTCCGAGAAATCCTATCATGTGGACACTTCTTTTAAACGTTGTTTTCTAACTTGGAATAATCGAGATAACGAGAAAATTTTATGACGTTATCCAAGAACGGTCGTCATCCTCAGCTTGGCTGGGGATCTTAATGCGCAAAAATTGGGTGCCTTGCATTAAGATTCCCGCCTGCGCGGGAATGACGAACGGGCGAAAGGAGATGTGTCCACACAAAAGAGAAATCGGGAAGGGCTGTACCGCTCTACAAAGTAGCCCCTTCGGGGCAACATGACCGATAAAAAAGGGTCATTCACATTAATTTTGATCTCACCATGAAAATCTAATAATCATCATTCAAGGCAAAAATCGGTTTCCTGCTCATCCATTTTCCTCCGGTAAAATCAGGAAAATCGACGGTTTCGTTACCCATTTCAATCGACTGCTCACTTAACGGCGTAATTGCGCTCCATGCGGCTGCATCGTAAACATCTAATGGTGTAGGTTCATTGCGCTTTGCGGCCTCAATAAAAGCATGCACCACGAAGAAATCCATACCCCCGTGGCCAGCACCTTGTGCATCGTTGCCGTACTTTTTCCAAAGCGGGTGATCGTATTTCTCCAGCCACTCCTTGGCATTATCCCAGGTGTGTGGTTTGCTAACGCCCTCAACATAAACGCTTTTGTTTACATCCATCCACAAACCTTTGGTTCCCTGAAAACGGAAGCCAAGCGAATACGGACGTGGCAAATTCGTATCGTGCTGTAGAATAATTGTTTCTCCATTGGCGCACCCAATAGTTGTGGTAACAATATCTCCCAATCTAAAATTAACCTTTGCATTTGGATGCGATGCACCGCCTTTCTCAACTATATAATTATGTAGACCACGAGATTTGGTCGCGAACGAATTTAATTTCAAAAATCGGTTTCCTCTGTTGATATCGATGCATTGCGCAACAGGGCCAACGCCATGTGTAGGATAAAGGTCGCCATTGCGGTAAACCGAATGATTGGTTCGCCATTTGGCCTCAGAAAAAGCTTTATCGCCAAACTCAACGCCGTGTCCGTATGGATGTACGCCATCGTTAAATTTAACTTCCCTTAAATCGTGTTGGTAGCCACCCTGAAAGTGGAGCATTTCGCCAAAAACGCCCTGGCGTACCATGTTCAGTGCAGCAAGAACATCTCTGCGATAGCAAACATTTTCGAGCATCATTACATGGGCGTCGTTTTTTTCTGCCGCATGCACAACATCCCAATGATCTTGTAGGTTTATGCCCAAAATAACCTCTGTAGCAACGTACTTTATGCCCGCATCAATTGCTCCTAAAATCATCGGTTTATGCAATTCCCACGGTGTGGCAATAATTACTGCCTTTATGCCTTTGGTTTCGAGCATCTTTTTCCAGGCATTTTCATCACCCGTAAAAATCTTTGGCATCGGCTTTCCGCTTTTGGCAATTATGGCCTTGCTCATCTGCAACATCTTATCGTCTACATCGCAAATAGCAACAAGGTCTACATCATTTCTTTTCAGTAAAAGGTCGAGGTGGTTCTGGCCTCTTAACCCCACTCCAATCATTACTACTTTAATTTTTTCGGCGGCCTGCGAGGCAAAAATGGATTGATCGGGGATGGTTGCAAAAGCCGCAGTGGTTAAACCAGCATTTCTTACAAATTGTCTTCTATTCATTTCGTTTAGTTGTTTTTTTGGGTGTTATCTGGATAATGTATCGAATATATCGATATTTAAGGTGGCTTTAAAGGAAATGAATCAAAAAAATCCACGCAAACGTTTGATTAATTTCGTATTATTACCAATAGAAGAAAATAATGTAGTTTAGCAACGAAATGGGGTCGAAACAAACAACAATTAAGGAAATTGCCAGAATCTTGAATATTTCTCCGTCGAGTGTATCCAGAGGCTTACACGATCATCCGAGTATTGGAGCCGTTACTCGCGAGAAGATTAAACAGCTGGCCAAATCGCTAAACTACGAGCCAAACAACGCCGCTATTCTCTTTCAGAAGGGAAAAACGTATACCATTGGCGTGATTTTGCCTGAGCTTTCGGAGCATTTTTTTTCAATAGCCATTTCGGCCATCGAGGATGAAGCGCTCAAAAAGAACTATACCGTTATTTTTGCTCAGTCGCACGATAATTACGAACAGGAAGTGAAACTGGTCGAAAAAATGAAAATGCAGCGAGTAGACGGCCTTCTCGTGTCGATAAGTAAAGATACTTCTAAGTTTGACCATTTTGAAAAACTGAACGCCTTTAATATTCCGGTCGTTTTTTTCGATAGAATACCTCCGTTTAAAAACGTGCATTATGTGGCTTGCAGCCTCGAAAGCGCAACCATAGAAGCGATAAATTATCTGTTGAAAAAAGGACATAGAAATATAGGAATGATTAACGGACCTACTACGTTGTACGCAAGCGAAGAACGCAAAGAAGGTTATATTCAGGCCACTACCTTTAATCGCCTGAAATTTGACCCCGCCCTGGTTGTAAATTGCGATTTAACTGAAAAGGGAACTATTGATGCAGCCGACCAATTGCTTAATTATAAAAGGAAACCAACTGCCATTGTTGCATTTAACGATTATGTAGCGCTGTTTTTGATCAAGTACTTTAAAAAACTGAACGTAATTAATGATTTTGATGTGGTAAGTTATGCCAATTTACCAATTATCAGCTATCTGGATAATTCGCCCGTTGCTTCTGTTGAGCAATATCCTTACTTGCAGGGGCAAAAGGCCGCAAACATTCTGTTAGACCTGATTAATAGCCCAAAACAAGAGAACC
>Ga0308165_1001454_pt1 | contig 33070 bp, 35 predicted proteins | sample PhyWR2_FD_201032 | JGI IMG/M metagenome (GOLD analysis project Ga0308165, IMG submission 201032) | Phyllosphere microbial communities from UC Gill Tract Community Farm, Albany, California, United States - DLSLW.R2 | ecosystem: Host-associated > Plants > Phyllosphere > Unclassified | place: USA... | reverse complement strand
GCAGACGTATATGGAATTCACCCAGCTCGACGATCCGACGCAGGTGCTATTTCAGGAGCGGCCCGCGGAACTGCTTGACCCACAACTGCTGTCGTTCGACAGCAAGCGCGGCGTAATGCTTGTGGGCTTCGAGGTAATCAACGGCGGCCGGCACTACCAAGGGTGGTGGGTCCGTTGGTTTCCGGAAATGCCTGACTGGTACCGGGAAATGATGACACCGCGTTAATTAGCCGAGCCCGAACATTGCGCGGATCTCTTCCCCAGCATTCAGGTCGCCGATCTGGTACCTATCGACCAACGACGCGCACTGTTCGGCCACAGCCTGAACGAGCGCCAGGTGGGCATCGGTGATCGGTTCGGGCACACCGGCGTGTTTGGCCCAGGCTTCGACGTCGGCACGGTCAATGGCGGCGAGCTGGGTGAGGTGGTCGAGATCCAATGTTGTCTCCTGCGATGAGCCGCCAGTATGCAGCAAGAGCCGCCCCGGCTCTTCGGGTACGATCGCGACAGGCACAACCAGGGGATGATATGTGCAGCCATTACCAGGCAGCCAAGGCCGTCGCGTTGCTCGAGAAACGTTTTCCAGGGGTCGCATGGCCGGTCGGCGACCTCGGCAGGACGGAAATTTGGCCGAAGTACTCTGGGCTGTTCATCCGCCGGCCACCTGAGCACGATGCCGGCGACGAGGCGGTCCCGGACCTTGAAGGACTGACAGGCCGTTGGGGCCTCGTCTCCGCGCTGACCAAAGCCGCGGGCGCAGCTAAGGCGCTGAAGCTGTCTACCTTCAATGCCCGGTCCGAGACGGCGGCAAAGTCGTTCACGTTTAGCAATGCCTGGCGCAAGGCCCAGCACTGCATCATCCCGGCCGAGGCGTTCTTCGAGCCTGACTGGCGCTCTGGCGAGGCCGTGCCGACACGCTTCACGGCGGCCGACGGCGAACCAATGGGCATCGCCGGGCTGTGGGATCAGTGGCGCGCGCCCAGCGGAGAGATCGTCGAAAGCTACACCATGCTCACAATCAACGCGGACCAGCATGAGCTGCTGCGCGACTACCATCGGCCGACGGACGAAAAGCGGATGATCGTAGTGCTGCCGGCCGGAGCCTATGACGCTTGGTTGTCCGCCACCGCGAGCGACACCATGGATTTTTTGCTGCCCTACCCTGCCGATCGTCTACTCGCTGCACCCGCTGCAAACGCGCGCTCCCAAGACCCAAAAAATTAGTGAATCGTTGGAGAAACAATGGATATCAAAAAAGAGTCGAGCAACGTTACGAAGGTGGCCTACTTGCCACTAGCCTGTTTTCTCGTTTTCGCACTAGCGTATGTAGTGTGGTTCGGGTTCTTTGGCGATACCGAGGGTCGCGCTAACTGGGGTACGTTCGGCGACTATGTTGGCGGCCTACTTAACCCGCTTGTCGGAACGATCACGATTTGGCTGTTGGTGCAGACTCTCATATCGCAACGCGACGCGCTCAGGCTCCAAACGGAGGAATTAAAGGCGCAGCGCAACGAATTGAAGCTTCAACGCGAAGAGACCGCACTGGCAACTGCAGCCATGAAGGCACAAAACGACACGCTCGCTGTTCAAAACCTCGAACAGTCACTGTTCTCTTGGCTCCAGAACTACCGGCAGATGGTTCAAGAAATCGTTTTCATGGGCAGTCTCGGCCGGGACGCGTTAACTCAGATGCACATGCATTTCCGATCTGAAGCCTACCTCGAGGTAGGGCAGACTGATACAGGTGACACTTACCACGTCAGTCCTAACCAGTTCAGTCGATTTTTCGAAGACGAGAGCTTGGCAGCGACCGTCGCACTCGAGGACCTGCTGACCCAATCGATTAGGGATTACAAAGAATGCCGCACTAAAACCAGATCAAGTCTGGACGCGCCATGGCGAACCTTGTATCGGATGATTCGGTGGATCGATAGTTTGACTATTACAACCGAGACAAAGTGGCACTACGTTGCACTGATTCGCGCTCAGCTATCGTGGATAGAACTGGTACATCTGCTTTATAACTGCCTTACGCCCGACGGCGGAAATTTTGCTGTATTAGCCAACAGGTACGCGCTTTTTGACAATTTGGAGCCTGGTGACGACGACGCGCTTAGGGCGCTAGTCAAAGGCCGTCTGACAGGCGGCGTCCTCGGATTCGGTATCCGACACGAGATTGGCGCTCAGTGGCCTATTGCTCCAGAGGCTTTCGATTCTGAGAAAGCAAAATACGCCCTTGACATTGCTGCAACGGTGTAATCGCCGGGCCGACAGAAAGGTATCAGTGGTCGGATTTATCTGACCGCGGCTACGCCGGCCGCCCAGTCCTGCAGCGCTATGAGCCGCTCCTCGAGCTCGAGGGTGTACTGGGATTCGACGGTGTGCTGGGTTGCAACGTCAGAGAGCGCAACCCCGCTGGCCTCACCATCAGTGATGCCGGCGGCTCGGGAAAGCGGCACTCCAGCGTTGGCGGCGTTCCACACGCTGACAAAACCATGGTTGATGCTGCAGCGAGCATCGTCTTCCTTGGTGACATAGACCGGGACCTCCTTTGTGATAGTGGCGCCCTGCTTGTAAATGGTGCGAACGCGGTCGACGTATTGAGTGACGACGCGGGACTCCACCGCTTTCTGCTCGACGACGACGCCCGTCGTGTGCTGGGCAGCTGTCAGCTTTTCAGCATCCCACTTGCCTTGCGTGAGGGCAGCGCCCAGCGTGAAAGCGCCCCATGCAGTGCCGGCCAGCACCAGGCCGACGGCCACCGAGCCTTTCCATCCGAAGCTCATTGCTGCGCCTCCATGCATTGCTTATGCACGCGCTGGCGGTCCGTCCACACGCCGGCGCAACGCTTGTTGCCGGGCGTCGAGCAGTCAAAGCCAGCGGCGAACTTCCAGTCCAGGATGGCGTTGCACGCGCCGACATAATCGCCAGCGTTCAGCCGGCGCACGATGCCGGACGTGCCGCCCGCCCTGCCCCCCGTGCAAAAGTTGAAGGCGCCAATGTTGTAGGCCAGGTCGACGTAAGCGTCGTATTCCGCCTGGTGGAGCGGCACGCGCACGCACTGTTTGATCTGCGCCTCGTCGCCCTCGATGTGGCTGATGGCGAGGCGCGCGGCCGCGACGGGCGTTGTTCGATCGCCCATCTTGACCGGCTTGCCGTCCTCGCCCACCGTGCTCCCGAAGCCCTTGGTCGGCCGGTCGCCTTGCGTCGGGATGATGGCGCGGTCGGTGTAGTCCTCCCGCGTCAGGATCCCGACGAAGGCGACGGCGCTGAGCGCCAGGGTGGCGATCGCCATCCGGCCGCCCTTCTGAGGTGCATTAGCCATCGAGCACCCCCGGCTGCGAAATGACGCGGGACACGCCGGCCGTCAGTGAAAACAGCCCGCCGGCCAGGGCCAGAAGCGGCGTGGTGCCGGTCATGTAGTAGGTGTAGCCAACCTCGGCTGCGGATAGGATCGCGGCCAGCAGGCTGAACTGCACACTGCGCAGCCGCAGCGCGCGCCTCCAGTTTTCTATCAACGTCACTTCGTGACCTCCATCCTGAACGCAATCCAAATGGCATAGGCAATCCAGCCCAACGCCGCCAGACCTCCTGCCTTGCCTGCCTGCAGCAGCGCGTCACGGACCATCTTGTTGCGCAGCTCGCGCCACTCGATGACCGACTCGTGATAGCGCCGGTGCCCTTCCGGGTCCTCGCCTGGGAATCCTTTGCCCAGCTTCTCCACCTGTCGCTGCAAGGCGTCGAACCGCGCGGTGTTCTCGTTGTGTTGATTCTGCCGAGCGCCTTCGGCCTGCTGCAGCACATCAACAAGTTGGTCGATGGCGATCTTCAGGTCGCCATCATTGGACGCAGGTGCTGTTTGACGGCTTGCAACCGGCGGCCTTTGTTGTTGGACAGGCATGCTCATCCTTTGAGTGCGACTGCAACAACGTTCGACCGCACCGCCGACAGCAACCTTTGCGCACCACCCTTGAAAGCCTTTCCAGGCGCTTCTGGAGCAATCGAGAAGGTGTCGCCGACCGCAACGTCCGCGGTGCCGTCTGTCCGCAAAACGTCCGTCAGGAACAGATGGCCTGCACTCTTGACCCGACCGACCTTGCCTGGGTAGATGTCTTCCCATGCGACGCCGGCGTATTCCAGCCGGCTGTCGGCGGCTGTCATCAGCCGCACGCCGAACCCGCTCTCGTGATGTGCGACGACCGAGCCCATGGGGATGCCCACGGCGGAGTTGTTCATGCTGGCCGACTCCTGGTCGAACCACGACGGCCGGTACAGCATGGTCGGGTTGAACAGGTCCGCAACCGCAGCGGATCCCAGAGTCGCGTTGATCTGCGTGAGGATGTCCGCGTTGGACTGGTTCGTGTAGTCCTGGTTAAACGTGTGGGTCACAGTCGCACCGCCGTTGACCTTCACCGTGAGCGTCTTGTTAACACCGGTGCAATTACCGAGACGACTTCCCATCCGAACGCTGATGTCCATCACCGGGTAGCCGCGAGATCCGTTGCCTACGTCGTTCCAGCCATAGACGTACCCACGGATGCCGCCCGCGCCGGGCTTGCTGTAGACAGCCGGGCCCAGGGTGCCATCGCCGAAGAGGACCGGCACCGCCGTTCCGCTTATTTCGATCGACGAGGAATTCGTCGTGTCGGTGCTGGTGATCCGCAGCGCACGCTCCAAACGGTCGACGTGGCGGAAGGCATGCACGCCCGAGTTGCCCGCGCCGGACAGCCGGATCTCGGCGTGGTTGGCGCACTGGTGGGCCAGGTCGCCCGTCGCAATCCAGGGATACGGGTCGTAAACCACATCACCGCTGACCAGGCAGTTGTTGATAACGCCTTCGTCTGGTTGGAAAGAGCCGAGCGGCTGAACATAGATCGCCGAGTAGGTGCCAGGGCCGACGCCTGGAGCCTTGGTGCAGATGACGTAGCAGTCATCGGCCGTCAGCAGCGAAGGACGCTCAAACATGCCGTTGGTGTGCCAGTACAGAGGCGACGTTGGGCTGCGCAGCTCGGTGCGGCGGAAGTGGATCCGCGATCCGCTGGAGTTGCCGCATCCCCACGCGTGCTCGCTGGACCACACGGCATTCGGGTTGCCGCCGTTTGCGGCCTGCCACGCGCGCGCCTCATCGTTGCCCAGGTGTTCGATGTAGCAATTCTCGATTTCTTGGACAAAGTCGCGGATACTGCCGCCGCTGTCCGAATGGACCGGATAGCGGCAATTCTTCCCGAGGATGGTGACGTTGTAGAGGCGCCCCGTGTCGTTGAAATACATGGACTGGTCATACTGCATGTCGACCAGGCCCACGTTGGCGGGCATGATGCCCGCGGCGAAGACGGCCGTCTCGCGGCTAAGACCCCGGATATCCACGAAGCGGCGCATTTGGAAAGAATTGTCCGACGCGCGCTGTACGCCGCCGTGATGAACGATTTCATATCGGCGCGCGGCCGAGGCGTCATCCAACGCGGCCAGCGTGTCGACGAAAGACGGCATCAAGCCGGTGGCCGGGTCCTTGTAAATGTGATGCAGGACAGGCGGCTCACCGCCCGTTGAGGTCTGGCTCGCTTGGTACAACGCGTATCGGAGCGCGAGCGCCTGGTTTTCCGCGCGCAGCGCCGCTTCCCCATCAGGCGAATAGACAATGCGAGCTTCGACGTCGACGACCTCAAGGGTTTCAGTTTGGCCCGACAAAGCCAGGCCGTAGAGGTTGCTCAGGTAGGGACCGATGCCCGTCTCCGAGCCATTTAGCGTGAACTCGACTTCGTACAGGCGGCGCGTGCCACCGCTGGTCACGACGTCGTTTACGACCCGGTGACCGACGTCAACTTGGCCGCTCGGGCCGAACGCGGCGACGACGGCTTGGAACGAACGCGTGTAGGGTACGGAAAGGCGCAGGCGGAAGCTCAGGCGCATGACACGACCAGCGAGACTCAAGCCGCCCGTGGTGCCCCAGTTGAGGACGTATTGGAGCAGCGTGGGCGCACCTACCGATGCGGGCTGGATAGACCAACCATGCACCTTCTTTCCCGCGACGATCAGTTGGCTGTCGCTGTTGAAGAACTGGGGCATGAACTGCCCGTAAGCCTTCAGGGATCCCACCGACGGCGCAGCCTTAGCCTCCAGCGCCGCCATGTTGCGACGGTCGCGAAGGAAGGTTGTCAGGGCCTCACCGCCCAGGGACGCGGGGTCGGTGGAGTCATCAAGGAAGGTGTACTGGGCAGCGCGCATGATGAAACGCGACTCGCTTGACACTGTGTCGAAGGCACGCTCGAAGAAGGGACGAAGCTCATCTTCGTCGCCGACCACCTTGTAGGTGCCCTCCATGTAGACCCAGCCCGGCGCAACAACCGCGTAGTGCGAGAGATTGACGCCCGTCAGTCGGTTTTGCGACAGGCCGTTGAACATGACCTGGATGACAAGGCCGACTTCCCGCTGGTAGTTGGGGGACGTTTCGAACAGATAGGCCATGCGGACATGGCGGCCCTTGTATCTGAGGTCCGATTTGAACTCGGGCACGAAGCTTTGAATTTGAAAGTACGTAGCGTTGCCCGTGAAGCCGGCGGGCACCACCCAGCCATCGATACGGCCGTCAGCATCGCGATGGAACTTGCCGCCGTTTGCCTCCACGCCACCGCGAAAGCCCTCGCCCATCGCGTCGGAGTAGCCGAGTCGCAGATTGCGCTTGGTCCGCTGCACCGCGAAGTGCTGCTGCATGCGCAGGTTTTTTTCATAGGCCGACAGGCCTGGATCGTCCCGCAAAAACTCGATCTCGAGCCGGTTGATCCGCACGGTCTGCGGCGCTTCCTCAACAACGGGGCCGCCGACGATCTGGACGTAGGGGCGCAGATACGTCTCGTCGCCCACCAGGGTCATGATGCCTTCCTGCACGACCTGGTTGTTCTCATTGACCGTCGACGAGCCCTCAGTCAACGGCAGGTCGCGCGACGCATTGCCGTCACCGTAGTAAGTCTGGCCGACGATGGCCATTGCCCGGTTAAACCCGGCCGAGACGTCCATCACCGCTCGCACACGGACACGCTCGCCTGCCAGCGGCCACGGTTGGGCGCCAAGCTCAAAGCTGTGAAGGATGTAGCTCGGCTGCCCGGTCGCGCCGGGCGGAACGCTCATGCCGACAGTCCGGGTGCCGTCGAGAATCGGCGTAACGCCGTTGAACATCTGCGCTACCTGCTCGGCATCGTAACGAGGGCGCATCGCCATGATGCGGCGGCGCCGGCCGCCCTCCAGGGCGTCGGCATATGCCGTACGGATGGTCGCGTCAGCGTCGGAAGACGCGCCGGGTACCCCCACAACGCGATACGAAATCGAGGTCAGCTCAAAGGAATAGGCCTTCGAACCGTTGGTGCCCTGCAGTTGCAGCGTCGGTCCCACGGCGTTGTACTGAGCCAGCCAGTCCTGCTCGACCTCCAGAATCACCTGCCCCCCGACTTGGCGGAAGGAGATGAGGCTGCCCGTGTTGTTCCCGATGTTGCCGCCCGAGAAGAGCTGCATGTAGGTGCCGGTGATTGGGATCTCTGCAAGGAAACCCGTCGTTGCAGCGTATACCGCCTGGATGCGGATCCGCTTCCCATCCAAGCGCGCGGACTCGTCGCGGTCAAAGTGAATCATCGAGGTGGCGTACGTCGCGGCGCCGGTCCGGCCCGCCGGTACCGTAAAGCCGCGCTGCTTGCCGTCCCGGATAATCAAGGTGGCCCCTTCGAAGACCTGCCCGTCAGTGCGCGAGCGGTCGATCTGCTCGCCCGAGGTGAGCATGATGTCGTTCACCAATTGCAGAGTCGGTGCCGACTTGCCGGTGAAAACTGCGGCGCCCGCATCGTTCAAATACAGATCCACAGCAGCATCCGATGATGCGGACGGAACGCTGAAATAGCGGCCCGGATCGGTGTTTTCCAGGCCTTTCGCCACAGACGGCCACAGGTTGCCAGCGGCCGCCACTGCTTCCGTGCGCGCCACAATGCCAGTGGCCGTGTCGACGAGACTGACCGGATCAAAAAACATCACTTTCGTGATCGGCGGCGCCGTGTATGCGCCCAGCACGAACTGGATGTCGTATGCGCCGTCGGCGGCTGCCATCCCTGCCAGCCCGACAGATGAAGCCCGGAATGGGTTTGGCTTCGGATTGCCATCCTTGTCGAAGATCTGCGCCAAAATCGGTGAGCCGCCCTTGCGAACTGTCACCGTCGCGCCTGGCAGGACTTGGCCTGTCTCGGCGTGAACCGCATAAAACTCTTGATACTGCATACAGCTCTCCGTTAAATCGGCACGAAAGAAAACTGCGCGCTGAAATGCAGCTCGCTGGGATTCTTTGCCCAGGTGTCGTAAGCGGCCACACGGCCGTAATAGGTTGCGCCGGCGGCAAGGCCGGTGATCGTTGCGGTCAGTGCCGGGCCGTCAAATGCGGTCACTCCGGCGCCGGCCGATGGGTCAAAGCCCGATGTGTTGGAATAGACGAGCAAGTACCCAGCGCGGTCGACTTCTGGGCTTTGTGGCCAGGCCACGACGGCGCCGCCCGAGGCGGGAGTGACGGCGATGCCGACGACGGGCGCCGGCGCTGTGTTGTGGACGTCGAGCGTGGTGGGCGCAGAATCGCCAGCCGGGTTTGTTGCCACGACTTCGACTGTGTAGTCGCGCCGCACCACGCCGTCCGCCTCGGCGTCTTCAAGCTGATAGGTGTAGGCTGTAGCCGTGGTCTCGACTGAACGAACCACCGTGCCACCTGCCTTGACGCGGACCTTGCTCCGCTCGCCTCGAGCACCGGCGGCCCAGCTCACCGTGAAATAGGTCCCTTCGAACGGTCCGACCAGTTCGAGGGCACCGGCCGCCTCTGGCGCGGCGCGCGCGGGCGACAGGATGACCTCATAGGCCGGCAACGCATCCAGGCTCTGCATAGCCTTGCGAAACACGTTGAAGCTCGCGAACTTGACGAAGATCGTGCTGCCCAGCTGTCCTGGCGCGAAGTCGTACTTGAACAGGGAGGCGTCCAGCCGCACGAAGGGCGCACCTGGTGCGTGCGCGGCGATCGGGCTGCCATAGAGGCCGCGGCGCAAAACTCCACCGAGCGTGTAGCGGCTTGGCCCGGTCAGCGTAGCGTCGCGATAGGCGATCAACTCGCCGCCGACCCAGCACAGCGTGATTGCCGCATCGACGTCGGATTGCGTCGCGCCCTGGAGCACGCCCGCCGAGACGGTCAGATTGACGCCCAGGCTGTTTGCGAAGTCGGGGTCTACAGCTGCCGGCAGGGCCGTGGTTGTGACGCCGTAGCGGGCACGGCCAGTCACAGTGCCGATTCGCTGATACGTGTCTCCATCCTGGCTTGCCCATACCTCGCAGCCGCCCCAATGCGGACTCGACCCTGCCACTGCCAGCCAGATCTGCAGGCGTCCATCCAGAAGCGAGTCGGGCGGGTTGAACATCACAGGCGGCGACACGCTGCCCGGCGACACGTTGAAGTTGACGCCGACGCCCTGCCCTGGCTGTACCGGGTACTGGGCCGCGCCTGCAGCGCCGACGTGAACCTCTTCAAAGGTCACGGTCAACAACCCGCCGTCGTCTTCGTCAATATCGGTGACGCGCGCCAGCTGGCGATCGAGGCCGAGCTCTTCCTCCGTCAGCGTGACCAGGTCCATGGGCTCGAGCCCGACGAACGACCAAGGCAAGCGACCGGTGTAGGTGTTGATGTTGCCGAGCCCACGCTGCAGGCGCAGCTGCGCCAAGGTCCGGGCAATCGATGGCTCGCAGATGCAGGCCAGTTTGACCGGATCTTCCTTGCGCTTGCCGAACTGCTCGATGTGAGCCTGGTCAGGTGCCGGCATCGTCTCCGGGTTGTACTGATTCTGCCGATTGTTGAACTCGACCTGGGCAACGTTGTAAACGTCTTTCGGGTCCTTGCGGCTCAGGCGCAGGCGCTCTTCAAATTCATCCGGTCCGAGGTCGTATAGCGGTGTCAGGTCCGGCACGTAGGCCACGCCGTTGCCCGTCACTTGCTGGTCGGCATACGGGACGAACCGCAGCCGGCCGGCGCTGACGACGATTTCAGAATTGGATGCGTTCGCGATCTCGGTCAGAAACTCGGCGCCAGGCCGCTGCTCTGTGAGCACAGGCGAGAGCAGCAGGTTTTGCGCGAGGCAATACGCCCGGTAGTCGGCCATGTTGCCGAGCCAGTCGGGTTGCCATCCCGGCACGCCCGCGACGGGATGGTTCAGGAAGTCATCGACGATGTCCGCCGGATTGGCGTCGGGCAGGCCAGGCACGCGCACCAGGCTTTGCACTTCGAACGTATGGTTCTGCAAGCCCGCGCTGTCGTTCAGCTGGTAACCGGCAGCGTAGACGTAGGCAAGGCCCGAATAGCCAAGCGCTTCGGCCTCGTGGTTGGTCAGCAAATAGCCCCAGGACGCCTGTCCCAAATAGCCAGGCGCGAAGCTCAGGCCGGCCTGCTCGAGCGCAGTCCCATCGGTTTCCGAATCGCTGAAGACCGACTTGTCGCGATAAACAGCGGTGACGCCCGCTACGGGCCCAGCGCACAGCGCGATCATCACCGCAGCCTGATAGGTCCAGGTCGTGTTGGTCTGCGTCATCTCGCCGCCCTTACCGCCGGCGCTCTCCGAGCTGGTGTGCTCGATGGCTTCAAAATCCCTGTACTCGACCAGGTTGCCGCCGAACCGGGCTGTACCCCAGCAGCGCGCGACGGCAACGCCAAGCAGCGATTTCTGAATGGCAAAGCCGCCGATGCGCGGCTGGACGGTAGAGGTCGAGGAGCTACCGCCCATTGCGTGCCCACCAGCTGTAGTAAACGCAGGGCCGCGCGGCCAGGTGCTGCTCGGTCATGCTGGCCAATTCGACCGGCCTGTTGCGGTAGGCGTGAATCACCTGACCCGGCGCCACCACGATCGCGCCATGCGAGAAAGTGCGGCCGAATTTCCAGACGGCGATATCGCCAGCCTGGGGCACGTCGACCCGGCCGCAGTACTGCTCGACCTGCTGCAGATAGCGCTCGGCATTCCGATGCAGATGCCAGTCCGGCACATATTCCGGATCGAGATGCGGGATAAGGCCAACTGACTCGTACACCTCGGCCAGCAGCATGGCGCAATCGACGCCTACGCCCCGAATGCGGCCCAGGTGATGGTATGGGGTGCGCAGCCACGAACGCGCCTCCAGGACGATCGCTGCACGGATCTTCGCTTCAGAGGCGTGGGCGGCCAGGTCGAACAGAGGCGCGCTCATACCGCCGTCTCCGCGATCGGGATGTAAGGCTGGCCGCGGAACCGGTTGCGGCCGCTGCCTACGTTGTTGTCGAACTTGTTCTCGCACGTCGTTGGCAGGCGATCACAGCCGGGCCACGCAACGAACTCCGTCCCCGCCGAAGGCACAGCAGGCAAAGGCAATGCGAGCGTGATGTTGCCGCCTTCGTCGAATGTCTTGATCGTGCGCGTCACACCGCCGATTCGGATCGGGCCGAGGGCAAAGTAGCCGGCAGGCGCCACCAGATTGGTCGAGAAGGCACGCGCTGTCGGCGTGCCCATGACCATCCCTGCGACGGCCCAGTCCGCCCGGTTCAATCCGCAGGCGTGGTCGTAGACCGTGTTCAGGCAGGTGCGCTGGAAAAGGTCCGCCGGCATCGCGGTGTTGAGCAGGTGCGTGCGACCAACGATGCTCAGTGGGATCTCGTTGGCATCGGCGTCATCGATCTGACCGACATTGCCAACGAACCGCACGATCGTGCCCACGATGGTGCCGCCGCCCATCGGCATGAATGCGCGCTCGAGCATGACCTCGGCGCCGTCCAGGCCGCCGCGCACAATAAATGGAACGAGCGCGCGACCGGCGATCCGGACGGTTTCGTCCTGGGTCAGCGTGACGCTCAGCGTGTCGGTCTGAATGCCGCGCGTGAGCTTGATCCCGCCGCGTGAGATGGACGGCCCGTCGGCGCGAAACAGCCGGCCGTCCGGCGTATTCATGTTGCGGTCCGCGTCCGTCCAGCGCACGACGGTGCCGTCGGTCAGCACGAACGTATACAGATCGGCCATGGTGCTGGCTCGGTTGGCACCCAAGAAAGCACGTAGCTCCGGCGTCATCTCGATCATTTCAGACTCTCGAATTCAATCTGCGCGCTCCAGTGACGTCGGAACATCTGAGCTGCAGCGAGGGTGTCGGTGGTGAACGCGCACCGAAAGAGGTAACTGCCCGTCCAGGACAGCAGCGCGCCCGGTGGCGGCGCCGCTGCGAAGGTCACGACAGCAAAAGCGTCGACGGTCAATGCAGTCGTCGGCACGCCGCCGACCGCGATCGCCGGAGCGCCGTTCAACGCGAGCACAGGCTCCACCCAATCGAACAGCGAGCGGGTTAGCTGGAATACCGTTGTCAGCCCATCCCCGATGCCAAACACCTCGTTCTCGACAGCGTTGTCGTCACGATCCAAAAACAGGAACTGGCCGGCGGCGCCGCGGCGGGAATTAAAGAACGCCCACAGTTGGCCGAGCTCGTCCCGGCCCGCGTTCCGACGCAGGAACTCATAGGGCAACGACCATTTCCAGACAGGGAACGTCCAGTTGGACGACGTCCAGCGGCGACCGCTGCGGCTGCGAAAGGTATCGGTGCTCCAGACGGCCTGCTTGCTGTCCAGGAAGCTCTGGCCGAGGAACACCTGCAGCACGTCAGGATTGCCTGTGCCGTCAGGACCGGTGATGTGCCGGCGGATAGGAAGATAGGGCGCGACCATCAGCTCACCTTCCCGTTACCGCGCGTGTACAGCTTCAATGCACCGGCGACGGCCGCAGGATTGCGACGCAACATGCGCTCGAAGCTTGCCGCGTCCACGGCATGGATGTGATACGTGTTTTGCTCGACAGCTTGGGCCGGCTCGCCCCTGCCACCGCTGCGACCGCCTGCAGCCATATCGCGCACGGCATTGGCCTGGGCCTTGGGCAGCACCATTTCTTCCTCGTGCAGCTGCACGATCGGATTCACGCCCGACGGGATGTCGAAGCCGCCCTCGGCCGAAAAGATGCTTGCACCGAAGCCAATAACCGCCGCCAGCGCGCCAGCCGCTACAGCGGGTGCGAGGAAGGGGCCGACGTAAGGGATGGCCGCGATCGCCGCATAGGCGCCCGCGGCCGCCTCGTACGCGCTCGTTGCGATGTTGGTCAGGGCCGTTGTGCCCTTGATCGATGTGGACGTCGCCGCCGCCGTGGCCTCGATGCCGGTCCGAGTCACCGCGCCGGTGGCCGTAGCCGCCGTCTCGGCGGTCTCGCCAGCCATCCACGCCGAGATGCGCTTCGCCACAAAGCCAGAGAATGCCTGGCTGACCACTGACAGACCCTGCGTAGCCAGCTGCTGCCAGCGCATCTGCCCGGCCAGCAGGGACTGCAGCATGTTCTCGCCACCGGTTCGCATATCGGACCAAAGGCCAGTCCAGCTGCCACGCTGCGCAATGACGGTCTGGCTGTTGATTTGCGACTTGCGAGACTCGTGCTGAATGGTCAGCGTCTCGATTTGCGCCTGGGCCTGAGCAATGGCGACCGGATCGGAAGTCGGATCGCCCTGCAGCAGCTGCAGCCGGCGCTCGAGCGCCGCCCGTTGGATCTCATACTTGCGATCCTCGAAACTCTTTGTCTGCTCGAGCAGCCGCACCTGGGTGCTGTTGCCCAGGTCCACTTCCAGCTGGGCGAGGCGCTCCTGCTCTTCCAAGGCCGCCAAGGCCCGCTCGTCGCGCGTGGCCTCGCGGATCTCGTCGATGCGCTCCTGCTGCTCGGCGCCCTGCTTCTGCAAGTCGGCAATTCGGTTGGCCGCGGCGGCCGCTTCCTTGGACTCGGCGCCGTAGCGCTTGACGATCAGCGCCTGCTCTTCAGTCGCCAGGCGAACCCGTTCATTGAAGTTGAACTTGTTCTGTTCGGCGACAAACTGCAGCTGCTGCACTTCCTTGGCGTACGCGTCTTCCTTGATGGCCCGCTCGATCTCCAGAGCGCGTTTTTCCACGGAAAGCCGCTCATTGGAACCAGCAGCCGCCAATTTCAGCTTGGACGCCCAGAACGCCTTTTCCTGCTGCAGGCTGACCGGCTGCGTGACCTTCATGGCCGCGAGCTCGTTTTCCCACTGCGATGTGCGATTGAGCTCAGGCCCCTTTTTGTCGTTCTCCAGGTCGGTGATCTTGATCGTCGGCTTGCGCGGCGTAGCGCCCACGGCGCCCCACACGGCCGCCGCCTTGTCGTCCTCTTCCTGGTTTTGCGGCGCTTCCTGTTTGCCCAGCCGAATCTCGGCCATGCGCAGCTTCTGCGTGGCCTCTTCGATCTGCGACTCAATGCGACCCGTGGCGAAGCCGCGCTCCTGGTGCAACTTCAAGCTGGCGTTGAGGCCGTCGATCTGCTTGCGGTACCGCAGCACAGACTGCAGCGGCGAATCGAACGGGTTCATCGTGCCAAACGTCGTGATGGCACCCCACCAGGACCCGGCGAGCTTTCGGCCCGCCAGGAGCTCTTCCGTCACGTCGCGCAGGGTTGGCAGCAGATCCGCCGCGATCTGACGCGCGACGCCGCGCGCGGCCTCGCCCATCCTGGTCAGGTTGTCATTGAAGTCACCAGCGGCGGCGGCGGTGTTGTTCTCGATCTCCAGGCCGAGATCGCGCGCCTCTTGCCGGAGCGACGCAATGCCTTCACGGCCTCTATTCAGGAACGGGATCATGTCCGCGCCCGACTTGCCGAATAGCCGCATAGCTACGGCAGACTTGACCGCGCCGTCGTCGACCTGCGACAGGCGGTCTGCCACATCAAGCAGGACCTCGTCGGAGCGCCGCAAGGTGCCGTCTTCGTTTTTGATGCTGACGCCCAACGCTTTGAACGTCGACGCCGACTCTTTGCCGCCGGTGGCCGCATCGACCATCGTCTTGTTCAGCTTCACAAGGGCGCCGCTCATATCTTCGACGCCCATGCCTTCGATCTTCATGGCGTACGCCAGCGTGGAGAGCTCTTTGGCCGTGCTGCCAGCTTTCTGCGCAGTGTCGTCCAACGAGCCAGCGAACTCGATCTGCGACTTGATCGCACCAACGAAGGCTCCGACGCCCATCACGCCCGCCAGGGAACCCAGCGTTGCCTTAAGCGCCAAGCCGCGGTCCCGCACGTCGGTGATGGATGCACCGGCCTTGCGGAACGCCGAGACAAACGCCGTGGGGTTTGCCGTCAGGAAGTAATTAATGACCTTGTCGGCCATGGCGCCTGTGCCCTTAAGTAATCAGTCGCTCGAGCTCGTCGAACTCGTCGTCTATATCTTCGTCGTCTTGAACCCCAGAGCCCGGTGCCGCCAGCTCGAAGTCCGTGTCTGCTGCACTAATTTGCAGCTGCTGCCGCACATACACCGGCATCGGCGGGTACATGGACCACTCGCGCAACAGCGCGTTGACTTGGTCCATGCCCAACGCCTCTACGTCGGCCCATGCCCAACCGGTGAAGTTGACGATTCGTGCAATGAGGGCGTCCCAATCGAACCGGTGGATTGGGACGCCGCGGCGTTTCCCTCGTCGGCCGAGGGAGGAGTCGCAGACAGGGCCAGGACCCGGTTGACGCCGTCCATGTCGAACAGATCGTCAAACTCGTCGCGCGCAAGATCCGGGTAGTTGCGCCGCAGGACCTCGAAAGCCGCATCGGTGAACAGGTCGTCCAGCTTGGTGCCGGCTTCGCTCAAGTCGCCGGATGTACCGGCCGCCAGGTCCTGCATCAGCTTGGCGGCGGGCCCGCGATACAGCTTGTTGATACGGATGCTGGACATGGGGACGCTGAACGTGCGCGGCCCCATCACCAGCGGCTTACCGGGGAATGGGGTCGGCATATCAGGCGCCTCGCACGAACTGGAGGATGTGGCCGACGTTGGGCGTGGTCACGGTGAACTCAGACGCGGGCATCATGTAGTCGTTCTGCTTGAACGACAGGTCGAGCGAGCTCATGATGCAGGCCGGCGCGATCATGCCGAACTGCTTGCCGGTGCGCGATTTTTTCCAGAAGCGGCCTTCAAATGCGACGGTGTCGCCGGCTTCGCGGTTGGTCAGCGACACGGTGGAGCCGGTCGCCGAGCGCTTGATGTAGCTGAAGAAAAACCGCGTGCCGTCGTTCACGACAGCATTGAAGGTGTATTCGCCCGTGCTGCTGACGGCGTATTGACCCTCAGCAGGAGCGGCCGCTACGCGGATCAGGTCGACCCCAGCAGCGGTCTTTACGCCCAGGTCTTTGTCGAAGTCGGCGCCACCTGCAACGGTGTAGGCGTCGCCAGCGGTCTCGCCCGCCTCGTCCCGCACGAGCACAAGCGAGCCAACGGTTGCCACTTCGTTGAAAAACACAGCGTTGATCGCGAGCATGTCGAACTCGCCAGACGTGAACTTGCCTGTGATCGACTTGGTACCCGTCGCTGCATCGACCGAGAACTGTCCCGATCCGAACAGCTCTTTGACGTCCGCCTTGAAGTTGAACGAAATGTCCTGCAGCGTTGCCACTTGGCGAGGCACGCCATCGGCGCCCGTGGTAAAGAATTCGCCGACGTGAAATTGAATGTTGTCTTTGCTGGCCATGGTGTCTTTGCCTGTTACTGGAGGGTGAGTGCATCGCACTCGAAGGTGACCTGATAGCGGACAGTCAGCTCGCCGAGCGGCACATCTGCATGCACCTTTTCGAATGACTGCGTGCGCCGAACGATTGTTTGCACTTGCCCGTCGGCGTCCTGCAGGAGGCCGAAGATTCGCGGATGGGCAACCGCCAGCAACTCGTCGACGGCCAACCTGGGATCCGATGCCCGTGCCTTGATGACCACCAAGACCGACATGCTCTCGCTGGTGAACGACCCGACCTCGCGCGACTCGCTGCCGTCGTCCTCGATGAGGATGGCCGCCTGCACAGAGGCAGACAGGTCGATCACTCGCTCGATATGCACGTTCGCGCCCACGCCGGGCATTCCAATCAGCGCATCGCGGAACGCCAGCAGCACGCCGTATTGCGCAGTGGTGGTCATACGGTGACCTTTTCGAGAACCAGGGTGCTCATCCCGGTGCCGTCGGGCTGAACGTTGCGAACGACGTACACAACGCCCATCACAACAACCGACGTCAGGTCCGGGCTCACCGAAACCAGATCCGTTTGAAGCGTCACCGTCGGCTGCGTGGAAGCCATGGCCACCGGGTCCAAGTACGGGCGGTCGAAAATGCCGGTCACCAGCACGCCGTCCACCAGCATTTCCATACCGAATTCGGCGTCATTGAAGAAAGCCGCCATGTCTTCCACGAATGCCATCAGTCCGCCGCTCCGCCGTTGGCCTGGGAAGTGCTGTTGCCGGCGTCATCGCTGCCGCCGGTGCTGTCGCCGTTGCCGGCTGCGGCTTTGGCAGCCGCTGCAATGCGCGCCTGCTCCTGCGCTTCGGCGGCCGCAGCGACACGCGCCTGTTCCTGCGCCTCGGCGCTAGGAACCGCACGCTTGCTGTCGACCGGCTCCAGGCTTTCCGCATGGTCTTTGGGGAGAACGCTTGGCGAATAGACGATCTCGCCGGCCTTGAACTCAACGCGGCTTTTGACCACATACGTGTTCTTCCCCTTCTTTTCCAGCGCGTGCGCGCGGATCGCTGCTTGCGATGGCTCCAGCCCGAGCACGACGCCCGGGTGAAACGACATCGCCTGCAGCACGAGATACTTTTTCATAGTGGTCTCCCCTGAGCCGATGCGTGCGCTTAGACCAGCTTCGCCAGGACGGCGCGCTGCCAGTAGCCGTATCCGACGTTGCGGATCGCCTTGACGCCGTACTCGTGCTTGTCTTCCTTGAACTCAAGTTCCGAGCCCTCGGCAATCGCGGCCATGGTCACTTTTTCCTCTTCCTGACGGATGAGCGCCCGCGTCTCGCCGTCGGTGCGGAACACAGCGAACTTGTCAGCCCAATTCAGACGGGCGTTGACCGTGAGGCTGGTCGCAAAACCGCCGATTTGGCCTAGGGTGATGATCCCGTTGCTACGCGACGTCGACGAGTCGACGATGATCTGCGAGCCCAGGGCCGCAGCTGCGACGGACATGAACTTGACCGGCACCATGACCTGGAACTGGCGGGCGTTCTCGTTGGCCGGCTCCCCGGTGTCGTCCTTCAGGCCGACGATCTGCTCGATCGCGCGAAGGATCGCGGTTTCCATCTCCCCCGCACTGGGCGCGGCCGGGGTTGTTACATCCACGGAGACGATGTTCGATTGCTGACCGCTGTCGCCTTCCTGGTGGTCGGTGTCGAAGAAGTACTGGCCGTCATAGCAGACGCTGCTTTCACCCTTCAGGATCAGCTCGCTGAGCAGCTTGGCCCAGTGCGAGTTGGTCCGCTGCGCCAATTCACGAACACGCAGCATCACTTGCCCGGTCTTGTCGCGGCGGATCTCGTCGACTAGCACTTCGAGAGTGGCTTCGAACTTCTTGTTGCGGATGGTCAGGCCACCCTCGCGCAGGCCTTTGGCCTGGCGACCGCCGATCCACTCGCGCATGACGGGCGACATGCCAAGCCATGCGTAGGTTTCGGATTCCTGATTCGACTCGAAGTAGTTCGACAACGAGTCGATCCAGGAGCTGCCGAGGTCCTGCTGCAGCGTGTTGTAGTACTCGCCGATGATCGCTCGGCTGGAAAGTGACTTGGCACCCATGGTTGCTTGTCCTTGATGGTGTGAAGGGTGAACGTCGCTTAGACGTCGCCGGCGGCGCGCGCCGCGGTTTCGGCAGCGAGGCTGACGTCGAATGCAACAACCGCCACGCCCGGGGCGACCCAGCGCGACAGGCGGCCGATGGGAGAATTGCCTACCGCCGTCAGCGTGAACGTGTCGTCGTCGGACGCGTAGACCACCGGCTGGTCGTTGGCAGTGATTGCGGCGGCACCTGCAACGGGCAGTTGCACCTGACCGTAACGGCGCGTGCGAACGGTGATCTCGCCGGCGGTGCCGGTAGAGTTGTCCACCATCGACTCGGCAAATCCGAGGAACACGTCGCCAGCGACGAGTGGCCGGGCAAAGCCCGCGCCGTTCTCGCCTACTGCGGCGCCTTCAAAAATGATGTCGTTGGCGACGACCGGGTATTCCTGGATCGAGCCGAGCTCGTAAGGGCGAACAGCGTTCGCTGCGAGGGTAGGCATGTGGTGACTCCTGACTGTTTCGGGAAGCGCTTAGCCGCGCTTGAAGGTGCGGGCGCGGCCCGTTTCGGTGGCTTCCATGTACGCCTGGTAGGCGCCAAGGCTGGAGAACTCGTTGCGCAGCGAGGCGTCGGCGTCCCAGTTGTGCTTCGCACGCTCTTCGATCGGCGCATCGGCACCCGGGCCGGTTGCGGCAGGCTTGTCGTCCGACGGCGCCACGAACGTGACGGGCTTGGGCGCGTCACTGCGCAGGTTCGCGGCAGCTGCCGTGCGAGCCCCGCGCTCGGCGTTCAGCACCTGCACGGCGGCTTCAGCGCCGCTCGTCTTGCCATCGAACATCAGGCTTGCGATCAGGGCGTCGTGGCCGGGCATGGACTGGGCTTGCACAGCTTGGATCCGCTCGCGTTCGGCGGTTGCGCCCTCGGCGCGGAAGGCTGCTACGGCTTCGGGGAATTCCGCCGCGATTTGCTTGGGGTCCATAAAATTTCCTTGGATTGGGTTGGGCTTGGATGCGGCGGGCTTCGAGGCGCTGGGCGTCCGCTCGCTATTGAGTTGGGTGATCAGCGCCGAAAGGGTTGTGATGCCATCAACCAGGCCGGCGTCGATGGCTTGTCGGCCCACGAACACACGGCCGTCGGCCATGTCCGCGAGCACCTTCTCGATGGCGACGCCACGGTGGTTCGCAACGTCTCCAACGAAAACGGAATACAGCGCGTCCACCCGGTCCTGCAGGGACTGCCGCCCCTCGTCCGTGAGCGGGCCATACTGGCTGTCGATGCGCTTGTATTTGCCCGCAGTCACTTCGGTGGTTTTGCGCCCTCTGGTCTCTTCTTCTTTCGACACGTCGACATGGTTCGCCAGGACACCGATCGAGCCGACCATGGTCGTTTCGTCTTCGATGTAAACCGCATTGGCCGCGGATCCGAACCAGTAACCACCGGAAGCCATGACACCACCAGCGAGGGTGACGATTGGCTTGATTTCCTTGCCAGCCGTCACGGCGCGCGCAAGGGTTTGAACGCCGTCGACTTGCCCGCCGGGCGAGTCAACGTGCAAGATGATGGAATGGACCGACGGGTCACTCAACGCAGCGTTGAGGTCGCGTTCGGCCAGCTGCGTCGAGACGCCACCCGAGATCTGCGAGAACATGTTCATGCGCTTGCTGAGCACGCCGGTGAGCGGCAACACAGCAACGCCGTCGACGACGTAACAGGCGGAGGGTTCGTTGACGACGGGCCGTCCCAGGCGCGCTTCGAGACCAGCAATGTCGATACGATCACCGCGCGAATGCGCGGCGTAGATGCCCTGAATCTCGAGGAGCTTGTCGGGCTGGATGGCCCAAGGTGAAGAGAGAAAATCGAGGAGGTTCATTGGCGGCACCGTGATCGGATAGCCGCCAGACTACGCACAACGTTGTGCCAAAATAAGGCAAAACTGTCACTGCTTAACTAACTCAATCGTTTAGCAAATTGCACAGCTCACCAACACAAGGATCTGCGCGTGGAAAAACGTTATCAAGTGTTCGTCAGTAGCACATACCGGGACTTAGAACTGGAGCGTCAAGAGGTTATGCACGCGCTGCTTGAGTTGGACTGCATTCCTTCGGGCATGGAGCTATTCGGCGCCGCAGACGAATCGCAGTGGGAAGTCATCAAAGGCGTCATCGACGAATGTGACTACTACATTTTGATTTTGGCTGGCAGGTATGGCTCCATCGGTCCAGATGGACTGAGCTACACAGAGATGGAATACCACTATGCAACTTCGATCGGCAAGCCCACGATCGCGTTCTTGCATGACGATATTGGAAGCATCGTTTCTGACAAAAGCGAGCCAACGCCTGAAGGGAGGGAAAAGTTGGCCACGTTGCGGAAGCTTGCGCAACAAAAGACTTGCACTGTATGGCGAACACCAGGAGATCTCGGAGGTGCTGTCAGTCGGAGTCTGGTCAGACTAATTAAAAGAAAGCCTGCCGTCGGATGGGTGAGGGGCGATCAACTGTCGTCTCGTGAGGCCGCTGAGGAATTGCTGGCCTTGAGGCTACAGGTGGAAGATTTGAAGAGTGAACTGGAACGAGTTCGCATATCACCCCCTAAAGGTGCCGAAAAATTTGCCAGCGGTGAGGATCTCGTCGAGCTCACATTTTCCTTTCAGGTCCATAAGATTGACCGATTTGATTTCCAGACCATGGAGTCGTCCTACATAGTTTCTTGGGACGAGATCTTTTCTTGCATCGCTCCGATCATGATGCATGAGGCCTCAGAGGAACAAATGAGCAACTACCTCAATAGACTCACATTTGACGAGAATATTGAAGAGCTTCGTGCAATACCGGAATATGCCAATGCCGAACTGCAAGCGTTTAAGTTAGAAGAGCGTGAGTTCCACACGATCAAGATACAGCTCCGAGCATTGGGGCTCATTACCCCAAGCGTCATTGGTAGGGCGGAGCGAATTAAGCCAGGTTGGTGGTCTCTGACCGCCTACGGCGACGAAGTGATGACAAGGCTTCTCGCTCTACCACGCTACAAGGAGCCAGAACCTATACCGGTGGAAAATTCGAAAGAACCGGCGGGCGATTCTGCCGTCTCGATAGTCTAAGGTCTCACACGGGTGGTGGGTCTGGAATTTCTACTGGTGAAAATGTGGAGACCAACCCGCCCTCCACCATCATGCGTTGCTCACGCACTCGCGTCCGGTATTTCGTCTCCCAATCCACACCGTCGTACAGGATCGACTCTGCCTCGAGCGTCGAGATGCCGAGCGCAACGCGGTCACTCGCTGCCTTAATTTCCTTCTGCGGATCCATCGATCCCGGCCCGTCTCCGATCCACTCGCTTCCCTGCCAAGCCAAGCGCACGGACGGGTCGCTGAAATACCCTGGGCAGTGAATTCGCCCAGCGCCGACCGCCTCATCGAGAAACAGCGCATAGACCGGCTGGCACAGGGTCGTGATCAGCAGATCACGCCGGCGGCGCCAGAGACGCCAGGCCATCAGCATTGCCGCCCGCGCCGCGCTATAGCTTGATTGAAAGCGCATGATGAGCACTTCGTACGGAATCTCGAGCGCCGTCCCGATCTGGGCAATGATGGCTTGCACAAACGGATCAAACTGCGCGTTCGGCCGACCCGGGTTCGCGGACTCGATCGATTCGCCTGGAAGCAGGTTTATGGCCTGGCCGGCTTCGAGCTCACCGCTCCAGCCCTTCGCACGATTGAGGAAGGCGCCCTGCCCCTCGTCATCGAACATCTCGGCAAACGCAGCCGGATCCATCTTGATGAAGACGGAGTACAGACCAGACGTCACGGCAGCCTGTAGCTCGGCGTTGGTGTATGTGCCGATCTGCTTCAGCGGCTCGATCACGGGCGCAAGCATCGGCACGCCACGCACCTGGCCAGGCCGCAGCTGTTCCATCACTGCCAGAACGTTCCGCCGGCCCGTCTGCGCGCCGTAGGCATCGACCTTGTCCCATCCAACAACGCGGCGCAGGTCACCAGGATGGCTTTTGGCGACGTGGTACCGGATCGCCTCCCCCGTCTGCGCATTGATCTCGACACCGCCCACGAGGGTTTCGGTGTCGGGCACGTTGCCTTCGTTGCAGATCCGATCCGCCTCGATGATCTGGAGTGCGAGGTCGTAGCTGCGCCCCGGCCGCTTAATCATGGGGGTGAGCACATGGGCGTCACCGGACTCAAGCGCCGAGCGGAAGGCAAGGCTCTGGATCCCGTAAAAATTGAGGCGCCGCGCTACGTCGCAGTCGACGCTTTCCGCCCAATTTTTGAACTCGCGCATCGTGTGCTTGATCCACTGCTCGGCCTCGGGTTCGGTAAGGCCGAGATACTCGGCATCGATCCGCGGCTTGAGCGACAAACCGGTACCGACGACGTGCGTGACCGACGTGTTGATCGCACCGGTTGCCACCGGCGCATTACGCGCCAGGTCGCGCGACCGGGCTCGAAGCGTCGGCAGGTCCAGGTCGATGTCCGTGGACGGCGAGCCGGTGCCAGGACGCCACCCGGCCAGCGCTGCCCGATCCATCCGAGCACCGGAATAGCCACCGGCAAGCGCGAGCATTCCCCGCGACTGGAGGCGCCGGACGGCCTTCTCCGGCGACACATAAGCGATAGCCTTGTCGAGCATGTTCATCAGTGGCAGCGTTTTCATCACAGCCCCTTGGCGATCATAGTCACGCGGCGGGTACGTCCGTTGGCATTCGCCTCGAGGTTCTTCACCCGAGCATCCCACACCGCGATGCCTTGAGCGATCTCGGCGAGGTTCGCACGCGTCAGTTGGCGTTTCCCCCCGGCAGTCTCGATCGTGTAGCTCTGGCCGGACAGCACCCGTGCTTCCGCTTCCAGGTATTCCAGCAATCGTTGATTCGCAATTTCCAGGGTGATGCCCGCCATACTTCCTCCGTCGTTGACCCGCAAACTAGCTGTTTTCCCGTGCCAACATCAGGCAAAACTGTCACTTGCGTTTGAGCATCCGATAGATGGTCCGCCGTGATATGCCATGGGCTCGCTCAATCTGCGCTATGTCCAGGCCAGCAGCGAAGTCGGCGACGATCTTTTCGCGCACGTGCGGCTGCCTCTTGGCATCCTTTGCGACGAACACTCGCTCACCGCCCCAGGCAACACGAATCTCCGTCTCGATCTTCAAGGCCGCTGCCTCCGTCAGGCCGTGCTCGGCCATCACGCGCTCCAGGATGTCCCGGATCAGATCCTTTTCCATCAGCGGCCGCCCCGCTTCCAGCCGCCCAGGCTGAGCCGGCCGGGCCCGAGCGCCTTGGCAACGACGGCAGGCGCCGCCACTGGCTCGGCTGCTGCGGCCGCCGTATCCGTTGAAACAGGTGCCGCGCCAATGTCCGCAACATCGGCCGGCACGCTGACAATGGCGTGATCTTGACCGTCGTCGGACGCCGCCCGCGCGGGCGGCGACGGCGGCGCCCACAGATCGTTGATGCGGGGTTGCACCTTTTCCTCGAGCGCATCCCACCAGGCGGCCGACTTGCGATTTAACTCGAAGTGATGCTCCAGCCAGACGGCGTATGCCGCCATGTCCAAGGCTTCGACGCGCTTGCGCGTGGCCGTCCAGCGGGTCTGCGTGCCAGAGAGCGTGCGACGCGTTGCGCGAACCTCACCCGTGAACTGCTTGAACCATTCGTCTGACAGCTCGTTTGAAAAATTGATGTAGCCCGGGCCCGGCTTCTGAACGCCCAGGCGAGTAAACAGCAGGTCTTTGGCGAGGTTGGTACCGACGTGCCACAGGATGGTGCCGCCCTTCACTTTCTTGCCCCGCCAGTTGATATCGACGGGCGCCGCGCCGTCCTTGATGTGCTTTTCGCCACTGGGCCGGCCACGAATGGCGAAGATCCGGTGATGCTTGTTTGTGCGCGCCAGGTCGTACACGGCCTGGGTGTGGTGACCGCCCGAGTCGATTGCCGAGCCTTCGATCTTGAGCAGCGTGCCGCACTCGTGCGGGAACGTCGTCTCGGTCAGATACGCCTTCACCTTGTCGCGCACCTCGTCGTCGGACGGGCTGCCGTAAAACACCTGGTGGTCGATGGTCCACATCTGACTGCCACGGCCAAAGCCCCACACGTCGACCTCCACCCGGTTGTCCTGGGTATCACCTGAAGCCAGCAGCAACAGGCAACCGCGCGGCACTGTGCCGAGGCGCAGGGGGACCGCACGCTGCTTGAGCTCGTCGGCCTCAGTCCGCTCAATCTCCCCTTCCCACGTTTCTCCCAACGTGGTGTTGGTAAAGGTCTGCAGCTTGGCGGAGTCGCCCTCCTGGTGTTTCTGCCACGCCTCGAGGAACTCGCGGACGATGTCGCTCCAGGACACCGACGGGCTGTACGCCGTCCATAGCCGGTGGAAGGCGATGTGCTTCGACGGTTCCATCGGGTCGCCGTTGGCGTCACGGATGTTGCCCTGGTGATCTAGCATGCTGCCGTCGTCGCCAAGGTAAAACCCATCCTCCCAACTGGCGAGGTATTCCGCCTGGGTCGACAGGTAGCCGCACTTGCACAGGTGGCGGACGGTGTCCGGATCGTTGTCCCACCACTTCATGCCGTGCGGCAGGTCCTTGCCGCCCCATGTCAGTGGGTGTGCATCGCCGCACCCCTGGCACCGGACCTGATAGACGTACCGCACGTCGGCTTGCTGAACGCGGGCATCGATCAGGCAGAAGCCCTTGAGCTTTGGCGTGGATCCGCACACCATCTTCGGAAACGTCGCACCCTCAACGCGCTTCGCGGCCAGCATGTCCGGCGCGCCTTCCTTTTCGACGTTGCCGTCGAAGCCCGACAGCTCGTCCAGCGCCGCAAAGTCGATCGACAACCGCCGATAGTTTTTCGCGGCCTTGCCACCACGCAGATGCAGGATGGAGCCGAGAAATTTCTTCTGCTGCAGCGTGTTGTCTTTGTGCCGCGCCAGGTATTGCGGGAACACCTCACGCATCACCGGCACATCGCGCAGCATTGTGTCGAGCTCGGTCTTCACGAACTCGTCACGGTCATCGTCGGTCGGCTGCCACAGCCCCTGATTGCGGCGCTTGTGCTCGGCGAAGTAGCCGATCGCTGCGAGCAGGATCTTGGTGTAGCCCACCCGCGCGGACTTCTTCACATCCACCGAGCGGATGTCGTCGTTGCCAATGCACGCCAGGATCGCTCTCTGGAACGGCCACGCCCGCCAGCGCTGCTCGACATAGCTGGACTCGGCGCTCAGGTAGAAGTGCTTTTCCGCCCATTCGTCCAGGCGTAGAGGCTCGGGCACCCCGAACGACTTCACGCCGCGGCCCAGGTGATGGACCAGCGCCTCCTCGCTGAAGTGTGAGGTTTCGGACAGGTCCATCAGTCGCCCACCTCGAGCTCGTGGGACGGCTCGTCGACATCGGCACCGTCGTCGGGATCCTCATCGCGCAGGTCTTCCAGGCTCACCGCGGCAGCCATGTTTCGCGCGCGCGCGATCTCGGTCTGGATCAGGCGGATGGCATCGGCCGACAGCGACGGCACGCGGCGACGCACAGCGCCTGGAATGGCATCGAAGATGGCCGCGCACCGGGCGCCGCAACGCGTCAGCACTTCCTCGATCAGGTGGACCGGCGCCAGCTCTTTTCGCGTCACAGCGTTTTGCATTGCGACCCGGTCGGCCTGCTCTTTCGCAAGACGGGCCCGTTCGCCCGCCAGATCCAGGTCGCCAGCGGCAGCGCGGCCGGCGGCTCTTTCTCGGAGGTTTGCGCAGTAGGAAAGCAACCATTCGCTGCCCGAGTCATCGCGCCCCAGCACGCCGCTCGTGATGAGACCGCTCACGGCCGGCTGGCTGATTCCCACCAGTGCGCCGAAGTCGGCTTGCGAAACTTTCCCTTTTAAATCAATCACATAACCCCCTTAGGATAGTCTCGTGACTAGAGAATTTACGGGGTGCGAATTACCCTTGCGGCCCAAAGTGCCGGAAGGACCCGTGGTTTTGGAGGCTGGTAACTTTTGCCTGCCCATCGACGCACCGATTTGGTGCATCGGCGTACCACGTTTCAAGCGTGGGACAGCGACGAGGGGGACTGGTCGACGGCACGGACGGGTCAGGTTCATGGGCGCCCCACCGCGGCGTCGAGCGCCGTCTTGAAGTTGGATTCGAACCGCTCGGCCGACACGCGCTGCGCAACGCCGTAAAAGTCCAGGCGCTCCTGGTACTGGGCGCGGCGCACGAACAGTACGACCGGCTTCACCGACGTCCCCAGCGTGCCAAAGGACGTGCGCTGCCAGATCCCAGCTGGCAGGTTCTGCTCGCGGCCGTTCATCCAGCTACCGGTACCCACTCGCTGGCCCTTGCCATGCGACACGAAGTAGACGACGCCGCGCGTCCCCTTCTTCACGCTGCCCGCGCCGATTGCGGCCTTGCGACGAGCGGTCATGTTGCCGCTGTATCCGGCCCGCAGGTCCGCCGACTGGAAGTACGACAGCAGCATCCGGATCTGTGATGCAGCCATGTTGCCGAAGCGGTCAATCTGCGCTGCTGCAGCTGGCACAGCACGCCACTCACGGGGCATCAGGCCAGTGGCCTGCAGGGCACGCTCGAAGCGCTTGGCATTGCGGCCACCACCCTCGATGTTCGGGCCGACAAAGCGATTGGCAGGCGTGCCCTTGCCTGCCTCGTCCTTGATCCACACCCGTGCAGTAAGGGCCGCCTTTGTTGCCGGGCGGACGTACAGCGAATTCAACGTGTAAGGCGTCGGCCGGTCCAGCTTGCGTTCCATCTCCTGGCGCTCTGCTGCCTTGACGTCCTGCGCGGTCATGGTCAGGCCGCGCGCTGTTGCGAACGGCACATGCCGGCGCTCGATGTCGCTGAGGCGGCGCGCCTCGGCGTCGATGTTGCTGCGTACGTCGAATTGCATGGCTTACTTTCCCTTGGACCCTGGCTCGCCCAGGACCATGTCGGTTGTGGCGACCCGATCGCCAGGACGGCGAGCGGTGCCCAGCTCGTGCCCTGCCTCTGCCGCGTGGAATGTGGCGTCACCAGCGATGCCACGGCGAATCTGACCGTCGATGTGCTCGCGGCCGAAGGCATCGCGCATGGCGTCAATGAAGGCTGCTGTCTGAGGCATTGCGTTGCGAAGGCTCACTCGTCTACCCCTGCAACGGTTAGGCACTGCGTTGGACGGGCCAAGACCCGCATAAACACTACCTCTGTCCAACCTCCTAACCTGTCTATCCATATTTGATGTTGGGAAATGGAATGAGGGTGTGCGTATGTACTCGTCGCGGGTATGCATACGTATGTGCGGAAAAAACGCTTGGACAGGTTTGGAGGTTGGACAGAGCCAATGTTTATGCGGGTTTGCAGGCGTCCAACCTTCCGCCCAACCTTTGGCGGTTGGACAGAGAAAGCCGAGCCGCGCGAAGACATCAGGCCACTGGAGACCGTGCCAGCGCTATGGACGCGTTCAGATAGGCAGCGGATCATGCTCTGCCCCCTTGGCCTGGCTGTCGCTGGAAGCGAGCCTTTCCGGCCGCGTGTAAAGCCAGGGCCGCAGGTCTCCGTCCGACCCGCGTCGTTTGCCCCAGCCGAGCTTTTTCATGCAGTTGCCGACACGCGTAGCGGCACTGCGCTGACCATCCATGCGATCCGGCGTCATCTTGATTGCGCCGATGAGAATGTCCGCCGTGCTGTACTGGTTGCGCGCCGACTGCACCGTTTCGTTGAGCCACGCGTTGATAAGCTCGATCCATGGATCGCCGATCTCTCGTTGCTCCTGCTCGGGCACGATGAGCCGTATTTCCTCGTCGCGGGTCGGGTATGCACGCTCTCCCGCCCTGACCTCGTGAAGCGCCTGGGCAAAGATCTGCTCGCGGTTCGCGGCCAACCATTCGATATCGACGTTGTGGCAATAGATCGGCCAGAACCGCCGGTTGCCCGTCGGATCTTTGAAGTACTCGTCGTTGTTGGTCGTCCCCGCGAACACGGTCTGGCGAGGGCGCGTGATGTACCGCTTGCCATAAGGCGGTCGATACCGGTCATCCGCCATGCTGACGAACGCCTTGATTCGAGTGGCCTCCGCCCGGTTGAACGCATCGAGCTCGGCGATCTCATAGATCCAAACGCCCGACAGCGCGATGGAGGCGTCCTTGTTGCTGAGGTCCAGTGCGGCATCGGAAAACCAGTCACCGCCCAGCGTCTTGAGCGCGGTGGACTTTCCCTTGCCTTGCTTGCCTTCCAGGATCAGCGCGTAGTCACCCTTGCAGCCTGGGTGCAGGATTCGATTGACGGCCTGCTTGAGCCACAGCGAACCGACGAGCCGCGAGTACGGGGAATCGGTCACGCCGAGCGCATTGGTCAGCCACGTGCCGTTCCGGTCGACGTGGTCCCACTTGAGAGGGGTGAGCCAGTCCCGAACCGGGTGATGCCGATTCCGGTTCGCCACGATGGAGACGCCCTCCCCGATCGTGCCTGTGGACCGGATCAACACGTCGCAGCGCTGGGCCAACATCATGCCCAACTCACGATCATCGTCCTCCGACCACTCCAGGTCGCGGCTTTCCCACGGGGTCTCTCGACACTTCTCGGTGATGCCGGAAAATTCGTTGTACGCGACCAGGCCCTGCAGCTCGGGGTGATCCTCCAGCAACATGGCGATGTTCTCTTTGCAGTCTTCGTACCGCCCGTTGTTTTTCTTAATCAGCCGCACCGTCCAATCCAGCCCCCTTGCGGCAGCCGGTTCAGGGGTAGGCGCGGCCGCGGCAGCGGCAGGCACAGCGGCGATTTTTGTGGTCTCGTCGACAGCGGGCTGCCGCAGGTGAGCGACGATCCAGTCTCGAAGCGCTTCGCCGGTCGGGCCCGCCGCGACCATGTCGGCCACGTCCCAGCCGTCGGGCAGCGAGCCCGGTGGCGGAATGTCGACCATACGGACGTCGACGCCCAGCCCGGCCAAGCGCGCCGCAATCCAATCCATCGTCTTGAGGCCAGGCTGTAGCGCGGCTTCGACGTATGGCCGTTGGTCCTCTGGCTCAGGCCCCTTCACTCGCTTGGAATCGGCATCAGGCCAAAGCACCGCTTTGGTCCATCCGCGCCCGATCACCGAGTCCCAGTCAGCTTTGCTGGCAGCCTTGCCACCACCGGGCCAGGACACAACGTCGAACCACTGGGAAAGCTCACGGCGCGCCACGTCGACGCATTTCTCACCTTCGACGACAAGCCCTGTCTTTACACGACCTGGTGCGTCCGGCGCATAGAGCGGGCGCGGGTCGGGGAAGGACAGCCATCGCCATTGCGATGCACCGGTCTCGGTGTTGTGGCCCCATACGGCTGGGAGTACTTCCTTGCCGCCGTCGCTAGTGATGAACCGGTAAACGACGCCGAGCAGCTGCCCGGCGGCGTTGCGGTACTCCCAAGACATCTCGGGCAGACCGCGCACTGGATGGGCGCGTGGTGCCGGTGGGCTGCCGGCCGGCACGGGCAAGACGGGCTGCCACGGCGTGCGTGGCTTTTTCTCGGCCTTCGGCGCGGCCGGTGAGGAGCCGGCCAGCTGCGTGATGCCGAAGGTGCGCGACAACTCGCGCACCGCGGCGCCTTGATCGTTGTTGTGGAAGATCGCTGCAAACAGCGAAACGAGATCGGACCCCTTGTCGCTGTCGGACGAGAAGTCCATCCAGACGCCTGTCGTCAGGTTGACGGCAAGCGATTGCCCCTCATCGCCGCGCACGCTGCCGCAACGCCACTCAACGCCCTGACGCCGACCGCCGGGAAGCCACTGGGGGACCAGTGTTTCCGCACGATCGAGCGCGGCCGCAGCCACGGCTTTGAAATCATGGATCTGCACGTCAGGCTGCCCGCGTGATCGACACGGGCTTATCGCGCTGGTTGATGGCCTGGATTCCGGCCAGCAGCGTGTGCAATGCAAGCGTAAGGTCTGCGATTCCCGCCTCGACGCGGCGCAGTTCGTTGTCGGTCACACGGCCATCGGCCGTTGTCAGTCCAACTTCGGTGATGAGCTCGCCGAACTCGACGCAAGCCGCGGATGTGCGACGCATGAGATCTTCGTCATGGCCGCTATCGCCGGCTGGCAACGGCAACACCATGCAGTCCAGGCGCGCCGCGAAGGCGACCAGCGCTGCCTTGTCGCCGGCCAACTCGCAGATCTCGACCGCCTCTTCAGGCGAACAATGCGCCTTCGCATAGGCCGGGTTGACCTTGTGCTGCAGCGAGCTTGCACTGATGCCCATGCGCACCGCCATGGCCTCGGCACCGCCGGGGTACTGGTGAACGGCCCGGTAAAGGGCGTCGGTGATATTCATTGAAGACGCCCCTTCGGGTGTTGGGCGGTCAGCTCCAAGCAGTTACGATTGCCGCTCTCACACCGCAACCGAACACACAAGGAACCGACCATGAGACGGGATATGGATCTAGTACGGAAAATCGTGCTTGCAACCGCGGATCTCCCCGCCGGCGAATCACTGGAGGGAATGGATGGCGTCGATGACGCTACCTTCGCCATGCATGCGCAGTGGATGCAGGAGGCCGGCCTCATCGAAGCAGCTATCGCCAGCTTCATGGGAGGGGAATCGCTGGCGACAGTCATCCGTCTCACTTGGGACGGATGTGAGTTCGCCGACGCGGTGGCGAGCGACACTCTTTGGGCCAAGGCCAAGGCAACAGTGATCAAACCGAGCGCGTCATTCACTTTCGGTGTGCTCCGCGACTGGCTGAAGAGCGAGATTCAGCAGGGCTTCCCGTCCATCCGGTGAGTGAGCGAGCACGTCGTGCAGGTCGCATGCCGCCGCAAGTAAGGCGCGGTGCTCGCTACTAAGCGGCTTTGCGCATTGCGCCGTGCCCGCCACCAGGAAGGTTGCTCCGATCTTGGCTCGCCACTCCATGCGCAGCCCGGCGGCAATGAACCAGCCGCGGGCGAGCAGGGCCAATGCATGTACCAGTGAATTCGGATGCCCAGACTGGACCGAGAGAAGGATCTCGGGACTCAGGCCTGCTACCGGCGTTGTACGGAGGTCGCTGGAATCGTTCATTGATTACGCCCTTCTGGCGAGACCGCGTGGTCCCACTGATTCGGTTGTTGCGGATTCACTGCCAGCAGCGGGCGGCCGACACTCCCCGATCCACTTTGATCGAGGTCGCCATGCATCCCACTCCTGAAAGCGAAACGCGCCGCCTGCTCCAGCTGGCTTTGGACATTTGTGAAGAGGTCCCCGGCGGAGCAAGCGATTTTCTTAAGATCGCCGTATTCCACAGGCTGTGCCTCGAGACGGATCTCGCCAAGCCGTTGCCGGCGGCTGAAGCTCACGGCGAAGCGCACTGATGGACTGAGTGCGCCCGTTGAGTAGCAGCCAGCCGTCGCCGTTGCCAGTGACCGCTGGCGCTTGTTGCTCGACAATGGATTCATGGACCTCAAGACAATCACCTTCACAGCCCACGTCGAAGACGTTGAATATCTCGGCGCGGTGCCGCAGGACGAATCCGCAGTGATGCGCGTACACATTCGCTCGGCGGCAGAGTCGCCAGATAGCCCTTGGCTGGTATCACCATCATTTCTGGTGTCGCCTCAAGCAGTAGAAGCACTGCGCCGTGCTCTGGCCGAATACGACGCCCGTACAACAGGCGCAGTACCGCCCACGCAATAGCGCCGCGCCACGGCTGGGCCATTGAAGGTTCCGATCGCATCACGTCGCCTGCTTTGAGGTTTCGGCCGGACCCGACTCGCTGGGCACCAAGAGACCTGGCGGCAAGTGCTTGCGCGCCAGGGCCGCGACGACGCGATCTTCCAATCGGCGCGGCAGCGTCTCAGGCCATTGCCCATAGGCTTGTGGCGTGATGCCGATTGCTTCGGCGGCGGCCGAAGGAGATCCGCCGAGCAGTTTGGTAGCGAGGTCTTTGTCCATGGACGGATTAAAGCATTCTTTAACTTCCGTCGCAACCATACTTTACAGACTTGAAAGTAAGCTTTCGTCCATGAGCACAACATACGGCGACCGCCTCGACGCGGCCCTGCGGCTAGCAAACACTGATAGGCAATCGCTTGCGGATCAGCTCGGCATATCGGTTCAGGCTGTTGGTCAAGTGATTGCGGGGAAGACCAAGGCGCTGACAGCCGAGAACTCGGCCAAGGCGGCTAAAGTGTTGGGCGTCAGCGGATACTGGCTTGCGACCGGGGAAGGTGCTATTGACGGCGTGCTTGAGGCCAAGCCCAGTGCGGTTATTCCTTGGCCGTTCGCCCGGATCAGGGAGGCCGACGTTCGAGCGCTCTCCGCGGATGATCGGACGATGGTGGAAGGCGCCCTTGCGCTGGCAATCGCGCAAGTCGGCATCAAACTGGACATCGCGCCGCCGGAAGATCAACGGCTCCTGCAGCCGCCTCGTCCATCACCAGTTCGCACCGAGGCCGAAGCTGCGAACGACACAAGTTTCGTCGCTGTTCGAAGGATGGAGCTCAA